>ENA-OWLZ01000422-OWLZ01000422.1-metagenome-genome-assembly--contig:-NODE-422-length-11770-cov-6.983184_pt1 | contig 11770 bp, 16 predicted proteins | sample MGYA00245341_ERZ651117 | MGnify/ENA primary metagenome ERZ651117 (study PRJEB26857, sample SAMEA4031763) | metagenome | biome: human; feature: oral; material: saliva | place: Philippines | collected 2014... | reverse complement strand
ATAATGAAAGAGAAGGATATGCTTAAATAATTTCATGTGGCGCGAATTGTCAAAACCTTGGAGCACATTTACCTCACGTACCAGCTTACAGGCGGAGTGTTTGATGATTGATAATGATGAATAAGATTATACAATAAAAAAACACCTATAATATCTAGTAAAAATATCATCTAAATCTCCTTAGTCATGAAGTCTTTCTACAACTTTCAAGAGTGAACGAATTTTTAACCTAGAGACAATACAAGAAGACCCGTTTTGAAAATGAACTACCCGATTTTCTTTATCAATTAAAGATATATTATAAGGATTTACGATAAACGATCTATGACATTGAAATAAACGTGGTTCCTGTTCAATAATTTCAGATAATTGCCCATAGAATTCAACTATGTCACTTTTTGAATAAAGAGTCAATTTATGAGCAATTGTCGATGTTTCAATGTACAATAAATCTTTAAAAGGCACTTGAATTTGAGCTTTGAATCCTGTAAATATAAAAGAGTCCCCAGATACTGTTCTTCCTTGATTATCGCTAACACTTGAAATAACATTTTCAATTCGTTTAATAAATAATGGTTCAGGTAATTCTTTATCAATGAAATCAATAGCTGATACTAAATATTCAAAAGATACAGGCATAAACTCAGAATGTGATGTTACAAAAGCAATCACTGCTTGAGAATCAAGTTTTCTAATTTCTCTAGCAACGTCTAGTCCTCTTTTGTTATCATCTTTTATTTCAATATCAAGAAAAAATAATTGATGACTTCCTCTCTCTGAAATGTCCTCTAAAAGCTGTTGAGGTTTTCCATAAACCTCAAAATGCCTATACTCAATCTTACTATCAACCAAAATTTTTTTGACAATATTTTCAATTCTAGTCTGTTGTAAAAAATTATCTTCTAGTATAAAAATATTCACTATTTCACTCTTATATATTTTTCCACTGATTTTTTAATATTGTAAAGTGTCTTTAGAACAAGCAATGTCTGATACACTATCATCCAGAAACATAATCGTTCTTGTCTCATGGTTAAATCCTGTTATTTTATCTTTATTCACAAGAAACTTTCTATGGCATCTAATAAGTTCTTCTGTACTTTCTGCTTCAATTTTAGATAGTGAGGTTGAAGCTTTAAAATTCCCTTCGGCTGTTACAAAAAGAACAGCATGAGCTTTTGTTGGGTGAGTTGTAACAAAATAAATTTTAGAGAGTGGTACCTTTACTATAGCTCTATCTTGATATAAAATGTAGTCTTTCATATTTAGCCTCCTTCAATCAGTTTAATCTTATCAGAATGATGGAAATTAAATTATAAAAATCTCAAATGGTTTCTATACTATCTCAAATGGTAGAAATTTTCTTAATTTAGACATTTCATGATGAAATAGATACTTTTTAGTATTTCAATAATACTAATCTTTCTTCATTTGATAAACTATTATAATATGAAAGGAAAGCTATGAAGGTAATTCAAATTTTACACTATTCTTTATTTGGATATATTTTATCTCTGTATTTTAAATATTATTTCTTTAAAAAAACATTCAAAAATACAAAAATTTTACAAGGGCATAAGATTAACTACAAATATAAATCTTCTACTTATCAGAAGTTAAGTAAGACAATATACCAAAAGCCTATGAAATCAACGTTTCTAGGCTTTTTTGTTTTTATAATGTGGTTTTGTCTGATTAGAAGCAATTGACGTATTTTAACTGAAATTTAAAATTTCTTTCAAATATTTCCCCGTTTGAGACTCTTCACAACTGATAATATCTCTTGGTTTGCCTTCGAATAAAATATACCCCCCATTCTTTCCGCCCTCGGGTCCTAAATCAATTATCCAATCAGCTTGAGCAATAAGTTCTAAGCGATGTTCAATCATCACAACCGTATTCCCTTGATTGACGAGGCGTCTTAGTAAACTAAGCAGTTGTTCAACATCCTTACCATGCAGACCTGTGCTTGGTTCGTCGAGAACAAAGATTTGTCCTGACTCTTGTAACTTACTAGCTAACTTAACTCGTTGCACTTCTCCACCTGACAAGGTACTTGTGGGCTGACCTAAAGTCAGATAATCTAAGCCAACTTCCTTCATGACTGACAGAGATTGACAAATCTTATCGTTCGAAGAAAAAACTGTTAATGCTTCTTCGACAGTTAGATTCAAAATCTCTTCAATTGTGAAATTCTGATAACGATAGCTGAGCGCTTTAGGATTATAACGGTGACCCCCGCACTCCTCACAAACGACCTCAACTGAATCCGCAAAAGCCATGTCATAAACGATTTTTCCAGTTCCCTTGCAAATTGGACAAGCACCTTTTGAATTATAGCTAAACCAACTAGGGGTTACATTGTTGGCTTTGGCAAATAATTTTCGAATTTCATCCATTATTCCTAAGTAAGTTGCTGGTGTGGAACGAATGGAGGTACCAATAGGTTTTTGATCGATGATAATGGCATCTGGGTAATTTTCGATAAATTCGACACCAATCAGAGAGCTCTTCCCTGAACCCGCGACACCCGTTACTGCGGTCAAGATTCCCTTAGGGATTTTTGTATTAACCTGTTTAAGATTATTTGCAGTAGCATCTTTGATGGCAAAATATTCTGTCCAAGCTAGTGGGTCTTGATTCAGTCTAAGTGGTTGTTTTAGGACACGGGTTGTGAAGGTGTCAGCTTTTTGCAACTCTACAAGACTTCCTTGAAAAATTAGCCTACCGCCTTCCCGACCAGCCAATGGTCCCAATTCAATGACTTCATCCGCTAAAGCTAACATTTGTCGGCTATGTTCCACAACCAAAATATTGTTGTGCTTATCTCTTAAATCCAACAAGAGCTGACCGATTTTCTCGGCATCATGAGGGTGCAGACCTGCAGTCGGTTCATCAAAAACGTAGTTGACATTACTTAGGCTGGAACCGATGTGTCGCACCAACTTGACCCGTTGCATCTCACCACCTGATAAGGTTTCTGTCTTCCGAGACAAAGATAAATAACCAATCCCAACTGTCTCCATCCGCTTAATAGCATACTTGATTTGTGCAACTAATGATTGACCTAAAGGACTATCAACTTCTTCAAGTAAAGGCAAGAGTTCACTGACTGATAAGTTCATATAGTCAACAATATTATGCCCGTTTATCTTAGAAGCTAAGGCCTTGGGGTTTAGTCCTGAGCCTTCACAACTGGCACAAGGTACCTGAATGACAAGAGATAGCACTTCTTCTTGCAATGATTTTTTCAGCTTAGAAATATCCCTTTTCAGATAGAGGCGGTAGAAACGCGGAATTACACCTTCATAGTCAACACGGTCCACACTCCCCGTATTATTAGAACGAAATTCAACCTTGACTATTTCATCGCTTCCTTCTCGCAAAATCTGCCATTCTTCCTCAGAAAAATCAGCTAACTTTTTATCTGCATCAAGTAAAGGATTATTTTTGTAAAGATAAGCCTGCCAGCCACTCGAAAATTGACTAAAATTAATAGCACCTTCATTCAATGATTTTGTGGTATCAAAAATCTTATCCTCAATTAACTGATAAACCTTCCCAATCCCAGTACAAATAGGACACATCCCTGCAGGATGATTGAAAGAATAAGCCATTGAGCCACCCGCACTCGGTTGACCAACCCGTGAAAACAGCAGACGAATAAGCGGAGCAATGTCCATAGCCGTCCCGACTGTTGAACGAGTATTAGTCCTTAAAGCTTTCTGATTGACAACGATAGATGGGGGTAAATTTTTAATTTCGTCTACGTGAGGACGATCATAGTGAGGTAGCTTGTTCCGTAAAAAGAGAGGATAACTATCCTGCCACTGTCTACTACTTTCTCTTGCTAGCGTATCAAAGACAAGGGAAGACTTCCCCGAACCTGAAACACCTGCAAAAACCACTAGCTTATTCTTAGGAATCGTCACATCAAAGTCTTTTAGATTGTGCTCTTTAGCACCAAAAATTTCAATACTATCTATTTCCATCAATTATTCTCCATATTGTCAGTTAAAGTTAACAGCTCAGCTTTAGTAAATTCATTCTTCACAAGAGTTAGATATTTTCCTTGAAGTTCAACATATTTTTGCATATCCTCTTGCCCCATGGCCCTTATTGCTTCTTATTCTGCTTCCACCATTTTAGCAACGGTCATCTCTATATAAGTTTTGCCTTTTTCAGTCAAGGACAATTTCTTGCTCTTACGAGAACTTGGTAGTGGCGTCACCCTTACATATTGGTCAGCACTCAACTTTTTTACCGAAGAGTGAATGGTTTGTTTTGGGAACATCATCTGTTCAACCAAGTCCTGCTGAGTGATATCACCACTATTTACTAATAAAAAATAACAGACCCACACGCTACTCTCAGATAGCCCAAAATTCTTAGCCATGACACGATAAAGAGATGAGAATTCTTTCTCTTGTACTGATAATTGCTTTATAAAATCTGTTTCCAAAATAATTCCTTACATCTCTTTTAGTCTGATTTCGGATTAAATTATATCCTAAAAAAATATCTATGTCAAATAGAGAAGGAGGCAGTATCCTCCTTTCAACACTTAGTTCTTATTATTAATCAACTTTTCCAGCCTTTCTACAGCTCCTCTCATGGTGTCTTTTTGCTTTTTACAATAACTATAAATAAGCGGGACGGATAGGCTATCATCAAAAATATCATTGGCGATATCTAGTCTTGTAAAGTTACTATGGCATTCAGAAATGCGTTTCATCAGGGTTACCCAGTTATTGACATTGCTTTCCATGTATTCTTCATACTGACGGCACCCCTGCCCTCTCAGTTCGATAAAAACTCCCATTTTTGATTCCCAGTCTTTATTGAAGTTAACCTTTATCTCTGAGAAGGCATAATGCCTTTGGTACTTGTTTATCCCCCATTCATTGAGAACAAACTTATCTTTAGGAAGAATGAGGATTTTCTCAATGACATCATCTGGAGCTAAGCATTTAATCGTTACGGCTAAGTAGTCTAACATCACTGAGTTATCCATGTCTAGGCTCCAATAAATTTAATATCAGTTGCCACTAGTTTTAAGCCTCCCCAATTTCCACCACCATTATTATTAGCTCGCCAACTAAGGTGGACTTCTGGATTGACAAGTTCTACTACAAGTGAGTTCAGCTCATCCTTTTCAACGGATTTAGCCAACTTGTCAAGATTGTCTACAATCTCCAAGCGAATACCCTTGAGGTCATCAAGGGAATAGCCCAGGTCTTTCAAGGCTTGGATTTTGTCTGTATCTTGTACAGAGCAAGTAATTTTAGCTACTTCATCTGTCGCAATGCTTTCGCCATTGACATTTTTATAGACTGGTGCAACTCGTGAAGAAAGGATGGTCACTTTCTTTGGAATGTCAAATTGTGATTTATCCAATTTCAAGTCGCCAACTTTTATAGTTTCGTCTGTTAAGTTAAATTTTGTCAGTCTTCTTTTTCTGAGTTATTAAAATTGATTAGAACTTTTGAGGCTGGGCAAAATCTTAATTCCTGAAGAAAATGGAGTAAATCTTCCCACAAGAAAACGCATAATATCAAGCTTTTTCAACACCTGATACTATGAGTTTTTTTGATTTTAAAAACTTTTCGCCCAGCTCAAACAACTAACAAAAATTATAAGTATAGTTTATTTTATAATTTGAGATCTAACAATCATTTCGATTCGTTAAATCTTTCAATCTTTCTTCTCCAGATTTAAGCATCTCTTTCTCAACTTGATTCCATTCTCCAAATAGTAAATCATGAAGAACGGTTGCTGCTGAAGTTTTATCTTCTCCTGAATCATATACACAACTTCTATCTCGTTGGTAAATTTGAATTCTTTCAAAGATAGCTAGTTCTTCCAATTGCCGTGTATTATCAACTAGATGATTTACAATGAGATCATGATGTTCTTTTGGAGTTGCGCGTGCTTGATTTGGGTTGACAGCATACAGTTCTTCGTATCGGATAAGAGTACTCAGATAGGACAATTCGGGCTTGGTTGCGATTATGGCTAATTGTACTTCATATCCCTTACTTTTCAAGAGTTGGGCTGTTTTCTTTGGAACGTCAATCGTTCGTAGAGTTCCCTCAATCAGCAGATTGTATCCCAAATGACTCAATTCGGTTACTAAAGACTCTACCATTTGCCCTGCAAAATCTTTGGTGTATTCAACACTGTCTTTGCCATATTCTTGCTGCAGTTCTAAATAGTGTGGATGCTGAGAACGAAAACTATCGCCATCTATGATAACAATATTTCCTTGAAATTCTTTCTGTTTAATACGATGAATTGTAGTCTTACCAGCTCCACTTTGCCCTCCAAGTAAAATCGCTATAGGTTGCTTACTGGGCTTTTTTCCTCTGGTCAGTGAGCGAACGTTCCGAGCTAAAGCATGTTTGAATGCACTATCGGTATAATCTTGGATTTCCATTAGGCTACCATCCGTTTTTCAGATATCTCTAACATACGTTCAATTCCATCCAAATAGCCGCTATATCTCTCTATTTCATCAAAAGTTTCTACTAGATAGATATTCGTATGAATCAAATCAGATAGATCATCACTCATTAAAATCCAAGGATTAGATTCATCATCAATGCTAATTCCCTGACTATCTTGATAACGATAGAGTCGAGATAATAGATTAGCACCTCTTTCTTTCACAATTTCAATTTTTAAAGTCAATTCATAATCTTCAACAGGATTGAGCATTTTATCTTCTCCTACAATATCGACATAAGATACATTAAACTTTTGACAAATGATATCAATTAGTTCCGTAGAGACTGAACTCGTTCCATTTTCATAACGACTCAAGCTATTTCGAGAAATTCCTACAATCTGGGCAAATTCTGGTTGTGTCAAATCATGTGTCTTTCGTAAGGATTTTATATTTTTTCCAATCATGACAAACTCCTTTCATTTGATAATACCATTATAACATTTAGAAAAAATAAACGCACCATTTTTGGTGCATTATTTATTGTTTTTCCTAAATCTCTCTAAATTCTTCTCCAATTGTTCCTTATGAAGTTGATTCTTAGCTTCCTTTAATGTGTCGTCCAAAGTTTCTTCTCTGTAAGTTGCTTCTGTTTTTAGTTGTTGTGATTCTTGGTTTGGAGTGAAAATGATATCTAGCAGTCGATCTATTTTTTCAAGATCTTGGACAGACATATCAGATAGTCTATGAATCAGCTTTTTAAATACATCACTATTGTCGTGATTTTTCTTAAAAAATGTTGTAAACATCTATAACCTCTCAAAAAAAGCAGCCTATCAGGACTGCTTAGTGTAATTCGGAAATCGCATCATAAATGGACTGCAATTTCTTATTGTCTTTATTCTTTGTGTCAATCAACGTATGTAGCTCTTCAATTTTCTTTTGACTACTTTGAATATCGCTATTGTTATCCGCAATCAGTCTTTTAAGATGTTGCTGATAACTTGTAGTGATATCTGTCTCTTTTCCTGTTCTAACCTCTGTAACTTTGGGTTTAGAACTAGGATTTGATTCTGTCACAGGTGCTTGTTTTCGCTTTTGAAAAGCTGCTTCATAATTTACATCATTACCTCCTTGATGATTTCCAAATAAGGCCGCAATTTTATCTGGATCTTCTTGATTTTCTGATTTACTTTCTAATGGTTGATTAAAATTCCAATCTTTTGTCATTCACTCATTTCATCCTTTCTAAATTCAGAATCATCGAATTGTCTTTCTTTGCCAAATGCATGGTCAAGAGCTTCTTCAAAACTCATGTGACTAATGCTTTGACGCCTTTTGAACGTCGCAAACATCGCTGTCTCTAGTTGCTCTTTGTAAGCAGCGAGTTTTTCTGACTCTCTTGCTACCTTACTTTCTTGCCTAGTGACCTTTTCTTCTAAGCGTTCAATAATGGTCATATACTATCCTCCTTCATTTTAATATTAGCTAAAACATCTTGATTTTGTTATCACAATTCTAAACATTGAGAGGTTTGTCTTACTGGTTGATTCCTCAATGTCTCTTTTGCATTCTCGATCATCAATTGTAAATCTGATTTCTTTTCTCGAAGAATATCGTTCCAGTCTACTTTTTCTTTCCCAGATTCATTATCAGGTAAATCCAGTAAAACAGGAAATCCTGATCTAGATAACTTATCAGAAAAATCTTTACCTGCATCATCACAATCTACCGCAAGTGTCAATAAATCAGGATGATTATCAAAATAAGTAGTGGTATCACGAATTGTATTAATCAAAGGCAATAACTTTGAAGGTATTACTGTATCTAAAAATTCCAACTTCTGATTTTCTTCAGCTATCAGTCGTAAAGTTTGATAAGCAACAACAGACCTTTTTAATCCCTCCATAGATACCAAACGAACATCTGATAGATTTTGTTGATGAAGTTCGTAATAGCTCATCAAGTCGATAAACGATTCACAAAAGACCAGTCTATTTGGTTTACCAATGTCAAAGGATATTCCAACATGTCCATGGCTTCCTTTTAGAATCGTTTTTAACCTCTCTCTAGGAAGAGAGTGATTCTTATATATCCCTTGTAAGCTTGCCGCCTGCAGTTTGTGTCGATGATCAAAGCTTTTAAAAACAATAACAGGTTCATCAGTTTCATTTGTTTTCCAACTGGCTTGTGACATCAAACCTTGTTGAATCATCCTTTGTACGATTTCTCCTGAAATTCCTCTACATTCTGTTAAGTAATATCTGGCCAGACTACAGTTAGAATCCTCTATTCTCTTTAAAGGATAATAAAATGGTCTCTCTCTTTTTTCTTGAACAGCTTCTTTTTGAAAAGATTCTTCAGAAAGAAAGGCTAGAGCTTCTTTAAAGGAAATTCCCTGAACAAGTCGAACAAAATCAATGACATCACCTTGAATATCTCTTGAAAACCATTTAAAAGTATTGGTAGTTGAAAAAATCCGAAATGAATCGTGTTCAGGATGTTCATAGACACTGCTCGAAACTTGTTTAAAGGAGATACCTAAACGATTGGCTACATCAAGAATTGAAATTTGCTTACATTCTTCTATTTCCATGCAATATCATCATTTTGTCGTAGTATTTGGCAGTGATGGTATTGATGATGATTCTTCTAAAGTTTTAGGAGTTGCCTTATCTAAATCATCTAACCCAGATTTCCAAACCTGTACTTGATTGACCAATAACTTACCAGGTAGTTTAGAATAGGACAATTTAACCGTTCTGGTTTCTGTCTGATTGGTCTTTGATTGGTTGGCATTCTTTAAATCAGATACATAGGTTACATTATAAGAGACCATGGCAATGGCTTGATTCGTAGTCTGATTGACAAAGATATCAGCTTTTTCAAAATGATAATCCAAAATATAGTCCTTATAAACTTGGTTCATGGCATCATTTTGACTTGACAATTCTTGAGAATAAGCCGATTCAGTCATATAAGGTTGAATACGTGTATTATTTTCTCCGAGCTTTTCTTTCGTATAGTACTGAGTCAAAAATTCTTTTACAGTATCCGATGACAAAATGCTGGCTTTATCTTCTGCTTGTTTGTCCTCTACAAGTTTAGCTGCAGCCAATTCGATTTCTTTGCGACTTTGTTTAGCAGTAGAATGTTGACCAGCAGTATATCCCATCATGAGAATAAAGCTAGTTGCGGCTACTGCTCCAACACTAATTAAGGCTTTAGTTTTGACTTTATTTAACATCTTAGACCTTCTTTCTATAAAAACTAGGTCAAGAATAACAAAAAGAACTTGTAAGTTTTATCACATCACAACGAAAGGTAATTACTACATTTCAGGCGCAAAATCGTACAGTTCAGAGAAAAATATCAAAATTAGCTGTCTTCAGTTTATAATATAAATATGAACAAATTAAAAGAAGAAAATTTGAGAAGAGCTCTTTCTCATATTGAACGCCATAAACAAGCCATAAATACAAGTAATAATAGTGAGGATAATGATTTTCATAAATTATTACTCCAATTTAGCTATGAAGTATATGAAAGAATCAAGGCTAATAAAAAACCTTATCCGAATTTAGATTCAGATAAAGTTTTTTAACCATCTAACAAGTTTACATACTTTCCCTATTTGCTACATTCTTTAGAATTTTCTTCTTAGTTACTTTACAGAACTTTACCATTATTTAATGTATAAACTTTCTCATATTCATCTTGATGAAACTTATGGGCAATTTCTAAAATCGTAAATGGTTGAGAAAATAGTAGTTTATGAATTTCATCTGCATTTTGTTTGTCTAGTGCAGCGGTGATTTCATCTGCTAGTAAAATTGGTCTTGGTCTCAACAACGCTCTAGCAATCTCGATTTTCATCATCTGTCCACCTGAAAGATTGTTTCCATCGAGATAATAATCAAAATCCTGACCCAGTTCATCCCATAGTTGAACCCTTTGCAGTACCTTTCTGATATCATTATCGTTATAATTTTGGTAAAGAGATACATTTGCCCGTAGCGTCCCTTTAAAAATATAAGGTTTTTGATGAATGGCAGATACCAAGTCATGACTTGGTGCATACTTCTTGCCATGTCCATCTAAAAAGCAAATCTCTCCGTCATAGTCTCTATCATCCCCATTCAAGATGTGAAACAAGGTTGATTTGCCACTACCGCTGGCTCCTGTAAGCAAGACTCGATTCCCAGCTTCCATACTTACACTTATGTCATCAAAAATAATCTTATCTGCATATTTCTTGCTAACATTTTCTATAGATATTCCGAGAGTGGTTGGGAATGTTTCAGATACCTCTTCCCGTTTAATATCCTCTTTTAAAAGAATATTCAGCACTTTTTCTTTTACTACTGTCGCTGATTGAAGCGTAGAGGTTGCTTCCAAGAGTTGTTGCAATGGAGAAATCAGATTCATAGATGCTGTCATCATGGCAATCAAAACAGTCAAGGAAAGATGGGTGGTAGACATCATCACCATTCCGATCACAAAAGGCCCCACTAGCCCTAGCCCTTTCAAAGGACCTGTCCAAAACATAACCAAATTATGACTTGTATAGTAACGATATTGACCAGACTCCATCTGATCAATGGTATCATAAACATGTTGACAATATTCTTGCTCAACTCTATTTGAAACAATAGTATCAATCCCTGCTGAAAAATCTGTGATATTGGCTAAACTGATTTCTCTAACTTTACTCAGTTTTTCACCACGTCTTTTCAATAGTTTATGAAAAACAAATTGAGGAATGATCATGAGAAAGCCACCTATGGTAAAGAGTAGACCAACCACAACATCCTGTGATACTAAATACATGACAGACACTAGGATAGAGGTGCCAAATATAGGATATAAAAAAAGTGGAGACAAATATTCCTTCCAAAACATTGGAATATCTTGGGTTAAAAAAGAATTAAATTCAGATGCTGAATACTCCAATCTTTTGTCTGCAAATAAACTCAAGGCTTTCTTAGAAATAAATAAATTAATATCTTTTATGATGGAATGTAGAAGGACGTTATTTAGGTACATGCAAATATAAATAAAGATAAAGAAAGTAAGACTCAACAGTCCAAAGATTGCAATCATCCCTCTATTCTCAATATCCACAGAGCCGGCCATTTGGATAATCAGTGATATCAACAAGCCCTGACAAGAGTACAGTAAAGCAAAGATAACGAAACAAAGTAGTTTCCATTTTGAAATGATTTTTACGATTGTTTTCATCTTAGTCAGCTTTCAATTCATAATTTATAGATACTGTCAATAATTTTGTGTAAACACTCAAGTAGAGTTGAAGAATGTTAATCA
>ENA-OWLZ01000418-OWLZ01000418.1-metagenome-genome-assembly--contig:-NODE-418-length-11857-cov-3.981020_pt1 | contig 11857 bp, 8 predicted proteins | sample MGYA00245341_ERZ651117 | MGnify/ENA primary metagenome ERZ651117 (study PRJEB26857, sample SAMEA4031763) | metagenome | biome: human; feature: oral; material: saliva | place: Philippines | collected 2014 | study... | reverse complement strand
TCCATCGCTGAGGAATTTCCAATAGCTATAATAGTTTGTATAAACAGATACGGTGCTATTATTGTTATAAAGATAGTAAGTGTAGCCGCCAACCTTCGTATAGATTCTGCCATAGCCGTCTTGTTTCCATACAGAAGAGGCCGTAGTAGACCAAGCTACGTATGAGGCATAGCTATAATTGAGATAGTATGTATAACCTCCTTCAGTCGCAGTGATATAAAAACCTTTTTCAGTGCTGCCCGATTGTGCTTTACCCGGAGAAGCCGTGAATTTGGCACCTACGATGCGATAGCCGGCAGGTACGGTGTATGAAGAGTTTTCTTCTGTCTTCTTCATATTTATCGTTGTCGGAGCTTCCGCATAATACGTACCATTCATAAACGCCGTCCACGTGGTGTTATCAACGCGCAAGGATGCTATCGTCTTTTGCCCGCTTGCTTTATCCCAAGTGCCATTGTTCACGGCGCCTTCTTGATAAAGCTTCACCGAAGCCAATGCGTCTGAAAGATTCTCCTGATCGTATGCATAGAATTTCTTTGTGCCTTTCGTTCTTTGTTTGATAGCATCAATGTCCAATCGGCCAATGGTAAACTCATTCTCCGTAAGCGATACTTTCTCGTCAATACTATTTGTTGCGGATAAAGGTACGGAGAACTTAATGTCTGGCGCAAACCAAATCTTGATAGATTCGATAGTGATAGCGGCTAATTTGCTAACCCCATTTCCATGAAAGCAAAAGTAGAGGTCGCTGCCCAAATCGTCAGTTGTTCCGTTTCCGCGAGTTATCGTGTAGGGCGTTTCATTGACGGGGGTGTATGGGGTGATAGAAATAGGCGTAAGTCCAGGAAGCCAAGTGGGCTCAGTCCCTGTTGGGGAGTCATTTGGAACCTTGTCTTTAGCGACTTCGCCAAACTTCCAAGTCCTAGAATGCTTTAAAGTAAGTGGCGTTGAAGCCCAAGCCTGTCCAGAGTTGTTGCCAACCACAGCACCATCTTGGTCAAGCGTTAAGTTGTTCTTTATCGTAATCTCGTATTTGGTGATTCGATAGCCTTTGGGAAGTGAAATGTTGCTATAGACATTATATAAACCAGCGATTAGAATAATACGCTCGTCCGCGGCATTTCCTGAACGGCTGTAAGCATAGATGTCGCAAGTGTGATTGCTAAATACACCGGCCGAAGAAAACTTTGGATTGTCGGATGTAGTGTAGGTCAGCTGAAGCTGGTTGTGCTTCCACATTGCGCCAAAACCCGCGCCAAAACCCGCTTCTGTGGCATGAGTATTCTTCGTCTTTGCGGAAATGATTTTTCCACTCTGCGGGCTAATGGTTACCATTTGTGCCCACGCTGTGAGGCTGCCAACAAAGAGGAGTAGCAGCGCTACGAGCCCTTTGTGCGCGGTCTGTCGAAAATAAATTGATCTCATTCCTCTAATTAAGTTTTGTTTTTATCTAAATATTAATAGCCTGTAAAACGACTGCAACCCGAAACAGGGCTTGTACATGCCTTGTAAGTATACTTTGGGTTTATATGGTTCTCTGTAGTGTGAAAGCCGGTTTTTGGCGTTGGCGTTTACATCGAAATACTTATGCAGTCAGCTTTGAGGGCTTACTCTCTCTGCTCAAAAAGCGGTGCAAAGATAAGGATGATGAACATAGCAAACAAATATAAAACGTTAAAAGTTAGCATGTTTACATGTTTGCTGTGCAGGCGTCGGACTTTATATCTGTGTTCTTTTTGTAAGGTCGGGTGGTGTTCAATATGGGCACAATTCTGTCTACATTTGCCGCGTTTGCAAGGCTCCCGGCGTTTTGGTCGGACTCGTTTGCCGGGGAAATTTTTTGCGCAAAATCGGGTCATAATAAACTTCGATGAGGCACTCGCGCTTGGAGGTTATAATTAAAAAAATATTGATTTTAAGTGAGAAGAAATATTGTTTGAATCTCACGCGCCGCGGCCTGTTTTTAGCCGCCTTTGTCTTAAAGTGTGCTCGATTCCTTCGTCATTATTTGGTTTCCCCTCGTGTGCGTACGACTTTCCTCTCGTGATGATACGATCTTCTTCTCGTGATGGTACGCTTTTTTTCTCGTGATAAAAAAGATCGCGTTCGCCTTTTCGTGTTCGAAAGCCTAAGTTCTGTTGGCGCAATCGGGCAGATTGTTGCGAAAGTGGCCAAGCGATCGATTTTTTATTCTTGTCGATGGGCGTCATTTTTTTATTCTTCTCTTTGAGCGTCACTTACACGCGGCTCCTCGGCGCGACTTCTGAAGCATACAGCAATACATTATAAAGCGGAAGTCGGTAAAGCGGCCAACGCGGGGTAGAGTAGATCGTAGGCTTTTCGCCGGTGCGCTTGCTGATGCCCTTTTTGCTTGGCGCGGGGCATTGTGGCTATGAGTTTCGTCCTTGAGGTCTCTATAATAAGGCATAAGCTTGGCTTACAGCTCTCGTGGTCCATCTCTTCTTTTGCGTCCGGATTTGTTTTCGTATGTTATATTTTTTTCTTGAAATGGAAAACATTTTGTCGATTAACTTTGTTGCTTAACCGTGATTGTCATATCTTTGTCTGCATTGAAAATTTCCTCTAAAACATCACAACTATGAGAAAAAGTTATCTATTTACACTACTTGTATCTGTGTTGTTCTGTTGCACTTTAAACGCACAAACAACGAAAACCGTAGATGTTACTCAACCGGGAACTTTGTCGGCAATGCTTGGTGAAGACTTAAAGACCGTTAAAGACCTAACCGTTACCGGGAAAATCAACTCCGCCGACATTGACGCACTTATGCAGGCAGGTGCGCTCGAAGCATTAAACCTTTTAGATGCTGCCATCGTAGACGCTGAAGGAAAGGAAACGACAGTATTTCCAGGCTACACCTTGCGTAAGCATCCATCGCTAACGGCACTTACTTTCCCTAAGACGGTAACGTCAATTGGGGCCGGTGCATTCTTCAAATGTCTTAAATTGAAGAAGGTTGTATTGCCGGAAGCTATAAAGAAATTGAGCGAGAGTGTTTTTATGAGTTGCTCTGCCTTGTCCGACATTAACTTTCCTAATGGTCTGGAAAGTATAGGAAGGAGCGCTCTCTATATGACTGCGATTACAGATTTTATCGCTCCGAAGTCGTTAAGAACATTAGGTGATAACGCTCTATATGGTACACAAATTACGAAAGCCGTACTGAACGATAAGTTGGAGAAGATTGGACAAGCCTCGTTTGCCGCTTGTAAGCAACTTGAAAAGATAGAAATTGAGAACAACCCCAACTTCAAACTTGTAGATGGTGTGCTTTATAGCGCTGACGAAACCACACTCGTGGCTTATCCGTTGGCAGACAAAAGACCATTGTATAAGACGCTGTCAACCGTTACAACCATCTGTCAAGGCATATTCGAAGGTGCTGTAAATCTCAAGGATATTTACATTAACGAAGGAGTTACGACTATTCCTGTCAGTTTGTGTTGTAATGCTGAGGCGTTGGAACGTATGTATTGGCCGGCTACCATTACTGATGTGAAGGTTGGAGCGATAGATGCTTGCAAGAAGTTACGCGAGCTACACGTTGCGGCTACTAAGGCTCCTGCCGCAGATACGGGAGCCTTTGGGGTTATGTTTAAGAACTATACTGCTTATCTTTATGTCCCTTTCGGAGCAAAGGCAAGCTACGAAGCAAATGAGGAATGGAACGAAAACTTCTTAGGTATCAAGGAGGAAAGCACCGAACCCAATACGATTGTACTCAAGACCAATAGAGCTATAGGAGATATCTTTTCTTTGAAGGTTGGTGCAAAGGAAGGAGAAAAGATTGGAATAAAAGGTGCATCGTATAACGAACAAGACCAGTTGATATTTACAGATACCGAGGTTACGCTTTACGGAAAGATAACGAAGATAGATTGTAGCAGTAATAAGCTTACCTCAATCGTCATTACTAATCAACCGCAACTGCGAGAAATCTACTGCGACGACAACGAACTTACAAAGTTGGAGGTGAATTATGTCCCCGAATTAGCTACGCTTTACTGTGGCAACAATAAGGATTTGGCAGACATAGATCTCAAGTCGATGCCTGCACTCGCCGATTTGAGCTGTTACGGCAATAGTATAAAGCAACTTGATCTTAGCCAAAATCCTAAGTTGACCTCGCTCATCTGTCGCGATAACCTTATTGAAGGAACGCTCGACCTTAGTAAGAACCCGAAGGTAGAGCAGGTGAACTGTTACAACAATAAGATTTCAGAAATTAAATTAGCGGCAGAATCAAGTTTGCGACACATAGAAATGCAACGCAATAACATAAAGGGTGAAAGTATGACTGAGTTTATGAAGGCGCTCCCCGTATATGTTGCTTATGGTGCAGACGAGTGGGATGATTACGGCGGTCTTAACTTGCAGGGACTTTATGTTACTGAAATCTCGGTTACGCTTGAGAAGAATGTGGCGCTTGTGAGCGATGTCAAGATTGCCAAAGATAAAAAGTGGCCGGTGTTTGCCTTGGATCTTGACAATTATGGTTCAACTGCGCCGGAACCTTACGAAGGCGCAAAGCCGACGGGCATTGCTACGACCGCTACTAATGGTGAAGTTAAAGCTTATGCCGCTCACAATACGATCAACGTAGAAGGTATTGCCGATGGCGAAACTGTAGCTCTCTATACGGCCAATGGTATGCTCGTTGATAAAGCGATGAGCTACAAAGGCGCTGCCCAACTTGCGGCACAAGGCACAGGTATATATATTGTAAAGTGGGCAAACAAGACGCTGAAAGTCCTCGTTGCCGATAAATAAGGATTAAAGCAGTTCATCTTTATATAGGGTGGGCTATGGCTTTATTCGTAAGAAAAAGGACCGGTCGATTATCATTGCCAATCTTTCGGGCATCATTTTTGGCTTTACGGCCTCTGCTACGGCTTTTTTAAGATATCGCCAATTTGCAAAGATCCGCAGATAGACTAAGCGGAATATCTACGTATAGGAATACGTTGTTTTAAAAAGGCCTCAGGAGTGACAACCCTTACCTCCTGAGGCCTTCTCATATATATATAATGGCGCTTGTTCGCCAAAGGCTTTGTCGGCGCAAGCGTGCTTCGTGCGCCGAAGTTGCTTTGTGCTTTTTGTGAGGAGGCTGATTGAGATGGCTTCTATTGTCCGCATCTGGCGCGTTTCTCGATATGGTTTTGGAAAGAATATTAACCAATAAGCGCGTCAATTTTATATTCACAAACAAACGGTAAAGACATTTGTGGTAGTTTACGCTTCTTTCGCGCTCGTCAGCATTTTTCCATGTGTTGGCTTTGAGAGAATCCTGTATTTTTGCAGGTGAAGGTCGGTTTTATCCTTGGCTCACCTTTGCCGACGGCAGAGGTTTTAGCGTTATCGAAGCATTTTGTTGCCGAAGGGCCGCTTTCAAGTGTTTACATAATCCGTGTAGTTGGCAACTGCGCAAATATAAAAACAAAAGTATATGAGAAAAGCTGTCATCACGATGTGTGCCTTAAGTTTGGCTTTGCTCAAACTGTCCGCACAAGAGAATCAAGTCGGAATCCCTCCCTTGACAGGCTGGCGCTATTATGGAGGAGATGAGTTTAATGGAACCTCGATCGACCGGAAGCTGTGGGGGCTCTATGGCGATAAAACAAAGCGGTATAGTTTTGATACCTATGGCAACAACAAAGATCAAGGCATGGCGCAGACCTATCGCGACCAAATGGTCACGGTGCGCAATGGCTTGGCTTCGATACGTGCCACGCGCGAAGCTATACGCACGGGGCTTCGTAAGGAAGATGGCGATCCGTCGAATACCGATTATAGCGTGAAGATGCGCGACCCTATCCCGCCTAAGCATGGCTATACGAAGCAAGGATGGTGGTCGGGAGCACTTTCCGGTCGAGATGCAGATGGGGGCGGCAACTATTATCCGCTTTACTCGCGAATTGAGATAAAAGCGAAGATTCCCTTCTGCATTGGCACTTGGATGTCCCTGTGGCTTCGTCATAGCAATGGATCGAGTCTGTTTGAGATCGATTTGGAAGAATTCTTCGTAAACGATGATGCCCGCGCCTTCGCTGGTAAACATGGATACAACGCCGGCAATGCGAATCGATATGTGCACCAGTCTATTCACGGCTTAGACTACAACTTAGGTATGGTCTATGACAAAAAGAAGCAGCAGTATGTATTCGTAAATGGCTATAATCATAATGCATATACAGACCGTATAAAGCCCATCTCGTTTAATCCTTCGGATGACTTCCACGTCTATGGGGCGCAGATTGATCCTGAGCCGGGCGACTCCTCTCGCCATTTGGCCGTAACGTTCTTATTAGACGGCCGAGTAAGGTCCGTCTTCCGTACCATAGAGCACAAGACGGCCGATAATGTCATTGATCCAAGAGATAAGAAGCCGATGAAAGATAAGTATCCCTATCGCTACAATGCCCTCTTGAAAAAGGAGAATATGAAGTTTGGCATTGATCGCGTGTGGGATGTGGCCATCACGGGCCAGATTGGCGGTAAGCATGACGACAGCGAAAAGAACAAGGGCGGCGGTGTGCTTTATCCGGAAGAAGATCCGCAGTATAATAACGATATCAACAAAGTGCCCAAGAACTATGTGATGGATATTGACTGGTTGCGCGTCTATAAACGAGCTAACCGACTAATCTGGATTGGCTCTCAGCCTGCAGCCGACGATCAGCGACAAACAAAGGGTATGTTCCAAATACCAACCGGCCGCTTGGGTAAATTGAAAGTAGGCGACAAACTCATCCTCGACATCGATACGCTTTCTGCTAACGAGCATCGTGGTGTGGGGCCGTCATCTATAGATATATGCAGCAAGCAAGGGGCGAGCATCGTTGCGCTTAAGCCTCACGTTGCGAGAAATGACGCACAAGTCACCTTCTATGTTACCGACAACCATATGCTGGAGGCATTAAAGAAAGACGGGTGCTATGTAAAAGGTGATAACATTCGTATCTTTTCCCTCGTGCACGAGGTAAAGGAGAGCAGCCTTTGGAATGGTTTTAAGCACATAGATGAAGCCGAGGTCATCATACCAAAACTGATGTTCGATCAAGTGCGTGAAGGCCGGCAATTGGAGTTTGTCGTGCGTGATGTAAGTGCGATAGTATAGACCTGTCTGCTTCACGCGAGGAGATGCCCTATCGAATCGAACTCAAGGCTGAGCACGTCAAGATGTTGCGCGAAAATGGTCTGCAAATTGCCGGCAGTGGATATTATCTACGCAACGTCCGACTCATAGATCGAAATACAACGACCGGAATCAACACTATTGCTGCTCCTCAACAAGAGGCCGGCGCTGTATATTCAATCAATGGTGTGAAAGTAAGAGATGCGCACGAGGCGGGCGAACTGCCTCCCGGCATTTATATCATTGATGGCAAGAAGGTCATCGTAAAATAACATCTAATCGGTCATTAGGGTTGCCCTATTTTGCAACGAACGAAGGGCAAGGCTAATTAGCGATTATAGCTGACGACTATCCTCAGCGCTTGTTTTTTTTCTCCTTTTTCCTATCCGCAATAGCCACGCAACGGCATTGCGGATATTTTTGTCGATGCACAAGGATGTTTTCGAAATGTTAGCACATCATAATGGTCATTATGTCGCTTTCTGACATTGTACGTTTGTCGTTACGATAACGTCTTCCGATAGTAAAAACGAGAAAAGATCTTTTTTAAGCCTTGATCTTAAAATTATCGTCACCTTTTTGGGGTTTTATATGTGATTTATCGTAACTTTGCCATCTCTAATAATGCTAAACCCGGTTTTTGTCTAACACACTAGAGAGCGTATAATAATTTCAGCAGGTCACCAAGAAAAATATTATCCCGGATCTGCGTATAAATTCAGAACAAGATGAAAAAGAAAGAATTATCATCAAATGAGTTAACCAAGAATATTGGTAAACGAAAATATATAGAGCCGAGATGTCAATTGTTTTATATAGAACACCCACATCTAATGACTCACAGTGTAAGTTCCTCAATGGACAATGATGACGTAGGCCAAGATCCTGATGATCCTTGGAACACCGGACAAGGTGGTTGACCGGTAAATTACTTTGTGTGACGATAAGGATTTAATAGAGACTATCAGGAAAGACCATGCTTAGCTCGCCAGTCGAGAAAGGTAGCTTATTAGAGAGATTTTATCAAACGAAAATCAAATGTTTATTGATCGGACAGATTTATGGAGTTAAAAATGAAACAAAGAATCTTATTGCCGTTTATATGCTTGGCAGCTTCGTTATTCACACAATCTTGTTCTTCAGAACTAGATGATAACACAAAACCAAAAGTCGTTCCGAAAGAAGAAATGCTGACCATTACCATTACAGCCGGAACAACTGAGGATTCTACTGCTACAAGGGCAGTGATAACAGAAAAGAGTGGCAAGGCAAGTCCATGGAAATGGGAAAAGAACGACAAACTGCAGCTAATAACGACTAACCCATCGACAAATGAGAAGGAAGTCACACAACTGACATTGCTTGCTTCGGAAGCAGGTAAAGAAAAAGGTATATTTACCGGAACAATACCAAAAAAGAATGTAACAAGCGGATCATATTACCGCTTCTTCTATACCGGTAGGACCATCAGTAGTGCCGAAGCTAAAGCCGGTAAGCTAATGATCGACCTTTCTCAGCAGACAGGCAAGTTGGGAGATTTGAAAAACTACTGTGTGCTCTCGGGCACAGGGCAGATTCTTGTTTCCGGAAATAAAGCAGAAATAGAAGGTAGCATAAAGTTGAAGAATGCCTTTGCCGTGGCCCATTTTGCGATGAAGACAAGTAACGGAACGCCGATTGAACGGGTTGGAATACGAGGCACCGGTCTTTACTGCGTAGCAAGTGTTAATTTGAATGACGGAAATGCGACCGGTATTGTGGAAACCGATATAAAAGAAGCCAATACTGATGGAAGCATTATGTTTCCTCAAGGGGTAACAGACTTCTATGTAACATTAGTTCCTGCCACGGCTTCTCCGACTTTCGATGCGTACTATTCTGGTTCTTTTAATACGTTGGTTTCTACCGTACCTGTTGAAAAAGACTATCCTGAAGAAGAATCCTTCGTTTATTATAAAGGTAGTAAAGCGGCTTTCTCTGTTAGCGATAACAAGAAAGTGGCTATTACCAATGGCAATATGCAGTATGTAATGCCTGTGACGACGTATACATCATCAACGATGAAGCCAAAAGAGCTGAAAGCCAATGATTTTGTAAGATGGGCTGCTTCAAAACCCCTTAAAGTGACCGGTAATTATAAAGAACACGCCGGATACTACAGGTTAGCACCCGAACAGTGGGAAATGGCAATGCCAAGAAATGGTAAAACCGGTGGTGTTTATACATATTCTACAGTTATGCACAATGGCAAGAAATATATATCTCCGGAAACCTATCGCTATTTTGACCTTCCATCATGGGGAACTCTGAATAATCCGACGTTGGTTGATTTTAAATATACAGGTCCGACAAATCCGGAAACATATACGGAAACTCAGTACGACTATGGGAACAAGTTGCATGTGGGTTCTAAAAAGACGCGTGTGCTAACAGCAGCAGAGTGGGAATACCTGTTTTCCAACGGATAGTATAAGAATAGCAACCGTGAATGGGCTGACGGTACTCCTAAATGGGCGAAATGCTTTATTGATGAGAATGGCGATAATGTAAGAAATGACAGCCAACCGGCAGAGTTGCGAGGTTTTCTAATCTTTCCCGATAACATGCCTATTGAGGAAGCAAAGAAAGTGTTTACTCAAAACGAAAATAAGTTTGGAAACGAGAGCAATTCCTTCTTAAATGCGACGACTTATGAGAAGATAAAGAATAGTGGTGCAGTATTTCTTCCACTGACGGCTTACAGAAATCAAGGGCAAGCACAGCTGAATGAGTGGGGGCAACATGGTAATTATTCCACTTCCACATATCAAAATATAAGATGGTTACCTGTCAATAAAGGAATGTACCATGTAAGATTTACTATTAATGGTATTGTGTTTTCAGATGATACAGTCCCGGGTCAGGGCTGTGCGAGTAGGTTGGTGCAGGACCTTACCAATTAGTTTTAAGTTACTGCTATCAGTTACAATTTGGATTTAGATTTAATCCAAATTGAATATTAGGATTTCTCACTGTTGCATTGCAGTGGGAAATCTTTCGTTTTTTCCAATATAGATTACGTTAGTTCGGGATAAGGTTAAGATGTAAATAGTTTTATCAGCTATTATTTTTTTACATACAGGTAGCGCCTCGGGCTTATTAAAAAAAGCAATATGCTGTAAGGTAGCATATAAGTTCTTGATAAAGATATGTGTGGGGCGGTGTCGTGCGTCTTCAAGGTTTGTTTTATCTGATTGAAAGGAGGGGGAGGAACACTTTAGCACGCAAGCGCTGCACTTCACTTTGCCGGGCGTGGCGCATTAGTCATTGTTTTCCGTCCGTCTGTAACGCCCAAAAATAAGCTTAAGAGCGTGCCAAAACTTTCTTAGGTGATCGCAAAAATTGTCTTAGGTGATCGCAAAAATTGTCTTATAGGATCGGAAAAATTCTCTTATAAGACAATTTTTCGTCTCTTATAGGAAAGTTTTGCGGCTCTATATAATGCTGATTATCAACTATGTATTCGGTTAGTTTTTTATGCGTCATCAGCCTCGCTTCAACAGAATTGGGGCTATTTCGTTCTATCTTTTATTCCTTCGACCTTTTCAGTTAAAGTAAACCTGCCTTGATCATTAATATGGTAGGTACATTTTCCCTCAAATGTCGTTTCCAGCTCATCAGAATAAAAGTTGACCAATACGATATTTTTATTGTTGTCGATATAAAAATAACGTTCTGCTGACTCGTAAAGTCGAACAGACAAGTATCCGTTTCATCTGCTTTTACCGTCGGGTTTATGGTCTGACAGTAGGCAGACATACAGATGAATGTGATTACAATAAAAGATGATAAATACCTCATAGCTTCTTGACGGTTACTTTACACGCTGGAATGTTTTTGTAAAATGGAAATGTATGCAAGCATTCGCTTCCTTTATCCCATAAAAATGATTCTGCCAAGAGATTAAAGGATGCTGTTATCCGGCAGTTTCAGCAATTCTTTGAATATTTCCCGACTATAGGCTATAAACCGCTTGCCGATTTTTACGTCCGTAACATCGACTACGATAATGCTGTCGTCGAACTCAAAACGGAAGGATTGACTGGTAAGAGTTGCCGCTCGACAACCATTGTAGCAGACATCGCCATTACATTCAGCATATAATCCGTTGCTGTCGGCTTCCGGATCATCGTCTTTGTCCAATTTGATGGGCCGCTGAAACAGAATATACTTTTCGTAGTTGTATTCGTCATCGGCCAACCCTACCATATAATAGTTGTCTTTGCTGCTTTTTGTGGCCGTTATAACCTTGGCTTTAAACGCTATTTCTTCCATCGTCTTTTATTGTTTCAAGTGTACAATGTTATTGTGCTTTCGGAATGTGGCTCACCACGCTACTCGTTCTACCAATATCGACTGCTCGCTTTTCCAAAACAAATCGTCCGTAATATCAAGACCTAAGCGTGCGCAATAAGCTATGAGGATATGCTTATTCATTCTTTTCCGAATCAATTTCTGTTGATACAAGTGCGCTTCTTCAAAGAATTGCTCGGCGCCCTGACTGTAAAACGTCCACTCGGGGTCCTTCATAGCATAGACCGTTCGCAGATTCTGCCCACGATCTATGCAGCAAAAGGCATTCATCGTATCAGCTTGTTTGTCCTTCGCCAAGCAGAAGCTGTACGCTTTTCCTCTTAAAGCCTCCGTTATTCGGTAGACCC
>ENA-OWLZ01000412-OWLZ01000412.1-metagenome-genome-assembly--contig:-NODE-412-length-11980-cov-4.628763_pt1 | contig 11980 bp, 10 predicted proteins | sample MGYA00245341_ERZ651117 | MGnify/ENA primary metagenome ERZ651117 (study PRJEB26857, sample SAMEA4031763) | metagenome | biome: human; feature: oral; material: saliva | place: Philippines | collected 2014... | reverse complement strand
AGCACCGCAAAGCCATTGCAAACCCCGAGTTATCCGTGCAAAAGATGGAGCAACTTTACGGAAAAGTTGCAGCTAAACCTATGTCAGAGCACTTTATTGCGATGAGCGACCAAAGCATTCAGAACATCATTCACGACTGTAGCAACGTTGACCTCCCCGCCCTTAGCCCCGACGTACAACGCCGCTGCATCTTCACGTATGGCGAGAAGGACTTTGACTTGAAACGCGCAAGGAAGGTTCTGCCTAAAGTGTATCCCGAGGCCACGTTAACTATCTGGCAAGGCTATGATCATTGCGAACGCATGACCAGCGATTCAGCAGCGTATGGTCGAATGCTAAGGGAACTTGTGGTTTAGAGCCCTGAATTACTTTATAGAGCTAATAAGAGGTTAGATGCTCACTTTGCTTTCATGCTTTCCAAGCTTCCCATTCTTTTCAAGCTTCTTATCAAGCCACCAAATTGGAATTGGAAGAATTTCATCAATAGGTTGAGTGTTGTCCCAGATATCGATATATTCCTTTGTTTCCCTATCGTATAAGAACTTGCAATAAACGCGATCATCAAGGGCTGAAAATTCACCGCCGTAGAATCCGTCATCATACTCAATGTTATGAAAATAAAAGTTGATATAATATGCGCCCATTTTTACCTCACTTAGTAGCAAATGCTCTCCAAAAATGCATTCCGTAGTTCATCTGCAAGTATGTGAAAAAAGGATAGGGTCTAAAACCAATCTAAGTGAGTACTGTAATGGACAGTAAAAGGCCTATATCGTTGCTAACGAACATAACGATGAAAGGACTGGCATTATTCAATTACCCAATTAAATTCGAGGTCGTATAATTCAATTAACAAGCAATCCGTTCCTGATTGGAGTGAATTCGATGTTATCTTCAGTTATATTGTGGTCTCTAACCGCAATTCTTGGCATTTGCTCTCTTATACTTCTATCCGGTCATGGTGCTGCTTTAATTGCTGGATATAACACAATGACTGAAGATGAAAAGAAAACAATTGACGAGAAAAAACTCTGTTTTGTAATGGGTATTTCTACGTCTGTATGTGCGCTAACAATGCTTTACATGGCCGTACTTAACCCAAATATAACGATTACAACAACAATCATTGCAAGTAGTATTATCACAATAGATATGATAGTAACAATCTATATAGCAAACACAAAATGTGAAAAATAATAAAAACCTGACGATAAAATACTTGAAATTCTTATCACCTTTAAGCAATGACTCTTGTCAAAACAAATACAAAGCATCACCTCAAGCTATTCGTCTCTTTCGTCTCTCTCAAGACAAAGTCTGATCGCGCACATATGCAAGTAGTCGCACAAGCACAACAATACAAAGCCCTGCTGCGAGCACCGTTTCAACAGTAGCTATTCCGTCGAGCCATTGGAGCGGCTGGCCGAGTTCGGCCAGGTATGCCGACGTCTGCGTACGCGCAATGACACAGATTACAAAAGGAAAGGTAAACGCGCCGTGACTAGGAAAGAACGGTTTTGTAAGACACCTAATGCACCACACGAGAGAAACTACATAAATAAGTGAAGCAATTGCCAGTAGAACCAAAAGAAACGGTACAGACTTTGGCGTAATAGATTGAATATATCCCGCAATACAAAGACTTGTTGGAGCTGCATAAATACAAGCGAGCGACTCAGCAGAATCAGGCACTGGCCCATATTTAACATACCGTATGCTTACTACTATAAAAAGCACTACAAGACAGATAAATCCAAACCAAAATGCAACCGTTCCAACACTTGCTTCAAAGTTAAACGCCGGCGCCGTAACACTGGCAACAACAATACCTACATACACAATGAACCAACTAGCGTGTACATTCTCCCAATTAAATTTTGCAATATATCGAGAAGTAAAAAGAGCTGTGCACAGTATGTGCAACGCAATTCCTGCAAACCAAAATAATTGTGCTGCATCACCAATATCAGTCTTCAAATACACCGAAATCAGCATAACTACCATCGGATATGTTGCGGCAACTGAAAGTCCAATTGGATCAGAAAGCTCTCGCAATACAACTTTAGTCATCACCATAAATTTGAAGGTATAGAGAGCTAAAAGAGCAATAGAGAGTATGCCGCAGGCAAGATAAAGACCTTCGAAAGAAGTCTTAAAAAGATTTCCAAGTGCTGCAAAACCTAATGCAACACCGCAAATAGCAACAGGAACTTTTTGGACGTAGTTCATAAGGATTCTTCTATCTATTTAGGAGTCTCTTTTCTAACTTGAACACCTATACGATAACGTATCTAAATATCCCTCTAATACTCAAAACACGAGGAATCTTCACTTCTACGTTCTATCATAATAAGCACCAACCATGCGACGGATGTGGTCGCTGGACATCTCAAACAATCAAAGGGAAGACGCGTAGACAAGTGGAATGGACACATCTTCATCCCGTCTCACTTTGGGAGCGAAGATTCGCCCACGACTCGGCCAGTATCAACTTCATCGCCATAGATAACGAAAATCTCATCTTCATAGACTTCGGTAACAAACGCTGATACTACGCTAATTTTAAGAAGAAACCGACTAGAAAACACTTCAAAAACATTATGGCAACATGCCCCGCCGAGTCTGAGTTAGCAAACCTCACCAGCATCTGTTGAACCCCCTGGCAGCTGACTCCAAGAAAACCCTCCAGCGTTTGCACAAGAATATCCTTAACGAAAGAAAATTGCACTTAAACAGTTATCACGAGTCTTTAAGTTTAGAGCAGTCCAAACTCATTTCATACTAATCAATTTGAACGAGCTACCGACATCAAACGGGTAGCTTTAAGCCAGGTCCTAGAACCAGCCGTTCAGTAGCTACATTTCGAGACTGTGCCGCACTATAACCAATCTTTATCTCATCAACTGTAATTGCCCAGTTTTCAGACGGGGTGTAAAGCTCATCCACTAAATCATCGATATCATAAGTGACCATCCAGTTTCCATTATATGATTGTATATAATGTGACAGCATTCTGTGGTCGTTATCGTCAAAGCTGTTCTCGTAGAGTCCTGGTCCCTTTTTCACATATGGAGGGTCAAGATACAGCAAGGAATTCTTGCCTAGTTTGGGAGCCACGTCTTTCATAAAGTCAAGTACATCAAGATTGTACAGTTCGATATCGCTGCGGTGAGCAGAAATTTCTAACACTTTCTTGCACAGAACGTTCCGATTAAATCTAGCATCAATCTTGTAGACACCGGATTGCTCTTTTCCTCCAATAACACCGCCAGTAAGTATCCCAGATCGGTTCGTTCGATTGAGAAAGAATGCAGCTTTTCCTAGTTCAAGCGACGGTCCATCGGCAGTTCTATATACATCACGCTCCACAAACCACTGCTTCATATTGAGCGGTACAGTGTCAATGTAGGAGCAAAGCTCTTCGGGGTGGTATACGACAGCATCCCAGATGCTATAAACAGCTGGATCGAAATCGTTCAAAACAATTCTCGAAACGTCCCCTTGTAAGAGGAGCTTTATGGCCAAGCCCGCTCCACCACAGAACGCCTCCGAATACGTGCATTCACGAAGTTCGTTTGTTTCTAGAAGCGAAACAAGAAATGGATAAATTTTTGACTTGCCACCAGGGAATCTCAATGGTGTGCGAGTCGCGGACATGGCTGCACTTCCTCTCATACGCAATAGGACTTTGTAATATTTTAGAGAATCTCAAATCACTTGGATATAGATATGGGGTCAACCGATGTTCTCTGCGCCACCTTATTGTATGCATTAACAAATTGCTCAATAAACACTTGGGCTTCATTCGGATTAGCATCTATCCAGCATCCAATTACTTTTGCAAAGTGAAAATCGTTTTCACATGCCCTTAACCAACTTTTATACTGATTTCTTTTTGTTTTCCCAGCGAATGTAGATGGACCATTCTCAGTTATTGATTTCCAAGTATATCCATATTGGTCGAGACTGTCCCATACAGGATCGTTCTCGTCAGCGTTCTCCAAATAATTCCAGATAATCTGCTCGGGCCGTACGCTTCCAGGAAGTTTCACGATATTTTTGCCCTCATTGCGAAATTTCTCGGGTATTTTTTCTATGTTCTTTTCTGAAACGTCTCCGTCAAATACAACAATCCTATCCCTCATATAGAAGTAATCATGTATGTATAGATGTATAAGAGTATCGCATCCAAACGGTGCTTCGATAAATTTGACACGCGATATCAGATCTGGACGACAAGTCTCAATGATTTCATTCATGAGCCATCTCGCCTCCGCGTCCTCAGAGAAGACTCCCACTCTGGGAGGCTGTCCACCTGGCCCTCTGACAAATAAATCATTCGCCATTGTATGCCACGAAGGATTTTGTTTAACTTTAAGTTTTTTACTTGCATCAGTGAGATAGGCAATTTCTATATCGCTAGTACCATCGCCGATTTGATGACCTGCTTTGCTCGCAAGCTCCTCAAGCACTACTGTACTATGCGTTGTGAATACAACTTGGAAGCCACACTCCCCAGCTTCCTTCAATAGCAAGTCAACCAATCTACGCTGTGCTGCGGGGTGCAATGTCGCATCAATCTCGTCAATAAGTAGTAACCCGCCATCCCACTCATCATCCATCAGACGCTTGAGACTCTTAAATGAAAGAATCGCCATTAGAATTTGACCAAGATTATCCTGCCCAGCAGAGTTTTCTGACGGATTATATTTATCAGTCTTAACTCCAGTTCCATGTTTTCTGGAATGGGCAACATCAAAGCTGCTTACGTTCTCAATTTCAGTCGTACGTATACTAAGTATGTTTTTGTAGTTTTTAATAAACCAATCGCGATCCTCGCTCTTAGTCCACCTTTGCTTATGGAATGACAGAGCATCGTCGTCAGCTTCTCCGAGTGGATAGAGACGTGAAAGACCCAGATATATTACTGGAGACACAATTTTCGCCGAAGATGTTTTGCCATCAGCGAGTGTCTTTTGCGGAATAACGCGGAATCTTGTTTTGTTGTTTTGCCAAGAAATCCTAAAGGAAATTTCTTGTTTCTGTCCATGTTCGACATAATCAAGTCGAATTCTCTTACCAGGCAAATCGTACATTGGACTTCCAGAGAAGAGCTCGGAGAATTCACCACGAAATGGCTTACCCATATACGTCTTGTATTTTCCTAGAGCGGACGAGTTCGCAAGTAAGCCCAAAATGGTCGATTTGCCTGTGCCGTTATTACCAGCAATAGCAGTAACCTTATTCCCGATAACAACCTCGCAGTCCTTAAATTGTCGAAAATCATCGACATAGAGTCGCAAAGCCTTCATTCTACATACCTCCTAAGACCAAATCTCTTTAATTATCAGTGCAACTAGCTCGGATTCACGAGTCAGAGAATCTCGGTCCGTCGACAAGGTGCCATGTGCCCACTTGTCCAAGGTGGCATCAAGGTTATGACTGCCATTAATCCATTCGGACGCCAAGGTAAAATCATTTATACCGACGCTATCTATTTTAGCCTTAATCATTGGCTTTGCCACATTCTTCAAGAAAGGCTTCAGTGAACTATCCTTGTGCTCCTCGCCAATCGAGGTAAAGTATTCTCTAGCCACAGTTTCCACAAGCAACCTAAGTGAAAATCCCAATATAGGTAATAAATGCTTTAGATTGTCGGGATGCTTCAGATATTGCTCATCAATCCAATCTATTGCTCGGTATATGTCGTTTGACTTTGTGCCTCTGGGTCGAAGTGCTTGACCGAACATCCTTTTGCCAGCGCTATTACTCACCGGCTTTCGACGTACTTGATTAGCGCTATCAGAGATAGAGTTCGGAATTTCATCTACCTCGTTATGAGAGGGAAGCTGTGCGTCAGAAGTATTTGAAGCATCAGTCGTTAGCGCATCCTTCTCAAAGGTCAAAGACTGTTGAATCTGACAGCCGGGCTCAATGCGCTGAGCAGCCTTCTTAACCAATTGAATACGATCCTGCTTACTATAAATAGGCCCAACACCATGTTGTTTTACTGTTGTCAAAACATCAATCAGAAGTTCATCATGTCCACCACAATAGCGGGCGTCGTTTCCACTCGCTTCGATTCCGAGCAGCTGTCTAATCTCTTTTGTAGAAATAAGTCTACCGAGATTTGTGATTGACACACTGCCCGCTAAAGCCCACAGCTCATTCTGTCCATAGTCTTCTTTTAGATGCTGAATAAACGCTAACGGTCGCACTGATTGAGAGTTTCCTACATGCAAAAAGCGTGCCGTCTGTATCGAATTCCACTTTACGGTTCCAATGCCGTTATGTTCACCTCCATGGCGCAATTCTAACAGTCTGTGTATTTCGTCCTCATCATCACATACATAGCAATTGACGATACGATACGCTTGCATTGCATCAGAAAGCTTTTCAAACTGTGGCGCTAATTTATTAAATTCAGCAGGTACCTTACTGCTGTCCAACGAGAGTTTAATGGCGGTAATACGTCGGTTGCCCTCACGTACTCGAAAGTCAGATGTCCCTTTTATCGGACTAACAATCGGCAGTTCGGAAGCATTGAGTCCGTTAGTGGCAATATCACGGGCAAGATTAAGCACCTTATTTCCCGAAGCAGTAGTTTGATCCTCCAGAATAGAGAAAAGCGCGTCTTCCTCAGTAGACACTACTTCAAATCTGGGATTTTCCTCATCAGTAATGAGGTGCTCAACATCTATACGCCGTTGTTCATTCATGCTTCTATCACTCCTATATTAATGCCACATCCTGCTCTCGAATCATCTTGTATACGTCATTGCTTAATGGTTGCAACTTCACCTTTAGCTTATTCTAAGAGTTAAATATCTCGCCGTCTTACTGATAGGCGATGAGATGTCCTCACTTTTGGTCTACAAAGTGTTTGTCTCCAAATAGCTTTATTGCCGTGAACTTTACTGCGCCGTATCTTGTCTGTGCAATATCGTTGTTATATCCACCCACATTTCTAGCCTTGATAATTCGTTACTAGCATAACCATGAAAACCTACTGCCATAATAGATTTATGAGCATGTTAAAACTTGCAAACTTTACAAATATGAGTATTTATCACGATAGTATCATTTCTAACTGATGCGCTTAATCTCTCAGTACCAAAAAAGCAAATGTGCCATGATATTTTTTATGTACTAGTATTACTTACTAGGTCAAGATGTATTTACTGGAACGAGATATTTACTTAACTCATAGCACGATGGGTCCTATGTCGAAGTAACAAACAAAAAACGCTCCACAAATCTTCAGAATAACAATAAACAATGAGTTTGCACTCTTATGATGCTGATGTTGCTGAAATAGCCTAAGTTTGGTCTTTTCAGAAAAGACCAAGCAGGAAATGAAATTCCTACTTGGTCTCTGCGGTGCCGTATGTTTAAATACGTCTATTTCTGAGGATACAGAACCTCGAGGATCTTCTCGGCAGAATCAAATGCGCGTGGCGAGTAATCAATGTACTCTGAATAAGGAATCTCTACGATGCTCTTGTTGGCAATAGCAGGGACGTTCTGCAAGGAGCTCTCGCCCAGAAGAGTGTCTTTAGCTACGGCATCAGTTGCCTTATTGCGCTCTGCGGTGACGTAAATAATGACGTCAGGGTTGAACTTAATCAGATTCTCATACGTCAGACCGTTTGCAGACTGGGTTGTTGCAGGAGTCGCTCCAAGCTGATCAATGATAGTAAACTCAAGGCTCTTCTCGCTACCACCAAAGAGACCAAACGTGCCGTCCTTGAGGTTAGTCATAACCAGCACAGTCTTCTTTGCGTCTTTCTCGTGTGCCTTAACGCGCTCGTTAATGGCATCAAGACGCTTCTGAAGTTCAGCGGTATAGGTGTCGGCATTGCTCTGAACGTCAAAAATAGATCCAAGGTTCTTAATATCAGAGATAATTCCGGCAAGCGTTGGATCGCCCTGCTCAGAAGATGCCAGCTGTGTATAGACAGAAATGCCTAGGTCAGCATAGTCCTTTGGAGAAGTCTGGTCCTTTGAAGTAAAGAGACGGGAACGTCCCACAATAAGGTTTGGATTAGCGGCAACAACAACCTCGCGAGAAAGACTCTTCTTATCGCCCAGCTGCTTGATCTTTGCATACTCATCAGCAATATCTGAAGGCATTGGCGCATCAGGCTTGATGGTGCCAATAATCTTGGAGCCAAGGCCCAGACGCAGCAGAATCTCGGCTGCAGAATCTGTCAGGGTAACAACGCTCTCAGGAGCCTTGTCAAACTTTGCCTCAAACTCATTGCCGTCACCGTCATAGAGCTTAAAAGATACAGGATAGCTGGTATTGGCCGATTTCTTTTCTTCTGTGGTTGAAGAAGATGAGCTAGGCGTAGCATTGTTGCATGCAGTAAGACCCAGTCCAGCAGCAGTTGCAGCAAACCCTGCCGCAATGCTCAAAAAATTCCTTCTCGTAAAGAGATTTGAACTTACACGAGGATCCATCGGATATCCTTTCATTCATCTGTTGATACTCAACAGGCGATTAATACACGTAATCAATGCTGATACCGGTTCCAGCAGTTGATGGGCGGACCATGCCCTCAACGCCATACACATCAGCGAGCAGCTCAGGGGTCACAATGTCCTCAGGTGCTCCCTCAGAAACAATGGAACCCTCTTGTAAGAAGTACAGGCGGTCGACATAGTGAGCTGCCATCACAATGTCATGTAAAACAGCCAGGCAGCTGATACCAAGATTGCGAACAAGGCGCAAAATATCAATCTGGTACGTAATATCCAGGTGATTAGTAGGCTCATCAAGCACCAGAAACTCTGGTTCCTGAGCCAACGCACGAGCCAGCATGACACGTTGTTTCTCGCCACCTGAAAGCGTGGCAAAAGAGCGGTCTTCAAAGCGAGAAAGGCCAACTTTCTGAATGACGTCAGACACGATTGCCTCGTCGTGATCGGTTTCTTTTGACAGCGCCGACTGATGAGGACTGCGTCCCAACGACACAATCTCGCGAACGGTAAAGTCAAAGGACAACGAGTTAAACTGGCTTACCACCGCAACCTTACGCGCAAAGTCACGTCGTGATATCTCAGTGGCGTCGCGCCCGTCCCACAAAATCTGGCCGTCATAGCGATGACCAAGGCCATAAATTGCTCGCAAAAGCGTTGACTTGCCTGATCCATTAGGACCGAGGATGCCCACAAACTCGCCATCTGCCACGTTAAGCGAGACGTCCTTTACAATCGGCTTGTTGTGGATGGTGACCGATACATTTTGCACTTCAAGGCGCATGCTACTCACCATCCCTAAAGCTGTAGTTGCGGGCGACCATGATGTAGACAAAGAACGGCGCGCCAACCACAGCGGTCAAAATGCCAATAGGGACTTCGGCGTTGCCCAGGATGGTACGAGCACAGGCATCTGCCCAGAGAATAAAAATAGCTCCCAGTACCAGCGCAGTTGGCACCAGTCTTCGGTGATCGGACCCAACAAACGAGCGCGCAATATGCGGAATGATAAGACCAACAAAACCGATGGTTCCCACTGATGAAACAAGCGTACCAACCATGAGGGCAGAAATGGTCAAGTATGCCCATCTGCACAAATTGGTATTGAGGCCAAGCGTTGTAGCAGCCTCGTCTCCCATTAGAAGCACGTTGAGGGAGCGGAACTGCGTGAGGAAAAACACACTGACGAGAAGTACTACGACAACAGAAACGCCAACATTTCCCCAGCTTGCTCGTGCCAAGGAGCCCATGGTCCAAAATTTCAGATCCATCATGCCCTCAGCGTTAGCGGCAATAGTGATGATGAAATTAGACAGCGCCGTGAACAGGGCATTCAAAATCATGCCCGAAAGAACAAGCTTTGACGACGTCATATGGCCGCCGGTAGATGCCAGCAACAAAACACCTACAGTGGCAATTGTTGAGCCAATAAACGAGAACAGCGGCACCGAAGAAATTCCTACAACGTGTACTGCGCCAGCTCCAAGCATGATGGCGCAGGTTGCTCCGCACGAAGCTCCTGATGAAATGCCCAAAATATACGGTTCAGCCAAGGTGTTTTGAACTGACGCCTGCATGACAACGCCGGATAGCGCAAGACCAGCTCCAGCTACCACTCCCAAGATGATGCGAGGAAACCTTAGCGACCAGACGACCTTCTCGACAGGTCCTCCTGCTGCCAAGGCATCAGGTAGTGGCATACCAAAAAGATGATGCATCAGGACAGCGTATGCATCTTGCAAGGACACGCCAATGGCGCCCATCGTTGAAGTTATTACGATACTCGCCGCTAGAATTACAACGAGAACTCCCATGAAAAGACGGAACTGTCCGGCTTTTCTTACCATACGTTACCCCTCAAAAGATACGCTGCGTTTTTGCACACAACGCGTGTTTCGCAGGTGCAGCGGAATATTTAGAAGTTAACTATATATTACTTTTTGAGTTGTGAGAAGACTGCGAGTTGAGAAATGCTTAAAATATCTACACCCCTCCGTGGGATGCTCTCCGCGAGGCGGCTACTACGAGACGACGCCGGCACCAACAGGCAATAACAAACGAGGAACTTCATGGATTTATCGGCTCTGCCAGACAGTACAATCACTATCGGAGAACGCTCCGAAGTTCCAGGTCTTCTTGTTGTTCTCCATGGCTCGCTGCTGATGCCCAAGATAGCTGCGCTTCTTGCTTCCGAAAAACTTGACGCGACCAAGCTCCCCCAATGCCTCACTATTACCGCACCATCTGATCAAGCCTGCTATTCCCCTTGGCCAACATCTAGTGTGCGAACCGAGGCTCCAAATTTTAAAGGGCTTGGAAAAGAATTTCTCTCAGATGTCGTACTTCCTGCTGTCGAGAAGTACGCTGCTCTAGCTACCCATACCGCTCAGGGTACGTGTCCTCTTTCCTTACTAGGCTATTCCTTATCGGGTTTATGCAGCCTTTTTGAGATGCAGACAACCTGCCACTTTAACCAGTATCTTCTTGCTAGCCCAAGTACGTGGTTTCCCGATTTTGTTGAAACTTTTGATACGAGCCATGTGCGTTCGGATATTCGCTGGTGCATTGCAAGCGGAGAAAATGAAGGTAAAAACCATCCTGAGCCTCTGCGCTCAGTAAGGCAGACAACAGACGCGCTGGTAGAGAAGCTGGCGGCTGCTGCTCCGAAGTATCAACGTATGCTGGATTTTTACGATCATCACAAGGGTCTTGAGCTTAGATTGCAGCGTTTGCTGAACTTTGGCTTTGGCGCATAGAGGACGATTAATTGCCGGAGGCGATGTTGGTGGCTTGCCAGGGGGTCCACGAAGACGGCTGCCAAAAAACGGCCTACGGAAATGGTCTGACCAGCAGCGTTGATTGCTAACAAAAAACCCGCCGAGGGCGGGTTTGAAATTCTTATGGTCGCGGGGGCAGGATTTGAACCTACGACCTTCGGGTTATGAGCCCGACGAGCTACCAGACTGCTCCACCCCGCAATGCATGCGCTTATGCGCGAACAAGTACTATACCTCGCAGCACTCTCTACGTCAAGCAAGATTGACGATTTTCTCGCCATAAAGGTTTAAGGCTTGCGCGAGAGGACCGAGAAAGTTGCGATGCCGTCAGCACGATTGGGGTCAGACGGCTAAACTATTTATACTGTCTTTGGGGCGCTGTGCTTGCGCCAAACAGCTATAGAAGGACTTTTGAGGATGACATTACACGAGCTCCTGGCGCTCTTTACCAGTAAGAACATCGAGTACACTACCGCACATCTTGACGCGGTGGATCAAAACGCACAGCTTACCGATGTTGCAAGCGATTCTCGTGAGGTCACCCCAGGCTCGCTGTTTCTTTGCAAGGGTGTGAGTTTCTCGCCAGCGTATCTAGCAAGCGCGATGGAGGCTGGAGCTGTTGCGTACCTCTGCCAGCAGTCGCTTGCGGAAGAGCTGCAGGCAGTGGCGCCAAACGTGGCCGCTATTCGTGTGGACGACGTGCGCCTTGCCACGGCCTACGC
>ENA-OWLZ01000411-OWLZ01000411.1-metagenome-genome-assembly--contig:-NODE-411-length-11987-cov-9.350821_pt1 | contig 11987 bp, 4 predicted proteins | sample MGYA00245341_ERZ651117 | MGnify/ENA primary metagenome ERZ651117 (study PRJEB26857, sample SAMEA4031763) | metagenome | biome: human; feature: oral; material: saliva | place: Philippines | collected 2014 | study... | reverse complement strand
ATTAAATGATGGTACTAGAGTTAGAGGAGATGAAGGGGAGACATATAACTCTTTAGAGGATACATATATCCATTCTGATGATGAATATTTATTTAAAAATACAACAAAGGAGAAATGGTTTTATTTTTTTAGAAATCCTTCTATAAAAATAGGTATTGTTATAGGGATTATTGTTTGTCTTATACAAATTTTATTTTTCAAATAGTAGCTCTTATAACTAGTTTGATTTAAACCTGTTCCACCTCATTTGGGTTGGAGTTTATATAATGAGAATATGCTATTTTTAAGCTCATATCCTAAAGCTGCATATAAATATCTTAGTAAGAATAAAAAAAGATATGAAAGATTGTGGTATAGATTTTGTCATTGATGAAAGTGATGATCTGAAAGTAAATCTTTGCTTCGAAATTAGAGGCGGACCTGTCTGTGGAAATACAATAATGTGGGATAAACCTCTTTGTGTTCAATGGCGAAAAAAAACACTGCAAACTCGATGCTAAGCCTTGGGAATAAGTTATAAGACCATTGAAATATCTTCCCAAAATATATTGCTTTTGGGTGATAGATTTATATGCCTTTCAACATTTGAAAAGCATATAATTTAAAATCTTTAGATACAAAGTGCAGTTAATTTTCAAAGAGTTTTAAAACCTCTCAAAAACTGACCGCACTTTTGTATTAAAAATATGAGTTTATAGAATTTTAAAACAACTTTTGATATTATATGGAAAATTTATCAACAACTTAATCTCTGAAGTATAATGAAGAACTTATCTCGCTCTTTTCTTTCTAGTTTATTATTTATTTCCTCTTTCGCTTTGGCAGCACCCAGCTCACCAAATGCCAATTTAGAAAAACAAATCGATGCCCAACAACAAAAACAACAAGCGGAACAAGATGCCGCTATTTTAGCCCAACAAACACAATCCGCGAATGTGCGTTTAGAGGGTGAAAAAGAGGCTTCGCTTGGTTTTCCACAAAATGAAGCACAATGTTTTCCTATCAATCAATTAGTACTGACCGATTATCAAGCTGAAGAAGAAAATTCATCAGCTTCTTCCCTTAAATTAATCCAACCAAGCCGATTCTCTTGGGCATTAAAGTCAGTTTATGCTGAGCGTGATTTTGCGCTGCCTGCTTGTATTGGCTCAGAGGGGATTAATGTCTTACTTCGCCGTATTCAAAATCGTTTAATTGATTTTGGGTATGTCACCACACGTGTGGTGGTCGAGCCGCAGGATTTGCGTTCAGGCATGCTCGTGTTAACCGTGATTCCGGGTAAAGTGGGCCGTATTCAATTACAAGACCAAAGTGCGATTCCGTTTGCCACTCGTGGTACCTTATGGTTTGCCATGCCAATGGCGCAGGGGGATATATTAAATATTCGCAACATTGAACAAGGTTTAGAAAACTTAAAACGTGTACCGAGTGCTGATGCGAATATGGAGCTTGTGCCAACAGATGCAGTGGGTGAAACAGACGTGGTGATTGCTTATAAGCAAAGCTTACCTTTTCATTTAACCTTGGGGTTAGATGACTCAGGCAGTAAATCTACGGGGCGTTTACAAGGTTCAGCCACGTTTTCTTGGGATAACGTGCTAACCCTCAATGATATGTTCTATATCAGCGGCACACGCAGCTTTAAGCGTCATAGTGATGATGCGCAAGGCGATTATGGCAGCAAAAACATCAGTCTCTATTACTCTATTCCTTGGAAGAACTATCTCTTAACCCTTTCCGGTTCAAAATATTCTTATCACCAAACGGTAGCGGGCGCATTTGAGTCTTACACCTATTCAGGTGAAAGCCAACAAATGAAAGCGAATTTAAGTCGCTTATTATCTCGTGGAAGTCTTTATAAAACCTATGTGAATGCCGCGTTATGGACGAAAAAATCCCATAACTACATCAATGACACCGAAATTGAAGTGCAACGTCGTCGAACTGCGGGTTGGGAAGTAGGACTTAATCACACTCAATATATTGGTGAAACCGTGTTACAACTTTTTGCGAACTATAAACGTGGTACGGGTGGGAATAAATCCTTACCTGCACCGGAAGAAGCGTTTGGTGAAGGGACTTCCCGCATGCAGATTTTTACTGCAGGCGTTGATTTTACCTATCCTTTCACTATCGGCAATCAACCTTTCCGCTTTAACACCAGCTGGAATGGACAATGGAACGGCACACCTTTAACACAACAAGATAAATTGAGTATTGGTGGTCGTTATACAGTCCGTGGGTTTGATGGCGAGCTATCGCTTTCCGGTGAAAAAGGCTGGTTCTGGCGTAATGAACTCGGTTGGAATATTGCGAATAAAGGGCATGAGCTTTATTTAGGGATTGACCGAGGTAAAGTGAGTTCTAGCCAAGAAGAGCTTCAAATTGGTGATAGCTTAATGGGGGGAGTAATTGGACTTCGCGGCAAACTATGGGGCATTAACTATGATTATTTTGTGGGTGTTCCAATTAAAAAACCGGAAGGATTTAGAACCAGCCATGTGACAACCGGATTTAATGTGAGCTACCGTTTTTAATGCTCACGCTTTTAGATGAATAAATTGATTAAAACCAAACAGAATTTAAAACTTTAAAGGAAATTAAAAAATGAATAAACGTCATTATAAAGTGATTTTTAGCCGTGTATTAAACCAGCTTGTGGTGGTATCTGAGCTGGCAAAATCTCAAGGTAAAGCACAAAGTGAAAATGTGAGCTCAGAACAAGAAAAAACAGGGCTATTTTCAACCGCACTTTCACTTAATTCCATTCATTTTAGCTTAATGTTGGCATTAGGCTTTGTCTTTTTAGCGCCTTCTGCTCATGCAGAAGATATGGCAATTCGTGCTGATAAATCAGCACCGGGTAATCAACAGCCTACCGTACTTCAAACCGGCAATGGTTTACCGCAAGTAAATATTCAAACACCAAGCGCTGGTGGCGTATCACGTAACCAATATTCACAATTTGATGTGGCAGAGAAAGGCGCTGTGCTAAACAATGCTCGTAAAGCAGCACAAACGCAAATGGCGGGTTGGGTGCAAGGTAACCCGAATCTTGCTCGCGGTGAAGCGAAAGTCATTCTTAACGAGGTAAATTCAGCGAACCCAAGCCGTTTAAAAGGTTATGTAGAAGTCGCAGGCAAAAAAGCAGATGTGGTGATTGCCAACCCAAGTGGTATCCAATGTGATGGCTGTGGTGTGATTAATGCTGGGCGTACCACGCTGACAACCGGTAAGGCTGAAGTGGAAAACGATGACCTTAAGGGCTATCGCGTAAAAGGCGGTAAGGTGACTGTTGGCCAAAAAGGCATGGATAACAGTCAATCTGATTACACCGATATTATCGCGGAGAAAGCCGAAATTAAAGGTGGGGTTTGGTCGAAGAAAGGTATTAAAGTTACCACGGGTAAAAACAACGTTGACCGCACCAATGATTCGGTTGTGTACGTGGGTGATAAAAACACCGACAACACTGACCGCACTTCTGATACTCAAGGCGAAAACCAAAGCTACAGTGTGGATGTGAGTCAATTGGGTGGGATGTATTCAGAGAAAATCCATTTAGTGGATAACGGTCAAGGCCTTGGCGTACGCAATGCGGGGCATATTGGTGCATCGGCTGGAAGCGTGAAAATTGACAGCCAAGGTAAGATTGTCAACGAGGGCTTTATTGGTGGGAGCGAAAATGCTCAACTCAATGCGAAAAAGAATATTGAGAACCGTGGCACCGTTTATGCTAAAGCTCAGACACAACTTAATGCTCAAAATATTGATAACAAACAGGGTGTTATTGCGGGTAAACAAGTTCAGCTTAACGCGAACAATGTGGATAACCGCAAGCAATCGGATAAAGGTTCTTTAATTGTGGCTTCTGAAAAAGTATCAATTAAAGCGAAAAACTTAGATAACAGTGGTACTAAATCGAATGGTCAAAATGAGCAGGGAATAAAAGCAACGGCTCTTGAGTTACAAGCTGATAATCTAACAAATCAGCAAGGCGGTATTTATGTCTCCCAAAAAGCGGATATTTCTCTGACTGATAAATTAGTTAACCAACAAGGAGAAATTTTATCTGATGGTGAGCTTCACATTAAAGGGGATAAAAATACGGCTCGTATTGATAACAATGGAGGGCGTATACATGCTGGAGAAAAACTCGCCATAACCGCGAAAAAACTCGAGAATGAAGGTCAAATTAGTTCTACGGGCGATGCTGATATTGCGCTGAAAGAGAGCTTTACTTTAAATAAAGCGTTCCAAGTAGATGGACATTTACAATTCTCTACTGACGGTAAGTTTACCAATAAAACCCAGTTACGCACAGGACAAGGTGTGACTGTTAAAGCGGCAGAAATTGATAATCCGGATGGTAGCGAAATCGCTTCTCAAGTTACCCATATTGTCACTAGTCAATTAACCAACCGCGGTTTAATTGATGGGGTTAAAAACCGTATTGACGCAGAGTCTCTCAACAACCTTGGTACTGGACGACTCTACGGTAATCATTTGTCCATTGCTAGTAAAAATCTGACTAACGATAAAGAAGGTGATTCTTCTGCCACTATTGCTGCACGTGAACGCCTAGATTTAGGTGTGGATAAGATGAAAAACTTAGATCATAGTTTGGTTTTAAGTTTAGGCGATCTTGCGATTGGCGGCCAGCTTGATGAACAAGGTAAAGCAGTGGGCAAAGCCGGTGAAATCTTTAATGGTAGTGCAACTATTGAAGCGTTAGGTGATGGAAAAATTAACACAGCGAAATTGTTGAATACAGATTTACACCTGACTCTTGGTGTTGACACTTCTTATGAAGGCTTTACTGAATACGCTTTGCATAAGGATAGTACTCGCTATCGTACTGGGCCTAATGGCGTAGGTGAAATTGATTGGAACAGAAAAAGCCGTAATGCCTGGTTTAATTTTAATGATGGACGCCCTCGCCTTAATCAAGATGATTGGCATAAATGGGAATATGTTCGCACCACAAAAACTGACCGTATCGATAGTCAAGACCCAGGTAAAATCTTAATTGGTGGCAATCTTTCTCTTTCTGGTGATGATTTAAAAAACCAATATAGTAAATTATTAGTGGGTAAAACCCTTTATTTGGGCGACAGTGCGGTATCTACTAACCCAAACCATAAAGATTTAGTTGTAGGTGCGACTAAGCTTATCAATGAAGATAAGATTGGGGAAATTCATCAAGTAGATGACGGGAAGTATGGTCAATTACTTTCTTATAAAGATAAAAACCCAGTTAAACCACGTTATGGTCATAAAACGGAATGGCAAGAGGGTTATCATCACGAGCATGCTACAGAATATTTTAATTTCAATGTGGTGAAAAATAACATTGGTGATTTAGCTGCGGTGAAAGAGGCGAGCTCTCAGTCTACTATTGGTGCGCGTAATGAGGCGGAGGCTGTTGGTGCGGTGAATAATGCAGTCCGTTTACCTAATGCGAGCTTATATAAAATTAATCAAGATCCACAAAGTCATTATGTGGTCGAAACCGATCCACAGTTTGCAGATAAACGCACTTGGTTAAGTAGCGATTATATGTTTAATGCATTGAAAAATGATCCACAAAATCTCTTAAAACGCTTAGGGGATGGATATTACGAACAGCGTTTAATCAATGAGCAGATTAACCAATTAACGGGTAAACGTTTCTTAGATGGTTATGATAACGATTACACTCAATATAAGAGCTTGATGGATAATGGAGTACTTTATGCGAAAAAATGGCAGTTGGTACCGGGAGTCGCTTTAACTGAAGCTCAGATGAAAGAGCTAACCTCTGATTTGGTGTGGTTTGAGAAACAGGAAACCGTTTTACCAAATGGTCAGAAGGTTTCAGTATTAGCACCAAAAGTTTATTTAGCGCCACGCAATGTTAAAGTGAATGGTGAAGGGGCGATTATTTCGGCGAATAAGGTCGTTATTAATGGTATTCAACAAGTTGAGAATAGCGGCACTATTTTAGGGAATGAAGGCGTTAGCATTAATGCAGAGAACATCACGAATGACAAAGGACGTGTACAGGGTGATGTTGTACTCTTACAGGCAGAAAACACACTTAAAAATATTGGTGGTGTGATTGAAGGAAAAGATGCCATTCTTGCTCAAGCGAAAAAAGTTCAAATTGAGGGAAGCGTTTCTGAAACCCAAGATGATGGCAAATTCCACCAAAAAATAATTGGTAAAGCAGCAGAGATTAATCTCACCAATAAAGAGGGAGAGGTACAAATTTATGCTGATGAAGATATTACGGTAAAAGGCGCGAAAGCCAATATTGCTGGTGATGCGGTATTTAATGCGAAGGGCAAATTAGAGCTAGGTGCATTAGATACCCATAATAAAGAGCATTATGGTTCTGGGGACAAGTATTATCGTTTAGACCAAGAGAAGCAGGTAGGCAATCAGCTGAATGTTGGCGGCAATGTTAATTACATTGGTGGTGAGAAGGTGAGTATTGTTGGCAATGATTTACATGCTGATGGTAATACACTGATTGCTTCAAAAGGTGATATTGAAATTAAAGAAGGCCGTAATAAAGAACAGTTAAGCAGTGGTGTGAAAACTGTAGATAAATCATTAATTAAAAAAGAAACACGTATAATCAAGCATGACCACAACTACGACACGAGTAAAGGTAGTGATGTAAGTGGTAAAGATGTTGTTATTTATTCACAAAATGCGAATGCAACCATTCAAGGATCTTCTGTTAATGCACAAGATGGATTATTGGTGCAATCGAAGAACGTTAATGTGAAAGAGGCTGAAAACAACGCTTACGTTGAAGAACATTACGAGAAAAAACGTTCTGGTTTAGCTGCAAGCGTTAAAGGCGGCGTGGCAAAATTTGGTTATGAGAAAAGCAAGTCTAATCTAGACACCAAATCCATAAGCTTAGAAGCAGCAGGTAGCCAATTAACAGGTGGTACTACAACTTTAGCCGCTGAAAATGTCTTGACTGTGCGAGGTTCTGATTTAAACAGTCAGGAAGAATCTGAGCTACGTGCAAAACAAGTCAATCTTGAAGCAGCAAAAGAAGTGCATCATACGGAAGTACATCAGTCGAGTAAAACAAGTGGTTTTGGTTTAAGCATGGTTTATGATCCAACTGTGAAAGCCGTAGATCAATATAAACAACGCCAAAAACAAGGTGGTACAGAAACCGTTGTAGGGAAAATTAACTCTATTGCAGAAGCTGGCGCAGATGCAGTGGAGTTAATGAGTCGTGGTATTGTGCCGTATTTGGAACACAAACGCAGTAAATCAGATAAAACCACGATAGAAACAACCGCAAAAGTGACCGCAGTTAATGCTGGCGGACAACTTAATGTGGTGGCGTCTGAAGGCGATATTCGCACTCAAGGTACACAAATTGCAGCAGAGCAAGGTGCAACATTCCTAGCCTCAAATAATATTGAGTTAGGAACGGCTGAGAACACTTATACTCAGCAGGCCAATACCTCCGATAAAGGATTTAGTTTAGGTGATGCGAATAAATACCTTTTTGGTGTACATACTCAACGTGAAAATGGCGATGCAACTCAAACACAAGAAGTATCAACCACTATTTCTGTAGGGGGGAATAACCAAATTGTGGCACAAAAAGGTGATATTCATGCTAAAGGTGCCAAAATTGTGTCTGAGGGTAAAAACCAATTATCTGCAGGTGGTAATGTGATTTTAGATACGGCCGTTACCACACAAGAGACAACTCAGCAACGCAAAGGCCACGCAGTAGGTGAAGCTGTTATTTCAGATTCTGAGCGTTTCTATGGTTATAACCGTACTCGTTTTAACCAAGATGGTAACTTTACTCACCATGAAAAAGCGCAATTAGCGAGCTTAGGTGATAAGGTAGAAGTATATGCTGGTAAAGATTATCGTCAAACATCAGCAGAAATTTTATCAAAAGATAAAGCGTCCATTAATGCACAAAATATTATTGTGGATTCAGCTTTTAATACTGATAAATATAAACAAAGTGAAAGCGATCTGAAATTTGGTCAATTTACTCGTGTGAAATCACCAATTATTGATTTAATCAATACTATTGAAAGTACTGTAAAAAATAAAAATGCCTCAGATCGTGTGCAAGCTGCAAATATCATGAGTGTTGCAGCACAAGCTTATAACTTGGCCTCTGCATTCCAAGGGCAAGGTGGTGCTGCTTATTTACTTCGTGTGGAATCAGGTACTGGGGTGGCTCATAGCCGTAAGAAAGAAGACAGCTATCAGCACACCAGCCAAGGCAACCTATTTAATGCGAAAGAGATTGAGTTTACTGCACGTGGTGATGGCAGCACAAATGCACAAGGTAATCCGCAGTTAGGGAATATTAATATCACCCATGCAGATATCACATCTGTGGATGAAAAAGGTAACCGCTTAAAAGACAGTAGCGTAACCTTTAATGCCAATAATCTAACGATTGATCCTGGTAAGAGCACAGTAGATCAACATGCTCGTTCACAAAGTGCAGGTGTTGAAGTCGGGATGGCGGCAACAATTGGTGCGCAAACCGGTATTGGTATTTATGCGCGTGTAGGTGGTTCAAGCAGTAAAACCAATGTAGAAGGAGTGAACTATACAAATAGCCATCTTAATACTGAAACCCTGAATATCAATACTCAAGGCGATACCACCTTAACGGGTACGACAGCAAAAGCTAAAACAATCAACGCGAATGTAGGTGGAAATCTCAATATTGCGAGTGTGCAAGATGAAAACAAATTTGAGACCAAATCAAGCGGCGGTGGTTTAGAGGTTGAGTTTGGCTGGGGAAATAACTGGCGTGTAAGCGGTTACGGTAATTCAGAGAAAGGTGAGTCAGGCTATAAACAGGTGAAAGAGCAAGCAGGATTATTTGCTGAAGAAGGCGGATATCATGTGAATGCGAAGAATGTTCACTTAAAAGGAGCAGCGATTACCAGTACGAATCCGGCTAATAGTGAATTAGCAACCAATAAGCTGACGTTTGAAGATATTCAAAATGAAAGTCACAGTGATGCTTCGAGTATGTCATTTAGCGCAAGCTATAGCAAAGGTGGTAGTGCACCAAAAGATAATTCATCATCAGGTGGGTCTCCATTTAGCCAAATTGGCTCGAAAATGAAGGATAGCTTTTCATCAAATGGTCCAACATCATCGTCAACAAGCTTTGGTGGTGGTTTACCAATGAATGAATCTGATTCTGATAGCTCTGTTACTCGTGCAACCTTAACTGAAGGCAAGATTACCTTAAATAAAGATACCGCACCGATGCAAACTACAGCTCAGGCTTTGGGTATTAATACAGACATTAATCAAGCTAACGGTGAAGTTGATAAACCAAAAGATGTTAATCAAATCTTAAGCGAACAACGCCAAATTTCAGCCGCTGCAGGGAATATTAAAAGTGCGGTCAATACTTATATTGAAACGCAACGAGCCCCACTTTTAAAAGAAGTAGCTCGCTTGGAGGAAGAGAAACAAGCACTTGAAGCTCGTCAAGATAAGGCGGGCGCTGAAGCTGTTGCAGAACAATTAGCTATTGTTAAAAATGAAGCCGAGCAATGGAGTGTAGGCGGTAAACATTACCGTAAGGCGAATGCGATTACTTCTACGATTATTGCTGCATTAAGTGGCCAATCTGCACAAGGTATTGCTGCTACAGCCGCATCACCTTATGTAAATGTTTTAATCAAAGAGGGAACATTAGATAAAGAAACAGGCAAAGTAAATCTTGTTGCCAATACAGTTGCTCATGCTCTTTGGGGAGCAGTGGAAGCTAATGCTCTTGGAGGTAGTGGTACGTCAGGTGCTTTAGCTGCAGGCGTTGCAGAGCTTTCAGCTCCTGTTATTGCGGCTATTACTCAAGCTGTAATGACTGACTCTAAAAATATGCCTAAAACAGCGGAAAATGATAAAGTCGAACAGGGTACTATTGATAAGCTAAAAATATTGGTAAATAAAATTAAAGCGACAGACCCAAGCCAATTATCTGATAAAGATAAAGAAATGGTTGTAGGTATCACAAGTCTTATTGGTCAAGCTGTTGCCTATTCATCTGCTTCTGCTAAAGGTGCAGATTCTTACAGTGCCTCTAAAAATGGTGACATTGGTAAGACTGTTGCAATAAATGCGGTAGCAAATAATTGGCTTCTTAAAAAGGAAATTGAAGCCGCGGACAAAGCTTATGATGCTTGTAAGCGTAAGGCAGACCCTCAAGCTTGTAGAGAAAAAATTGTAAGAGAAATGAATAATCTAGATATTAAGCGAGAGAAGGCCAAACTCGCCTTATATAGAGATCTTCAACGAGAGTATTATCAATTATATAAGCAGTATCTTTCTGCATGTGGAGGCGGGGCATCTTGTGTTGAGACTGCTGGGTATGAGGCTCGTAGAAAAATTGAAGAAATTGAAGTTCAACGTGTGAAGAAAATGTTTCCAGATGGGATGATTACAGATAAACGTTCATTACAACGAGTTGCAGATAATTTAGTTACCGGAGGTTATTACCCAGATGGAAAATGGCCAGAAGTTTTAGCTGCTGTCCGAGATTATGGTAAGAAACTTAATAATCAGGTTGATTATATCAAGACAATTTGGAATAAGAATTCGTTAGCTGATATTGGGAAGAAAGGCGTACAAAAAGCTAAAGGAGAACTCGAAAATCAAATTAAAGCAGTTAAAGATGGTGCTAAATATGTTAAAAACCTAGCAACAGACCCAATGGCTGGTCTTAAGATAGAAGAACAGATAGAAAAATTTACTGTTAGAACAGCTTATGACCAAACTACTGCAGTTTTAGATAGCATTTCAAGTAAAATATCAGGTAAGGTATCAGGTAAGGTATCTGAAAAAGTGAACGCAAATTCTCTTGGAAATGGGAAGAATATTAAAGTAGAATCCCCAAAACCAACAAAAGAGGGTTATGTTAAACAAAATATTAATTTAAATGATCCTAAACAGAGACGGTCGCTAAATAAGCCTAAACCTAATACTGAATATAATTTAAGTAATGGGCATTCATATCGTACGGATCATCTGGGCCGAGTCACTGAAGCGAAAGGGCAGCTTATTTTAAATAAAGCAGAAAGGAATCTATACCAACAAAGAATCGCGGGAGGAACGTGTCGTCAAAAAAATGACTGTGGTGGGCATTTGATCGCTTCGATGTTTAATGGTTTTGGTGGAGCCATAAATTTAACAGCTCAGGATAAAATATTAAATGGTCCGACGGGGAGATGGTATAAATTAGAGACTCAATGGGCAAATGCAATTAAAAAAGGAGAAAAGGTAGAGGTTCGAATAGTGCCGATTTACCAAAAAGATAGTACAAGGCCTACAACATTCGCTGTTGTGACATCTATTAATGGTAAACAGTCACCAGGAATATATATTAATAACACACCTACAGGATATTAGTTATGCAAAAAGAAGAAATATATCAGAAAATCGGAGAGCTTTTATGGTCAATAATGCCTATAGAGGCAGTAAGAATTGATTTTATTGGCTCTATTTATCCAGAACACTATTCTGGTGGTTCTTCGTGGGTATCAGAAGATGGTCAAATCCACTATAATGATCCTAATGAAATTGAATATGAAATAATATTGTTGATGAAAGAGTTGAAAAAAAGTACTTCTCAAGAATGGACTCAGTACACCTTTTCACTATATTCTGACATGAAATTTGATATTAAATTTGCATACATACCAGAAGAGGATAGCTGGGGATCTCTATATATGAGAGGGATTAGCGATCTTACGTGGGAAGAAGCTGATGAACATAATATTTCTAAAGAAATATGGGAAGAGCGAGTAAAGGTAAAGGAAAGAATGCAAAAGCACTAATTTAGCAAATTAGCATATTTTTTGGCGTTTTCTTGTTATTACTTTCTGAAGTGCAGTTAAAAATTACCAAGTTTTTAACTGCACTTTGATCTGCACCCCAAAACCTGGACACCTAATTTGAGGTGCAGATTATGT
>ENA-OWLZ01000410-OWLZ01000410.1-metagenome-genome-assembly--contig:-NODE-410-length-11989-cov-5.487263_pt1 | contig 11989 bp, 10 predicted proteins | sample MGYA00245341_ERZ651117 | MGnify/ENA primary metagenome ERZ651117 (study PRJEB26857, sample SAMEA4031763) | metagenome | biome: human; feature: oral; material: saliva | place: Philippines | collected 2014... | reverse complement strand
CTTTTGTTTTAATGGATTCATATGTGTATACCTCCAAGGGCTAATTGATGATTATAATTCTATTATATCATTTTGAAAGTAATTTTCAGTAGCTACAGATACAGTTTTATTATTTTGTAAAAGTTTCTCAACTAGCTTGCTTAATGGTGATTAAAATTTAATTTAGAGTAGATTACACAAAGAGTGCATTATCTTAAGATTACACACAAAAAGCACCCATACTAGGTATGAGTGCCTCTAATTAGATATTAAAAATCAATATATTCAGTTTTAGAAGATGCTACCGGATTACCATTAGAGTCTGTAGCAGGGTTAAATCGCCATGTAGAAATAGTTTCAACAAGAGCCGCATCAACAGCACTGGAGCCGCTAGATGCTACAATCTCAATATCCCCTACAGAACCATCTTCATTGATGGTAAAACGTACATCTGCACCATGAACAGCACCGCCATAACCAGCGAGAACAGCTCTGTCCACAGCCGGTGTAGATACCGCTGTAGGCGGATCATATGGAGCTGCCAACACAGAAGCTACCATACTAGTTACAAATAATACACTTAACATAATACAACGCAACACTTTATTCATCATTATCTCCTTATTTAGCCGTTACAGCATTTTTAGGCAGAGTAATTGTCATCCCAATAATAGATTCATGAGCCTTTTGATCCGTGCCAATGGCAGGTGTAAATTTCCACTGCATGATTGCTTTTTTTACTGCTTCATCAACGGGAGCATAACCAGAGGAACGTTCAACAAAAACATTTTTAACATTCCCTTTTTTATCAATCAAGAAGCGTACGCGCATATCTGGCGATACCGTAGCCGTTTGAGGAATCTCAGGCAACTCAGGTTTTACGATATAAACCTCTCTTGGAGATTCTAAGAACTTTGCCGCATCAGCTGTATAATTACCTAACATGCCGAAAGATGCAACAAGTACAGCTGCAGCAGTGTATCGGAATAATTTATTCATAATAAGCCTCCTTATTAACTCGTATCTATGCATAATATCATACTAAATAAAGATGAATATTTAAAGAGTTAAACAAAACAGCTTTCACTAAACTATCCGTAATATTATGTATAGCTCAGTTGAAAGCTGCTTTATATACCTATAGCTACTAATTAATAGATACACTAGAGGATAAACGAATCGATATTCAATTATTAGAACTTAGTTTCCAAAGAAAGACACATCTTGTTATGCACAAAAGCCACGAATCGAGCCCAAGCGTGAGATGTGCCAGATAAGTAAACATACAACAATTATTTTATTTCTAATCCAAATGTTTGAGATGTATTAATGGCAATCGCATTACCATCGTCATCAGTAGCTGGGTAGAAGGACCACCCTCTAACAGTAGAGACAATCGCTTCGTCAGCAGGACCATATCCAGAGGACACAGACATATACACACCGCTAACAGACCCATCTGCTTCAATAGTAAAGGAAACGATAGCACTACTCCCTGTTGCTTGACCAGCCGGAATCGTTGGAATGCTCGGAGTCGGCGTACTTAAACGACGCGGCCCACTAGCCTGACTTTCCTTAGGTGTATTGTTGTTACTGTTATTATTACTATTATTCGTATTATTACTATTATTCGTGTTATTCACGTTAGAATCTGGCTGCGGGGTAGGAGTTGGAGGCTTCGGTGTATCAGGGGTTTTCTTATCTTCTATCTTTTCATTGATAGGCACCCCATTATTAATATCCTGTAGTACCTGCTTTACCTGCTCTGGTGTTGGAGGCGGTGGGATTTCTACCTTCTCCGTTTTTGGCGCCGCCACTTTTGGTGCACTTGTTGGTGCTACATCATCAGAGACGATTTCCATTTCGATTACTTCTTGCGTATGTTCTACTTCAGGTGCTGCATACTGCATATACACAGCTCCTGCCGCAAAGATAGCAAAATTAATAACGAGGGACGCCGCGAAGGATGATTTCCATCTTGACATAATGCACCTCCTTACTTACTTTCAGTAGCAATAGCAATCTTTGTAATATTCATCTGCTTTAATGTATCTAACACTTGTACAAAAGCACCGTATTGAGCCGCTGTATCAGCTCGTAATACGATTGTCATTTCAGTGCCTTTAGCTTGCTCAATTTGTAAGTATTTAATCATGCCATCGATATTAGTTTTTGTATCATTTACATATACAGAACCATCAGCAGTTACTGTAACAGGAACTTTCTTTTGAATGTCAACCTTAGCAGTTTGAGATGCTGGCAAATTGACAGGCATAGACTTTTGTACAACCATAGATAACATACTCATCATAAAGAATACTAGCAAGAAGAAGATGATATCTATCATAGGGATGATCATCAACTTTGGTTTGTTAGTTGTACGTAAACTTCTAAGCTGCATTATTGTCACCTACCAATGCTGTCATATAAACGGCACCTACTTCTTCCATTTCAGATACCAAGCTATCTTCACATTGTACCAAATATGCGTGGATAATAAGAGCAATAATAGCTACGCAAAGACCTGTAGCAGTCGCAATCAATGCTTCCCCTACACCACCTGTAATAGCAAATGGTTCACCATTAGATACAGATAACACGGAGAAAGAGCCAATCATACCCGTAACGGTACCAAGCAAACCAAGTAATGGAGCCAATGTTACGATTGTTTCAAGGTAGTTCAAATGAGCACGCAAACGAGCCGCAATAGCACCTGCTGCACCTTGTAATGCTTGTGTTTGTTTATCTACGTCATGAGGTTGTGCTGCTGCTGTTTCAACTAACTCAGCGGCTACACCACCATCCGCTTTACATACATCGCGAAGTTCAGCCCATTTACCTTGTGGTACAAGTTCCGCTACCTTAGCCTTTAATGTATTCAAATCAGATTTTGCAGTACTGTACATACGTACACGTTCCACTAGAATCGTAATAGCAATAATAGAACATGCAAGCAATGGATACATTACTAACCCGCCTTTAAAAAATAAATTGATAACGTCTGACATAAGATCCTCCCACCTTTATAGGCTTATTTAAAACTTAGTTAGTTAAATAGCTAAAACCCAACATGTATTTAGAAGTTATGAGTTACACCGGCAACAAAGTGACGTTCCGGCATAGCATATGCACCACGAGTATAGGAATACGCATAAGATTCATAATTTTCATTGGTTAAGTTATAGCCTTTGAGATAGAACTTAGTATTAGGACGCCATTGGTAATTTACATTCATATCTACTGTGAAGTATTTAGAACCTGTAAATTGTTGTTCATTACGACCGGTAACATAGTTTAGATCAACCCCAACATCCCATTTTTTCTTATTGTAATTGATACCCAAGCTATACCCATTAGGACGAGTATTAGTTGTATCTGTTTCATAGGATGCATTCCTTTGTTTTGTTTCAACTTTACTAAACTCATAACCACCACGGATACGCCATGCATCATTAAGTTTATAAGTTGCATTCAACGATAAACCAGTGCGTTTTTCACGATCTGCATTAACGTAAGTTCCTGGTAACCCCACAACTGGGTTGGATTGCCATTTTAATGCATTTTTAAGTCGAGAATGATAAACGCTAGCAGAAACATTCAATTTATCATTAATTTTACTGTCCACACCAACTGTAATAGTTTGAGATTTTTCTTGTTCTAAATTTGCATTACCGATCCAGAATGGCGTATTAGCATAGCGCATTTTTAATGTTGGATTGTTAACTGCTTGCCCCCAAGAAATATAAGCACGAGTATCATTGCTAATTTGTTTATTGATACCAATATGACTTGTAACATCCCCACCATAATCACTATGATGTTCGTAACGTGCACCTAGATTCATAGACCAACCATCGCCTAATGTCCATGCATCTTCAGCAAAAATGGCTTTAGTAGTGGCATTTTGATTCATTGTAGCGCCACCATTTTCTTCCCAAATATCTTGTTTTTCCCAAGATACACCACCAACTAAATTATGCTTTCCAAGGGTCCAGTTTTTCTGACCTTCAAAGGAGAAACCTTTTAAGTTATGTTGATAGGAAGAGCCAAATGGTGCATTTGTTTTATCTTGTACGCGACCAAATCTAATGAATGTACCTTCGCCTTTATTCTTTTGGTTAAAAGTATAAGTAACCCCTAAATTAGTTATCGTTGTATCCTGAATACGACCGGGATATTGGACATCACCGGTATAGACATTACGCAACAATAACCCGCCGCCATTTTTACTGCGTGAGCGGGCAAAATCTAGCGTTGCACGGTCGTTGCCAATATATCGATCATAGCGTAATGTAATATCCTCAGAATCCAGCTTGGAATCTTTGAATGTATGGCTATCACCCTTATCATCTTTATATCGATAATTCCCACGGCGTTCCTTAGCATAGCTAATCATGTAGCGGTTTTGTTCATCCCCACCAGAATGTACAATAGAACCACGACGATAATCCCAAGAGCCATATTCCGCATTAATAGATGTCTTGCTTTCTGTACCAGGCGCCTTAGTGATGATATTGATTACACCACCCGATGCCTTTTCACCATATAACGAGGAATTAGGGCCGCGCACAATTTCAATGCGTTCTACATTGTCCATGGCGATATTGCCAAGATCCGTGGCATTTGTAGCACCACTAACCGTAAGATGATCAAAACTTTGCTTACGTCCATTTACGAGCACGAGTACACGAGTATCACCATTTAATACAGCGTAAGATACCCCATTTTTATCTACCACATCTACATCAGCTGCTTTCAACGCTTGTGATACATTTGAGTAATTACCTTTCTCAATCGTTTCATTATTAATAACTGATACATTGGCAGGAATCTCTTTCACTGCAGTTTTAACACGAGTACCTGTAATCACCATGTCATCTAACTGATACTCTACAGCATATACATTAGATGCAATAGAAAATGTAATAGCCCCTAACACCAATACTTTTAATACGGACTTATTCATATATCCTCCTACACATTTATTACACACAAAATAGAACTATTATACAAAATACGAAATACGAAGGTATGAACAAAATTAAATCATAAATTAGATTGCAGCTTTATCTAACTGTGCTGCAATCTGTTCTAGTACATCCACAGTGCGACCATTCCCATTATTAACAGCTCCGAAGTCTACAGTAATAATATGATGATTCCGAATAGCACGAAGTGAATTGATTTTACTATCCTCTAACAGTAAAGTTTGGCCACTCTGTTGAAATTCAGTCTCATTTAATGTTTTACGTGACATAACTAATACAATATAGTCTGGATCATAGCCTAAAATACGCTCTGGACCGACTGCTTTTAACATGTTTTTAGTCACAGGTTTTCCTCCTGCCTTCTCAACAATATCGTATATAATGTATCTTTCACCATAAACACTATATGTACTATTTCCATAACTTTGTAAAATCATCACTGTTGGTCGATTTAGATGATTATGTACCTTGTCTTGCACTTGTTGAACTCGTCGCTCTAAGGACTTACGATAAGCCTCAGCCCGACTTTCAACATTAAAAATTCTCCCTATATCATCAATAAATGGATATACCGTAGACTCTAATGTAGGGTGCCCCTGTCTGACTGTAGCAGGTACAACATAGGTTGCTACATTTCGAGTATGCCAATTTCTTACATCTCCAAGAGCATTTGGTTGAAAATGATGATTCCACCCAATAATTAAGTCGGGACTTATAGAAAGAACCTCTTCTTTTGTAGGAACAAAAGGAGCTTGTACCTTTGGAATACGATTATAGGATTCAACTAGTGATTCTGGCTCCACACCATAGGATGCCACAGTGGCTACAATACTAGGATCTAACCCTAGAGCAATCAATAGTTCTGTAGCACCAGGATACGTGCTCAATACCCGTTTAGGCACCTTTGGGTAGGTGACATCTAATACATGTCCATCACCATCAAAATTGCTAATAACAACACCAGTATCAGCAGCTCTATATACATCATAGTTATTTCCATGATGATAGCTAATCCAACCTACAAGAACCACCAAAGCAATTAAGATACTAGAAAGCAAAAATTTATGCATACGATATAAACACTTCATAGAGAGGTCTCCCAATCTACCTTGTATCGCACATGTGGAATCCGGTATTCATCATAATCAACATGAGAATTTACATTGTACACATCCCGTAATGTTTCCTCTGTAATGACCTCCAAAGGAGTCCCCATTCGTTGAATCATACCGTCCTTTAGCACACAGATACGGTCGCAAAATTGAGCGGCCAAATTCAGTTCATGTAATGCTGCTACAATCCCAATCCCTAGAGACTTAACTAACTTAAGTAGTTCTAATTGATATGTAATATCTAAATGGTTTGTAGGTTCATCAAGAATAAGATATTCTGGCTCTTGAACTAGAGCTCTAGCGAGCATTACGCGTTGCTGTTCACCACCAGATAAGGTTGTGAAGGACCTCTCTTTTGCATGCCACATACCAACTTTGCACAAAGCATCTTCAGCCAACACATAGTCTTGTTCGGTATCCTCAGAAAAACTACGTTTATACGGAGTGCGGCCCATCAAGGTAATTTCAAGAACCGAAAAATCAAAGTCCAGTCTTGTAAACTGACCCATAACTGCAATTTTTTGTGCTGCTGTACGAAGTGGTACTTCATCTAAAGGTATTCCATCAAATAATATATTGCCAGACTGAATGGAATTCACACGATACAAGTGTTTAAGTAAGGTAGATTTACCACAACCGTTCGGCCCTATTAGCCCAACAAATTCATGCCCACCTAACATTAATGAAATATCCTTTAAAATTACTTTATCTCCAATTTCATAGTGTAAATTTTGAATCTCAATCTGCTCCATCTTACCCTCCAAAATTAGTTGACTTACCAAATAATAATTTCATAAAGAGTGGAGCACCCATAAGAGCAGTAATGATTCCAATCGGTAAATCTCCAGAAGGAAGAATTACGCGGCTCACCAAATCTGCTAGCACCAAGAATATGGCACCAAACAATATAACTGCAGGTAGTAATTTACGATGACTCGCGCCTGTAAAAGATCGCATCATGTGTGGAATGACTAAACCTACAAAACCAATAATGCCGCACTGTGATACTAATACCCCTGTAAGCAATGCAATACAGGCCATATAGATACGTCGTTTCTGCGTCGCATCAATACCAAGGGTCATCGCTACATCTTCACCAAGTAACAATGTATCTAGCACTCGGATTTGACTGAGAAAATAAATAGCCATAACTGCTACAATTACTAACGGCAATAACAAGCCGCTCCATTTTGCATCTGCTAAGGACCCCATTGTCCAAAACGCTGCACTTTGAATACCTTCTGCATCACCAGCCATATAAATGATAAAGTTTGATAATGCCGAGCAAAGAGCACTCACTACAGCACCAGCTAAAATTAACCTAACTGTAGACATTTTTTGTCGAATTCCAGCCAACAAAAGTACACCTACGGTAGCTAGAATAGCGCCTACAAACGCACCTCCTGCTACCCCAAGGGCAAATCCTGGAATGATTACCATGGATCCAATGAGAATAGTGCCTACAGCGCCAACAGAGGCACCAGAAGCAATCCCCAATATAAATGGCTCTGCCAAAGGGTTTTGCACCGCAGCCTGCATAATTACACCAGATAAGGCCAATCCAGAACCTACGATAGCAGCAAGGATAACACGAGGAATTCGGATATCCCATACTATATCCACTAATGGTAATGGTATCGAATCAATGTTCCCCATCCCCAAAACCTTGAAAGATATAATTTTCCATACTGAACCTAGTCCAATAGAAACAGACCCTATCCCAGCTGCAAAAGCCATTGATATTAATAAAGCTAACAATAAACCCCAAGTAAGAATCAATAAGCGTTTTTCTTCTATAATGCACACCTCCAAAAGAAAATCATGCTATAGTATATAATTCAAACTAAATTAAACTATCATACTACCGGCCCTAACAATGATAACAATAATCAATGTCTATAGTTAGAATATCAAAAATAATATTCATTTTCAATTAAAATTTATATTAAACTAAAAGCAATTCTCGAGTATGGAATTTTTTCAGATATAAACGATGTGCTACGCTAACAATTGTCGCCTGAGGACAATATACATCTAACAAACGATACATAAGCGCCTCATTATCTACATCTAGTGCCGATGTTGATTCATCAAGGAAAATCCAGTCTGGTTTCAATAGGAACAAGCGTACAAAGCTCACCCGTTGTTGTTCACCCAAGGATAGCGCTTGTGACCAGTTTGCCACCTCATCAATACGGTCTACTAATTGTGGTAAATTGCAAAGGCGTAATAGATCAGCAATTTGCTCATTTGTGATATCAGTACAATTTGTTGGATATACAAGGATGTCACGTAATGTCCCTAGAGGCATATAAGCCTTTTGGGGTAAGAAAATACGATGCACACCACTAGGCGCAGAAACAGTTCCCCTGCCATAGGGCCATATGCCAGCCAATGTTTTTAACAATGTTGACTTACCACGCCCAGAGGCGCCTGTAATCATTAATTTATCACCACGTTGGATACTAAGGTTTAAATCACGAATCATTTCACGACCATCTGGTTTATATAAAGTGAGTGATTTAACCTCAATAGACTGGCCATTATTTACTTCAAACTCTAATTGGCCGTTGATCAATGTAGATTCAGCATCAGTCATGGCCTTTTTAAAATCGGTCAAACGCTCTACAACGGCTTGTAGCTGTGCAAAGGACGCTTCAGTTGCAGAGTAGTAATGTAACACCAAATATGCTAATGCATTTTCCACATGTTGGAACGCTACTGCAGTCTGCATGAGGCCACCAAATTGCATATCCCCACTAAATACACGTGGAACCCCAACTAGATAAGGAAACAAGAAACCAACGCGCCAATGTAAACTTGTCACCCATGAAAGCCACCACTGACGACTCATGATACGTTTAAAATTATCTCGCACGATGTAAAATCGTTTCATCGCATCAAAAGACTCAGTCCCTTCACCACGGAAAGAAGCGATACTTTCACAATATTCACGAATACGAGCCAAACCAAAACGGAAATTAGCCTCATATTCTTGTTGCTTGTAATTTAATTTAACAATAGGATTACCTACGACAAGGGTAAACACGCACCCTAATAATGCATACAGAATCGCAAGCCATACCATGTAACCGGGCAAGCTCACCTCAGTGCTCATCACAGTAAACTGTAATAGTCCAGATAAATTCCAAAGGACAACGCTAAAAGAGAACAATTTCATAACCGCATTTAGAACCCCTAGCGTAAGATTCAAAACATAGTTTACAAAGAGTCGAATATCATCAGAAATACGTTGATCAGGGTTATCGACCGGGCTATTTTCATCAGGCCGTACAATTTGCAATAAATAATACGTTTGATCCCCAAGCCAACGGCCTACAAAATTCTTAACCATCCAGGTACGCCAACGAATTTCAAGCCACTGCATGAGATAATCGCGATTTACCTCGATAAAGATAAAGAATACCATGTACATAGGCCAGTATTTTAGGTAAAAGAAAAATGCGTCTGGATCAACGGCCTGTATCGTATTATAAAAATCCTTTTGCCACGCATTATACGTAACAAGGGACGATACGTAGATAACTTGTAAGGCAACAATAGCGATTGCTAATGCATAGGCCTTCCATTTATCCTCACTCGTCCAATAGCCTTTTGTAATAGCCCATAGCTCTCTTAAAAAGGCTTTACTTAAAAATTTCATTGCCTCTCCCTTCTACAGAAACGGCTATTCCCCCAAAGCGTTTGCTATGGGGGAACCATATACTAAACATAAATTAGAATTCTGTAGTTAAGGACATTGCGAATGTACGTTCTTTTCCTTGATAAATACGGTAACCTGCGGCTTCCCAATGATTATGGTTGAACACATTATATACATCAGCACGTAATGTAAGAGGTGTCTTGCCAGCAGTAAACTCATATTTTGCACCAATATCCCAACGAATCCAAGGAGATACACTCAATGTGTTTTGTTGGTTAATATAAGCTTTACTGTTATACGTAGCGCGAGCACTTACAGACAAGCCTTTAACAGACTTAATATCTTGCTCTACCCCAAGAACAGCTGTAAATCTTGAACGACCTGCATCTTGTTTGCCTTGTGTAGCAGCACTGCGAGTATTCTTCAATCTAGCATCAAGGAACATCATACTCCCTAACACACGAGTACCCTTTTTAGGCTCCCCATACATATTGATTTCTACACCACGATTACGTGTTGTTGCAGTTTGTTCATAGCGCCAGGAGTACCCATTAATAGCTGGGCTAAATCTAACATATCCGTAAGATGGCAAATCAACGGTAAACGCAGAGATTGTCGCCGCATATTTACCTGAGTCATATTTAAAGCCAATTTCTTTTTGTTTTGTCTTATAAGGAGCAAATACTTGACCTTCGTTAAGATTGCCATCGTTATATGGAACCACAATACCTGGCTGTAGGCCTTCAATATAGTTGCCATACATAGCAAATTTATCGTTAAACTTATGAACGATGCCAAATGCAGGAGACCAAGCAGAGCTACTATAAGAAGCGGATTGATTACCCGTTATGCGGTTGAAGTTTTGGCTTGAAATCTTTTGATAACGAGCCCCTACAATAAATTGCCATTTATTGTTTTTAGTAGATAATACGTCGGTAATAGCCAAGCCAGCCATATAGTTATGTGCCGTTTTATTAAGGTTTTTCGCACTTAAAAGTCCTGTTGGCGTTTGCCAGGTTGGACTAAATACATCGTTTACCCAGTAGCGTTGAGACGCACCTGGTAGGGATGCAAATGTACTATCATAACGATTACCCATTACATTGATTTCGTGTGTAATTCCACCGGTTTTAGCTTTACCGCGGATACCAATCATTTGAGAGTTTGCATGGCTCGTTTTAGCAGCCGCTGCAGCATTCACATTGGTAGCAGTTGGAGACGTTTGATTCATGAAAGTCAAGGTACTTGTATAACTTTCTTGACTCGACGTTCTAAAACCAAACCCACCGTACAAAGTCCAATCCTTATTAATGTCGTATTCACCTTTTGCAGCCATATATTTTTCAATGCTATGAATAAAGGAACCGTCTGCAGAGAAACGTGTATTCATAGTAGGCACCGCTGGGATAAACGTATTATCGATACGAAGTGGGGCTGCAAAATTTTCTTTATTGGTATTCGTATACCCCATATCAAGAGAGGCACGATATTTATTGCCCCGCACATCAAATCCAATGGCCGCATTATTACCATTATAGTGCTCACCGCTCAATTTACCGCTACCACTTTTATGAGATAGATTTAAACGAACACCATATTTATTATTGGTGCCAAAACGTTGACCTAAATCTAGATGCTCACGCCATTGGTGTCCATTATCTACACCAATTGTAAACTTACGGGTTGGTGTATCTTGTGCACGTTTTGGCACCAAGTTAACAGAGCCACCTACAGATCCGTTAGGTGCCAAACCATTGAGCAGTGCAGCTGGTCCTTTCAAGACCTCTACAGACTCAACATTATCTAAGGACTCACCATAAATTGGCCCCGCCCCAAACATACCATTAAAACTAGTGTCCTCAGCATTTTGGGAAATACCACGAATCGTCCACGTTTTATTAGCAGACATATCCGTTGCATTACTTACAGACGCATCCGTTAAGACTACATCATCTACAGTTTGCATCTGACGATCCTCAATCAATTGTGCCGTATAACCAGTCACGTTAAATGGTGTATCAATATTAGCACGATTGCCTAATGCACCCAGGCTATTTGTTTTCGTTACCTGTCCACCACCATACGTGCTTTCCTCATGAACCTCTTCTACTACAGGAGACTCAACCTTTTCACGATTACCTTGAATGACCAAATCATCTAATGCATATTGAGTTGCACCATAAGATACCCCACTAATACTCCACACAGAACCCACTAAACAGGCCATAATCATAGGCGCCAAATAT
>ENA-OWLZ01000408-OWLZ01000408.1-metagenome-genome-assembly--contig:-NODE-408-length-12003-cov-4.602779_pt1 | contig 12003 bp, 18 predicted proteins | sample MGYA00245341_ERZ651117 | MGnify/ENA primary metagenome ERZ651117 (study PRJEB26857, sample SAMEA4031763) | metagenome | biome: human; feature: oral; material: saliva | place: Philippines | collected 2014... | reverse complement strand
ATAGATTAGCTATGAATGCAAATGAGAAGATTCTGAATACGTTTGCGACGCGTGTACGCCAGATGATTCTTCAGTACGAAACACTGAAGAAAGAGAATGATGAGTTGTACACGCTTGTTGATCAGCGTGAGCAGGAGATAAAGCAGCTACAAAAGGAGTTGTCTCAAGCACAAGCTGATTATAATTCGTTGAAAATGGCCAAGATGCTTGAAGTTACGGATGGAGACATGGAAACCGCACAGAAGCGTGTTGCCAAACTTATCCGGGATGTAAATAAGTGTATCACACTTCTAAGTGAGAAATAAATTAGAATACAATGGCAGACGATAAGCTACATATAAGATTGCATGTATATGATGCAGAACTTTCCGTAAATGTTCCACGAGAAGATGAGGAGTATTATCGTTCGGCAGCCAAACTTATTACCGACACAATTAATACTTATTCTACTCTTTTTAAGGGGAAAAAGGGAGATAAGGATATTATATATATGGCTATGCTTGATATTGCATTGCGATATAAGAAAGAAGGTGTACGTAATGATACAGCTCCATTCAATGATATTCTTAGTAAACTCACTTCAGAAATAGAAGATGCACTGAAGTGATAATAAGAATATTTAATTTAATTCATATAAATAATCAATGAGTCCAATTGTAACAGTTATAATAGCTGTGGTATGCCTTTCAGCAGGATGTGCTGGAGGGTTTGCTTTTTTTCGTTATATCTTAACTGGAAAGTATAAGGATACAATGGATAAAGCGGAAAAGGCTGCAGAAGTTATTAAAGAAAAGAAGCTGCTTGAAGTTAAAGAGAAATTCCTTAATAAGAAAAGTGAACTTGAAAAAGAAGTTCAGCAGCGTACGCTGAAAATTCAGCAAGGTGAAAACCGCTTAAAGCAGCGTGAGGTAACGTTGAATCAGCGTCAAGAGGAAATAAATCGCCGTAAGCAAGATGTTGAGCAACAACAGCAGCGCGTTGATAATGAAAAGAAGTTGCTACAAATTAAGCAACAGGATCTTGAGAAGATGCAGGAGCAAGAGAGAATGAAGCTTGAGGAACTCTCAGGACTTAGTTCAGAAGAAGCAAAAAAGCGTTTGATAGAGAGTCTGAAAGATCAAGCTAAACTTGATGCTGCTTCTTATATTAATGAAATTGTTGACGAAGCAAAACTTAATGCTAATCAACAAGCAAAGAAGATTGTCATTCAAACTATTCAGCGCGTTGCAACTGAAACAGCTATAGAAAATTCTGTTAGTGTTTTCCACATTGATAGTGATGAAGTTAAAGGACGTATCATTGGGCGTGAAGGTCGAAATATTCGTGCCTTGGAAGCAGCAACAGGTGTTGAGATAGTTGTTGATGATACGCCTGAAGCAATTGTCATTTCTGCATTTGATCCTGTTCGTCGTGAGATTTGTCGTTTGGCACTTCATCAGCTTGTTGCAGATGGTCGTATTCATCCTGCACGTATTGAGGAAGTTGTAGCAAAAGTGAAGAAGCAGCTTGATAATGAGATTATAGAGACAGGCAAGCGTACAGCTATCGATTTAGGCATTCATGGCCTTCATCCAGAGTTGATTCGTATTATTGGTAAGATGAAATATCGTTCTTCATACGGGCAAAACCTTCTACAGCATGCTCGTGAAACAGCCAATCTTTGTGCGGTTATGGCAAGTGAGTTAGGCTTGAATCCGAAGAAAGCTAAACGTGCCGGATTGTTACATGATATTGGTAAGGTACCTGATGAAGAGACGGATTTACCACATGCTCTTTATGGTGGTAAAATAGCTGAAAAGTATAAAGAGAAGCCAGATATCTGTAATGCTATTGCTGCGCACCATGATGAAGTTGAGATGACAACTCTTCTCGCTCCAATCGTACAGGTATGTGATGCTATCTCCGGAGCACGTCCAGGTGCACGTCGTGAAATTGTAGAAGCATATATTAAGCGACTAAATGATCTTGAAGCAATAGCAATGAGTTACCCTGGTGTAACGAAGACCTATGCTATTCAAGCAGGTCGCGAACTTCGAGTAATCGTAGGAGCAGATAAGATGGATGATGCAGAAAGTGAGAAGCTAAGTTCTGAGATTGCGGAAAAGATTCAGAATGAGATGACTTATCCTGGCCAAGTTAAGATTACGGTCATCCGTGAAATTCGTTCTGTTGCGTATGCAAAATAGTTTTTTTGATAATAAATAGAAAGCACTCCTTTTATGGGGTGCTTTTTTTAATTTGCCTCTTTTAATTGTAGATAGTATTCTATGTGCCTTTAAAGGACTAATCACGAAATAGTGTATTAAGAATGTTATAATATAGAAACAATTAGTATAGAATGTGCTGGTGCATCACTTGTTTAGAAAACAATATAAGTCTTTAGTTTATTTTCTCTGTATTTTTTATAGGCTCTTCCGTTAAATGCGTGGATGCTTTTCGTATAGCTTTAACAGAAGACTCAAAGTGATTCATCAAACAAAATACATGGGCAAGGCAGTCAACTGTCCATTCTATCATCACCCTCCGATGCAAAACAACCTTTTCATTTTAATACGTTCAAAATACAGACAAGAGTTTGAAAAGTCATTACATAATTTCAGACATATCATCTGCAAATATAAAAAACAAATGCAAAAAAGTAAGTTTATAACCAGCGGCCAATCAACTGGTTATCAAGTCATTCTTAAAAGGTGCTTAGTTGGACTTCAAAAGGGCGTTAGTAATACGCTAAAAGAGCATCTATTGCAAGCCAATCAGGCATCTTTTAGAAGCCAGAAGAGTATATGTCAGTTCTGAACTGCGTAAAAATATTTACATACACCGATGTTATGGTAATAAATTGTCTGTAAAGGCAGAAAGACATGCTAATGAACAGACACAGCATTAATTTGTCTTTTTGCATCATATCTTGTAGTTTATTTTCCAATGTAAGACCATCTGATTTGGGACAGTCATACCCTGCAAGTGCATAAGCTTTTATTCTATTTCTAACCTACGCATTTATCGGAAGAACTTTTTTATATTGTCTGTAAAGTGCAAATAATAAAGTATTTCAATGTTATAAACGATGACAGAAGAAATGAATCCTTGTCATCTTAGTTTAAACAGCTTTTCAAGACGACAAGGATTTCATTATTTATTAGCAACCTGAACCATCAAGGCGACAAGATGCTGCAGGTGTTTCATTTAGGTTAATTCCAGCTTCTTTTGGTGATAATGTTACAGTACCATCCTCAAGTACGAAGCAGGGGATGCCAGCATATCCATGTTTCTTGGCATCATCAAAGACTGAATTATTATCACGAAGGTGGAGAAACTCTTTCAAATACTTTATATGTGAACCAATATCAATTATTTCGTATCGTTTATCACCTTCTACATGCTTGTCTACAGCAATACAGTCTGGACAAGTTTTCATTCCATAAATTTTAATCATAATCTATTGACTTTATTAAGCTCTAATGTATAGAGCAATGAATTTAATTTTTCTAATAATCTTTAATCTTAATGGTTGCAAATTTTACTTGTATCAACTGTGAAACCTCCTTGAACCAAGGTAAACTTGCTACGCTCTGCCAAGAAATCAACAATCTCATTAGCATCCATACCCTCTGCTGAGCAAGTATGGAATCGTTCTTCTGTCCCAAAACGAGCAATGATAGCCTTTACCAAGTCTTCTTTTGTTGCGTAAGTGTTGCCCTCCATCATGTGGAGTACATCATGTCCATGTGCCATATATTCTTATTTTAGTTGATAATTTATTATATTGAATCTCAATAAATATATTCTATAAGCTGCAAAAGTTGTGCCATACACGTGGTTAACTATCTTTAACTCATCAAAAGTCTTAGAATGATATAATTTAATTAATTTTGTGCACGATGACATATTTTATTGATGGTCAGACTGTCAAAATGGTGTTGTTTATGCTTACAAGTCTTTAGCATATCAAATTAGAAAGTTGTACATATAAATTTATTTGATAAGAGAGTATATTATGAAACGAATTATATTAGCTCTTGCTGCCGTTATTATGTTGTTATCATCCTGTGGCAGTAATAAGGCAGTAGTCAATAGTTCAAGGGAAATTAATTTTATGGAAGCTCGCAATTATTTCCATGTTGGTACTGAAAAGAGACCGACTATAAAGAAGATATTGTCACGAGCATCTCTTGAAAAGGAATTTGGTGAAGCTACATTCATGGGTAAGGGAGGTGAACCGACAAAGATTGATTTTAATAAGAAATTTGCAATAGCTTTTATCCTCCCACAAACTAATCGAAAGACGGTCTTAGAACCTCTTTCTTTAACTCTTAAAGGCAAACAGCTTGATTTGCTTTACAAATTAGAACAAGGAAAAGTACAAACTTATTTTACTCAACCATTCTTTCTAATTGTAGTTGATAAAAAATATGCCGATTACAATATTGTAGAAAGCAGGAGTTTTGATTAATTCTTTTCTATTCTTTTATAATAGATGAATACTTTCTGTAGATAAAATTTAAGGCATCCGAAAGGATGCCTTTAATTTTATAATCTGTGAGCGGAATACGGGAGTCGAACCCGCCTCACAGGCTTGGGAAGCCCTTTTTTATCACTGCAAGTTGTTGTATATCAATTTGTTGTCTTATTACTTTTTGTTATGGGTACTACTTCTCGTACCATTTTCATTGATAAAACGGTCACGGAGCATATCTCTATCGTCAAGAAGCATTTGCATAAGTTGTTCTTTAATCTGTTGCGCTTTTGAAAACTGATGCTGATACTCTTCCATCTGGTCTTGCATTCTATCAATTTGACGTTGCAACTTCTCTATTACGGCACGCTGGCTTTTGATAATATCAATCTGCCTTGGAACCTTCCCCTTGTAAAAATCATCTGTGCCATAATTATTAATAATATCACGCCCAGCATTTCCTCTATTGTTTGAATCTCTAATTGCACTTCTGTCTGATGATACGGACTGTGCTAAAACTGTTTCATCTATCATCATTTATTTTATTTTTTGACTAACAATCCTTTCAGCTTTCCATATCCCCCTAATTTCCTTTCTTGAAATATCCAGCTGTCCGTAAATAGGATTATCTGCTTTTAATGTAATTGTGTTGTTTATATATAAAGCATTTTTCAAAACCCTTTTTATTGTCAACGTTTTGCCGTATGCCACAAATACGACTCCATTGACTTCTTCCCATTTTGACGTATCAATCATTCGTGCAAGAACTTTTGCATTATCTGGAATGTTCGGTAACATACTATCTCCTTTTATCTGAAATACTACGTACTTACCATTTGAAACATCCTCTCCTTCCTCCTGCATTACCCCATAGAACTCTGTGCAAGAATGTTCTGTGTCGCCAAAATGCTCTATAAAAGAAGCTGCTGCATCTTGTTGTACAAAAGGAACATTGATAAGCTCTTCTCTATAGTAAGAACCGACTGGCTGTACAGTCGAAATCTTTGTATTAGAGTTCCCGTTATTGTTTGAACCAATAATTGTAGAATTTGACGTATTCATCATTATCGGCCCACCACCACTATTAACATCGTCTCCACTATCCCCAAGCAACACATACGTCTTATCAATGCCATAAACTCTTGCGCAATCTTCCAACATTTTCATGCTAACTCCTTGTCGTCCGAAACGTATGTTTGTGATTGACGATCTTGACTTTATAACCCCGTCTTTCATCATTTGAGAAGAGGATATATTCTTTGATTCCAGTTGCTCTATAAAGCGTTCTGAAATTGCATTGAACCTTTCCTTCATATTATCTATTTTTTTGTTTTTGCATTAATATGTACGTGTGCTCAGAAGGGTTTGTATATAATGTATAAACGCTAACGTCTAACATTATAAGTACAATTGCTGTTTATAATTACTATTTATATATCGCACATCTCCTAAAAGTAACTTTTTGTAGCTAACTAATATACAGAACTTAGATTTCAACTTTTCTTTGCTGACAGCTATTAAGATAAGGTGTCTTTGCTTCCTATTACACCCCTACCATCATGTAAAAATTCTTTTTGTCTATCATTATAAGTATATTATTAATAAACGTTAAAGCGTATATTAATTGTGTATTTTATTTGTGAGTATATAAAAAATATACTATCTTTGCAAACGTATATGATATACGTTTTCCGCAAAGGTATATATAATATATAAATAAAGCAAGTAAAATGGCAAAAAATGTACATACAATAGTAACCGAGGTTTCAAAAAGATGGCTCAACAATCATGAAGCTGAAAAGTATCTTGGTTGTAAGGAAAGGTTTTTGAGAAACCTTCGCCAAACAGGTCAATTGCGATTTTATAAGGTCGGAGGGCATATTCTTTACGAAGTTAACGACCTTGATAAGCTTGTTATTAAAAATAAAGTTGTGTAGTGTTTTGATATTAGTTATAGAGTTAGGATTGTAGATTAAGTTTCAGGTGGTGGTTAACTCGTGATGAGCATTCCACCAATGGACGGAGCAAAGTTAGGGCTATTAAGGTTCGACCCCTTACCGTCCACGATTATTGAACGGTGTTCTTTGACATATTGAAAACGATAAACCGAAAGGTGCTATGGGTAGCAGAAGTGCCGTAACCCCATAGTGGACTGATTAGGTGGCTAATATGTGAATGATTTTTGAATGTGTAGTAATAGTGCGAAACGTCCATTAACGCAGTGAGTAGTCCGCTTGGGCAACGGAAGTCGCTAAGCAACACATTTTTATATACTATATATTAACATCTATATCAACATGACATATAGGTATTAATAAAGAAGCAATGCAGGTTCAACTCCTGCTCGTTGGTAGAGGTTCGGTAACAGGTGTGGGTTCAATTCCCACTTCATAGTGGTCTATCAAATACCAAAGCGCACGCTGCAACTGAAATAAGGTTGCTACTATTCGATTAGGGCGTGCGCACAATGATAAATATTATAAAATATGGAAGAAGCAAAACTAACTAAAGAAAGCAGCGGTGAACAATTAAGACAATATTTCACTGCAATTATGAGATTAAGCAAATCCGGGGAAGATTTCCCTGTTAATCTTGATGATGTATGGATGCTGGTTTATGGTAGAAAAGACGCAGCATTAACAGCTTTGAAAAACGGAGAGTTCTATGACGGGAGTGATTATGTAGCTTCTCAAAATCAGAAGGTCGTCAATATCAATGAGTTAGAAAACGGAGTAAGAGTTGATGTCAAGATTTCTGTATCTTGTATGGAATATCTTATTGCTCGTAAGGTTCGTGCGGTATTTGAAGTTTATCGCCAAGTGTTTCACAAAGTTGCAAAACCATTATCACAGCTCGAAATTTTACAAGGTTCGGTGAATGCTCTAGTTGAACACGATAAACGTCTAAGAGCTGTTGAACAACGCCTTGAAAATATGGATAAGGAACGTGAAGAGAACGGACGATTGCTCCTCGAAGCAAAGTTGTCCGACATTCCGACACCGCAGCAATCTGTACGTTCACGTATCAACGAACTTGTTTGCGAGTATGCACGTGCAACGAACACCGCTCATCGTGATGTTTGGAACACGATATACAAGAAGTTGAAATACCTCTACCATATCTCAATCAACTCATACAAGAAAGTCAAGCAGACAGAAACGAAACTTGACGTTGTTGAGAGAATAGGAGTTCTTGAAAACGTACTTTCAATTATTTCGGAAATGATTAATGACTTTAAAGTGAAGACGGTATGATAATACAAATATTTATGGCGATTGGTGCAGTTATCTGCATAGCTACTGTTGCCAAGTACATTTGGCAAGAAAAAGGTTGCTTTAAGGTGGTTTATGATGATATAAAGCGTGAGTTAAAAACAAAATACAAATAATGGAAAAGATTATTAGAGAAAGGAAACACACAATCCGACAACTATTTGCGCTTGTCGGTGGTGCAGGAAACTACCTGCATATTAAAAAAGGAATTTATAATAAGAACTCATTAGCACAGGAACGCACACGACAGAACGAAATTGCACATTGCGCCCCGGGTTTTAATAAGTTCTTTATTAAGTCCAATATCAAAGACGGATATATAACAATCGGACAAAGATACTAACAATAAAAAGAAAATATAATGGAAAATCAAGTAACAACAACCCAACAACCACAAACACTGCAAACTTTGATGGGTTCAAGTGCAGTAGCAAAGAAACTTAACGAGGTTCTCGGAAGCGAAAAGAAAGCATCTGCTTTTATTTCTAGCGTTATATCGGTGGCGAATGGAAATAAACAACTCCGAATGTGTCAGCCAATGTCTATTCTTTCATCGGCAATGATTGCTGCAACACTCGACCTCCCAGTCGTCCCAACGCTCGGTATGGCTTATATCCTTCCATACAAAGGCACGGCGACCTTTCAGATAGGTTATAAGGGTATTCTCGAACTTGCTATGCGAAGCGGAGAGTTTCAGAATATTATTGACGAAGTGGTGTATGAAGGACAGCTTGTGAGTAAAAACCGCTTTACTGGCGAATACGTCTTCGATGAAGATGCAAAGAAATCTGACAAACCTATCGGTGTTATGGCTCGCTTTGACCTTGTTAATGGGTTCAGTAAGACAATCTTCTGGACCATTGAGGAGATCGAATCGCACGCAAAAAAATTCTCCCAAGCATATCGCTCTGGTTACAATAGTCCATGGAAGACTGACTACCTTTCAATGGCAAAAAAGACAGTCGTCAAGGCTCTTCTTTCAAAGTATGCTCCTAAGTCGGTTGCGATGCAAACGGCTATTAAGTTTGACCAAGCGAAAGTTAAAGCAAACTCTGATAATGTCGAGGAACTCAATATTGATGTATTTGATGCAGAGTATGTTGATAACGAAGTACAACCAGTTGAAGCGCAGGCAGAGGAAGTGGACCCTTTAAAAGATTTATTCGGAGGAGAAAAAGAAGAAAAGACCGAGAAGAAAAAGGAGGGTAAGAAATAATGAACGACCTTCAAAGAACATCAGATTGGTTTCTTTCACGTAAAGGCAAGCTAACCGCATCTGAAATATATATCCTCCTTGCTAATCACAAGGAGGATATGACAGAAGCGGAACTTGAACAATTCAAAAAAGATAACCCAAAGTCAAGAGTACGCACAAAGGAAGTACCCTTTTCGCAAGGAACGTTCTCGTATCTTGATGGAAAGATTGCCGAGCAGTTTATGCCAAACGATGCTTTCCTTGAATATATGGAGGATAGCGCACCACGTTCACGTGCTATGGATTGGGGAACGCTTATGGAGGATTCTGCTCGCACTCGCTATCAAGAGGAAACAGAGAATGAAGTTCTTGATGCGCCATTTGTTCCTCTTAAGGAATTTGAGAAGTTTGCAGGTGGCAGTCCAGACGGCATAATCCGTTCGGGTGGAATAATTGAGATTAAGTGTCCGTTTAGTCCTGCCGTGCATCTGAAACACTTTCTGTATGAAAAGGCAGATGACCTAAAGGAGGACAATCTCCAATATTACTGCCAAATTCAATACAATATGATTTGTGTTGAACGTGAAGCGGGTGTTATTGTTCCATTTGGCGACTTTATCTCTTATGACCCACGTACATCAAGAAACAAGCAGTTAAAAGTTCTCCGTATACCAAAGGACGAAGAAATACAACATCAATTACTCGAACGCACACAGTTGGCGGTTGAGTATTTCAAAGAGAAAATCAATCAAATCAGTAATGCGAAAGCAATAATATAAAACAAATGGATTTCAAAGGTGTAATAAAAAAAGTACTCCCAATAAAGTCTGGGGTATCAAAAAATGGTAACAACTGGGTTAGTCAAGACTTTGTTATTGAGGAAGTCGGACAACGCTACAATCAATCAATAGTGTTTAATGTCTTTGGACAAGACAAGATAGATCAATTTCAACTTGTTGAAGGTCTTGTAATAACAGCTCAACTTGATTTTCAAACAAACGAATATCAAGAAAAGTTCTATAATCGTGTAACGTGTTTTAACGTAATACATGAAGGTGCAAAGACTACGCAACAAACGCAGCCTGCTCCTGCAAGTAGTCAGCCTATGCCACAACAAGCGGCTCCACAGCAACAAGGGCAATCAGATGACTTGCCTTTTAATTAAGCCCCTCGTATAAACCGCATACGAGGGGCGGTTAAACGGAAATACATTTGTAAACAGGTAAGATAATGAGAAGTAAAACACATTCTCGGAAACTATAAACAAACAAAATTATGCAGAAAGTATTAGGACAGGACATCAAGGACTTGGACGAGCGCAAGCAGTTCCTCCTTGACAACGCAGACGAAGTGGTCGAAATGGATTACAGCAAGGCGTTTGATGCCGACGAACTGGCGAAGAAGAAAACCGAACTTGCCGAAAAGTCTATCAAAATCAATGACCTCAACGAAGCTATCAAGGACTACAAAGAAGAGGTGGGTCTCGAACTGAAGCCGCTTAAGGAAGATGTAAAGAATCTTCTTGGCGACATCAAGGCTAAGAGCCGTGTCGTGAGCGAGAAGTGTTACAAGATTGTGGACGAGGACGAGCGTATGGCTTGCTTCTACAACGCTGAGGGTGTGCTTGTGTCAAGCCGCCCTGCGACGAAAGAAGAATTATCCCCAACAATCTTTAAGGAGATACGCAAGGCGGAGTAATAACTATTTAACAAAATCAATTATGCAGAACGAAAAAATGCAAATCAATCTTGACAAAGACTGCCAAAAGGCAGAGGTTGTCATTCGTGAAGTGGACAAAGTGAACGAGCTTCCTGTGCTTGAACCCGAGAAGGTCAATGTCAGCGGAACTATCACCTCGATATTCTCTTTCCTCGAAAAGCGGTGGGGATGTGAGGGTCAGATTAACCACGAACACACACACATCATCGTAGACAGGGACAATCTCTCCATGACGCTTGTCGCCAACGAGACGGACGCACGAAATAAAATGGTGATTGTCGGAAAGCTCCAGCTCTCCCGTCAGTTTATGGAGTTCCACATCAACGACGGTTACGGTTGGGAGCCCCTTGTATTGAGCCAGTTCTTCAAGATGAATCGCGCTTATTTTTCCAACCGTGACGAAAATATGAAGCTGGTGTCGGTCTTTAAGAACTTTAAAGCAAAGGTCAATACGGACTACGAACGAGACCGCAAGGAAAACGGTTCATATACGGACAACTATTCACAAATTGTAGATTCCAATATGCCTGACCGCTTCTCTGTAGTACTGCCGATTTTCAAAGGTACAAAAGCGCAGTCTATCGAAGTGGAAACGTATGCCACTATCAATGGGCACGATGTAACGGTGCAGCTTATTTCCCCAAGTGCACAGCAAGTTGTAGATGAAACACTGGACGCTATCATTGACGAGCAGATTGCTGCCATCAGGGAAATTGCGCCCGAGATTCCATTCATTGAGAAATGATTTTTCAGTAAGGTTTTAATAGTTTAGAATGTGGGGAATCGTCCCCACACTTGCTTTGGTGGCGGAATTGGTAGACGCTAAACTTAAGTCGGTGAGAAAGGGATATGGACGAGACCATTAGAACAGAAGCCGTGTAAGCACCTCTAACATGGTATATCCCTATAAGTCAAGTGAAAATATTAAGACTTGTGCAACGCTTAGTTGGTAACGGCTAACACTTGATATAATTCATGCAGGTTCGAGTCCTGTCCAAAGCACAAAATCAATAACGAAAGAGAATTATGGAAAGAAAGAAATGCTACATTTCGATACCTATAACAGGTCGAGATATTGATGAGGTAAAGAGGGAGATTGACAGCTTGAAGCGTGTGCTAAGAAATAATGAATATATCCCCATTTCTCCTTTCGACAGAGAGGTGGATTTCAATGCAACCCACGAACAACACATGAAAGAGGACTTCAAACTTTTATTGGAATGCGATGCCATTTATATGGCAGACGAATGGACTAACTCTAAAGGTTGCAAGGCGGAGTTTGACTGTGCGCTTGCTTGTGGTATTAAACCAATATTTAGTTTATATTCTATTTTACAATGGTAAAACAGAACATAAATACC
>ENA-OWLZ01000407-OWLZ01000407.1-metagenome-genome-assembly--contig:-NODE-407-length-12007-cov-4.956074_pt1 | contig 12007 bp, 9 predicted proteins | sample MGYA00245341_ERZ651117 | MGnify/ENA primary metagenome ERZ651117 (study PRJEB26857, sample SAMEA4031763) | metagenome | biome: human; feature: oral; material: saliva | place: Philippines | collected 2014 | study... | reverse complement strand
TACCGTTACATGTTGGTTGACGGTCACGGAAACTTTGGTTCTATGGATGGTGATGGTGCAGCCGCTCAGCGTTATACTGAGGCGCGTATGTCTAAAATCGCCTTGGAGATGCTCCGTGATCTCAATAAGAATACCGTAGATTTTCAAGATAACTACGATGGTTCTGAACGTGAGCCAATTGTTCTTCCATCACGTATTCCAAATCTTCTTGTTAATGGTGCTACAGGGATTGCGGTTGGTATGGCGACCAACATTCCACCACACAATTTGGCTGAAACTATAGATGCCGTTAAACTGATGATGGACAATCCTGAAGTCACAACCCGTGAGTTGATGGAGGTTCTTCCTGGTCCAGACTTTCCAACTGGTGGTTTGGTCATGGGGAAATCTGGTATTCACCGTGCTTACGAGACTGGTAAAGGCTCTATTGTTCTTCGTTCGCGTACCGAAATTGAAACAACCAAATCGGGTCGTGAGCGCATTGTAGTCACTGAGTTTCCTTATATGGTCAATAAGACTAAGGTCCATGAACATATCGTTCGTTTGGCCCAGGAAAAACGTATTGAGGGGATTACAGCAGTTCGTGACGAGTCTTCTCGTGAGGGGGTACGTTTTGTCATCGAAGTGCGTCGTGATGCATCTGCCAACGTAATTTTGAACAATTTGTTCAAATTAACTCAACTTCAGACTAACTTCAGCTTCAACATGTTGGCCATTGAAAAGGGTGTGCCTAAAATCCTTTCCTTGCGTCAAATTTTGGCTGACTATATTGCTCACCAACAAGAGGTTGTGGTCCGTCGTACACAGTTTGATAAGGATAAGGCTGAAGCACGTGCCCATATTTTAGAAGGTTTGCTGATTGCGCTTGATCATTTGGATGAAGTGATTACGATTATTCGTAACAGTCAAACTGATGCAGAGGCTCAAGCCGAGTTGATGGCTCGCTTTGAACTCACTGAACGTCAAAGCCAAGCCATTCTTGATATGCGTTTGCGTCGTTTGACCGGTTTGGAACGTGATAAGATTCAAAATGAGTACAATGATCTCCTTGCCTTGATTGCTGATTTAGCTGATATTTTGGCAAAACCAGAACGTGTCATTGCTATCATCAAGGAAGAGTTGGATGAAAGTAAGCGTAAATTCGCAGATGCTCGTCGTACAGAGCTGATGGTCGGCGAAGTTGTCTCTCTTGAAGATGAAGATCTAATCGAAGAAGAAGATGTCGTTATCACTCTTTCTAACAAGGGATATATCAAACGTTTGGCTCAAGACGAATTCCGTTCTCAGAAACGTGGAGGTCGTGGCGTTCAAGGGACAGGTGTGAACGATGACGACTTTGTTCGTGATATCGTTTCAACAAGCACTCATGATCACCTTTACTTTATGACTAACAAAGGGCGTGTATACCGTCTCAAGGGTTATGAAATTCCTGAGTACGGCCGTACAGCTAAGGGCTTACCAATTGTCAATCTCTTGAAGTTGGATGAAGGTGAGACAATACAAACAGTGATTAACGCTAAGAGTGATGAAGCATCAGATAACAATCACCTTGTCTTTGTAACTCGCCAAGGTTTAGTGAAACGAACTAAAGAAGCAGAATTCAAAAATATCCGTCAAAATGGTTTGATTGCCTTGAAACTTAGAGAAGGTGATGAACTCATCAATGTCTTCTTGACTACTGGTAATGAAGAAATTATTATTGGGACTAAATTTGGTTATAGTGTGCGTTTCAAAGAGGATACTATTCGCAGTATGAGTCGTATGGCTGCTGGTGTTAAAGGGGTAACCCTTCGTGACGGTGACCAAGTCGTTGGTGCAACAGCTATTACTGAAGACCAAGAAGTCTTGATTATTACTGAAAAAGGTTACGGTAAGCGTACCTCAGCTACTGAATACCCAACTAAGGGTCGTGGTGGTAAAGGTATTAAGACAGCTAATATCACTGATAAAAATGGTAAGCTTGCAGGTATTGTTACAGTTTCTGGTGATGAGGATATTATGGTCATAACTGATACGGGTGTTATTATCCGTACCGCAGTTGCTAATATCTCTCAAACAGGTCGTGCAACTCAAGGGGTTAAGGTCATGCGTTTAGATGCTACTGCTCGTATTGTCACCTTCGCTTTGGTTGAACCTGAAGAAGTTGATCAAGTTGCTGAAGACCAAGAAAGTGGTGACAACTAATGAGTAAAGATAACAAAAATAAGACGCCTAAAAAGCGTCGTAAGTGGCTTGAGGTTCTTCGTTGGAGCTTGATTGTTGTTCTCTTGGTTGTTGGTTTAGCGTTAATTTTCAATAAATCAATTCGAAACACTGTAATCGCTTGGAATACTAATAAATATCAAGTAAGTAATGTTTCTAAAAAGACCATAGAGAAAAACAAGGAAGCTGAGGCGAGTTTTGACTTTGATACGGTTAAATCGATTAGTACAGAGTCGGTCTTGCAAGCCCAGATGGATGCCCAAGATCTTCCAGTCATTGGTGGAATTGCTATCCCTGAGGTTGGTATTAATCTCCCTATTTTCAAAGGACTCGGCAATACAGAGCTTACCTATGGTGCTGGAACTATGAAGGAAAATCAAGTCATGGGTGGAGAAAATAACTACTCATTGGCTAGTCACCATATTTTCGGTATCGCTGGGGCTTCTGATATGCTCTTCTCCCCATTAGATAGGGCTAAAGAAGGCATGAAGATTTACCTTACGGATAAAAATAAGGTTTACACCTATGTTATCAGTGAGGTTAAAATTGTCCAACCAACTGAAGTAGCAGTGATTGATGACACTCCTGGCAAGTCTGAAGTGACTTTGGTAACTTGTACAGATGCTGAAGCAACTCAGCGTACAATTGTCAAAGGGAACTTGGAATCGCAGGTAGACTTTGATAAGGCAAGTTCAGATATTATTGAAGCCTTCAATAAGTCATACAATCAATTTCAAAGTTAAGAAAAGGCCGTAAGGCTTTTTTCTATGGAGGGAAAAATGTTTTTGAAAACAATACTCCATGTCGCAATCATTGTTTCTGATTATGAACGCTCTCGAGATTTTTATGTTAATAAACTAGGTTTTGAAATAATACGTGAAAATCACCGTTCGGAACGTCATGATTATAAATTAGATCTACGTTATGGTGACATAGAACTGGAAATCTTTGGAAATAAGACTAGTGATTTAGACTATGTGGAGCCACCAAAGCGTCTGTCTTATCCTAAGGCATGTGGACTACGTCATTTAGCTTTTAAAGTGGCTAATATTGAAGAGGTTGTCGAAGCTTTGGAACAAAAAGGTATTTCATGCCAACCTATTCGCAAGGACAGTTTTACTGGGGAAAAGATGACTTTCTTTGCTGATCCAGACAGGCTCCCCTTGGAATTGCATGAGTAGTTTTTTTGACCCTATTTTTTTAAGTCATGGTATAATGAATTCACGGCTGAGCCCATACTCGGTCGTCCTTCAGGAGATTATGGATATAATTCTATTTTCGAAAGGAAACACACATGAAATTGAAAAAACTTTTCGTTGCTGGGATGGCTTTTCTAGCTTCGGTGACAACTTTTGCTTCAGCTGCTCAAGCAGCCACATCGTCAGACGTCCAAAAGGTTATTGATGAGTCTTATGTTCAACCTGAATATGTTATGGGTTATTCTTTGTCAGAGGAAGAGCGTAATCAGACCTTGAACTTGCTAGGTTATGATAGTAGCAAGGATACCAATGTCAAGACTTTAACGACTACGGCCTATGCAAATATCATGAATGTTGCAGATGATTCTAGTCTTCAGTTATATTCTTCAGTTAAGATTGCTAAACTAGGTGCTAAGGAAACCTTGAGTGTAGAAATTGTGACACCACAAAATATCACAAAAATCACTTCAGATATGTATCGTAATGCTGCAACGACACTTGGTATTGAACATGCTAAGATTACAGTAGCAGCACCTATTCCAGTTACTGGGGAAAGTGCCTTGGCTGGTATTTATTATTCTCTAGAGCAGAATGGAGCTAAAGTCTCAGATGAAAGTAAAGAGCTTGCTCAAGAGGAGCTTAAAACCCTTTCTCAAATCAATGAGGAAAATTCAGGAAAAAGTGACTATGATGCGGATAAGCTTAATGTAGCTATGACTGATATCAAGGCGGCAGTCGCTGATAAAGGGGATAAGTTAACTGAGGATCAAGCTAAAACGATTGTTCAGCAAACCATCAATAATTACAACTTGAATCTTTCTGATACACAAATCAATCTTTTGGTGAACTTTGCTTTAAATCTATCTAAGTCATCAATCATTGATAGTGCTAGCTTCAAGTCAAGTTTGAGTTCACTTAAAGATTCTATCGTTTCAAAAGCAGGTAATACTTTCTCTGGCATCAACTTAAACTTTGATGCTAACAAAACACTTGAGAACAGCAAAAACATTTTCGCACAAATCTGGCAAGCTATTGTAGATTTCTTTACAGGACTTTCTAAATAGTGAGAGAGCTATCCATTTGGATGGCTTTTTCTATTTTTTAGAAAATATATGAAATGCTATTGAAATTATTCCAACAATTGTGTAAAATGGTAACCATCAATTCAGATTATTCTGAAAATTTGTTTTAGGAGATTTTTTATGTCACAAATAAATGCAACTAAGCAGTCTACCTGGCGTAGTAAAATAAAAGCAATGGGACCAGGTATCCTCATGGCATCAGCTGCCGTAGGTGGTTCCCACATCGTTTCATCAACTCAAGCGGGTGGTTCTTATGGATGGGCCTTGCTAGGCCTAGTTATACTTGCCAACCTCTTCAAGTACCCGTTCTTTCGCTTTGGTGCGGAATATACCGCAGATACAGGAAAAACTTTGGTTGAAGGTTACGCTGAAAAGGGGAAATTTTACCTCTGGGTATTCTTCATCTTGAATGTCTTTTCAGCCTTGGTTAATACAGCGGGTGTTTCTATCCTATGTTCAGCCATTATTGCTAGTGCCTTTCCAATGCTTGGGTTTAGTATTACCACATGGTCAATTATTTTGGTTGCAATTATCTGGGGTATGTTACTCTTTGGTGGTTACAAACTTCTTGACGGTTTGGCTAAATGGATCATGTCAGCTTTGACAATTGCAACAGTAGCAGCAGTTGTTATTGCGGCAATCAAACATCCAGAGTACAGCGCTGATTTCGTTGAACAATCACCATGGAAGCTAGCCGCTCTTCCATTTATCGTGTCACTTCTTGGATGGATGCCTGCTCCGATTGAGATTTCAGCTATCAACTCACTGTGGTCAGCTGAGAAAAAGAAAACAGTTGATTTTAATAGCGAAGACGCACTCTTTGACTTTAACGTTGGTTTTATCGGAACAGCTATTCTTGCAGTATTCTTCGTAGCACTTGGTGCCCTTATCCAATATCCAACAGGTAAACCTGTTGACGCTGCTTCTGCTAAGTATATAGCTCAGTTTGTTGGCATGTACGCATCAGTACTTGGTGACTGGTCACGTTATTTGATTACCTTCATCGCTTTCTTGTGTATCTTCGGTACTGTAATCACAGTTATTGATGGCTATTCACGTGTGAATGAAACATCTCTTCGTCTTTTGTTTAACAAAAAAGATTCTAATGAGACACCTTTGAAGGTTTGGATGACCTTGACATCTATTCTTGGTCTTATCATTATTTTCTTCTTCCAAGGTCAAGTAGCAATAATGCTTCGTTTCGCTATGATTGGTTCTTTCCTTACAACACCATTCTTTGCGCTTTTGAACTATGTACTTGTTACAAAAGAAAAGAAAAACCTTCCAACTTGGTTGAAAGGACTTGCCATTGCAGGTTTGATTTTCTTATTTGGATTTGCTATTTTCTTTATCTGGGCTTTGGCTATTGGTAAAGCAGGATAAGATGATTAAACAGTTTCCCTTGGGAAGCTGTTTTTTAATTCTAAATATGAAGGAGAGGTTATAGCCGAGAGCATAGAAAAAAGCCATTCCAATCGGAACGGCTTAACAACAAGAGGTTGCTTATTTGAGACCGTATTTTTTGTTGAAACGATCCACGCGTCCGTCTGCTTGTGTGAATTTTTGACGGCCAGTGTAGAATGGGTGAGAATCTGATGAGATTTCTACACGGATAAGTGGGTAAGTTTCACCTTCGAATTCAACTGTTTCGTTTGAGTATTTAGTTGAACCGCTAAGGAATTGGTAACCAGTAGTTGTGTCCATGAATACTACTGGACGGTAATCTGGATGGATATCTTTTTTCATGTTAAAATATTTCCTTTCTGCCATGGTACTTTCCGCACCATAGTTTTTTTAACTATTTTAGTTTATCAAAAGCTAGTCCTCTTGACAAGTCTTTTTTACTATTTTTTAGGAAAGTCGGATTTTGTATATGCCAGCTGTCTGGAAGCAGTGATTATCTTTATCAACGATGATTGCTTCAAGACTAGGTTGGGAGCTAACTTCCTGGAAAATGCTTTCGAGAGGTGACCCAAACAAACGGGTCGTCCAAATTTCGCCATCCACTGAGAGAGATGAAATAATGGTGAGACTAGCTAGGTCACTCGAGACTGGGTAGCCAGTTTGACTATCAAAAATATGATGATAGGTTTTGCCATCTATCTCAAAAGTGCGTTCATATATTCCTGAAGTAACTACAGATTGGTCTCTTATAGCAAGTACCATAAGGTTTGTATTTCTAGTCTCCTTGGGATTTTGAATACCAATTCGCCATTTTTGATCAGGATTGTGTAAGGCTGGTCCAAATGTTAGGACATTGCCCCCCAGATTAATCAGAGCACTAGTGACATTTTCAGCTTTAAGATAATCTGCAATACGGTCTGCAATATAACCTTTTGCCAAAGCACCAAGATCAATTTTCATGCCTTTTTCTTGGAGAAATACGCTTTGATTTTCCTCGGATAGAACGATGGCGTTGGGATTGATAATATCTAGGAGTGGAGCGATTTCTTCAGGAAGGGGGAGTCTGGCATCAGAAAAGCCGATTCGCCAAGTCTGAATGAGAGGTCCAATAGCAATATTAAGGTGACTGCCCGGCTGGCAACTATGCCATTTTCCAAGAGATATAAGTTCAAAGAGTTCTGGGTGAACCTTCACAGGATGTAAACCTGCCGCCTTGTTAATTTTCATGAGTTCGGAACTGTCGTCATTGGCAGAAAAACGCTTATTATAAAGATTAAGCAGCACTTCAACTTGATCAAGTAGAGGCTCTGGCTGTTCATGATAGATGGAGACATCAATCACAGTCCCCATGAGACGTACACGACGATTAGTGAGTTGCATGGGCTACAGTATCCTTAATTTCTTGATAGATTTGTTCGTTTTCCTCTAGGCTGTAGGAATTGGCACCACTAGCAAGTGGGTGGCCTCCACCGTCGTGGCGTTTGGCAATTTCATTGATGACAATGCTTTTACTACGAAGACGTACACGGTAATGGCCCTCAGGTTGCTCTACGAAAATAGCCCATGATTCAACGCTATCAATACAGCCTGGAGTTCCAACAATGGCAGAACTCTCAGCATCAGTGATATTAAAGTCATCAAGAACTTTTCGAGTTAAGACGACGCGAGCTGCCCCATTTTCATCAACTTCAAGATTATCGAAAACATAGCCTTGAAGTTTAGCGATTTTGAAAGGAAAACTATCCATTCGACGAGCCATAGATGCAAAATCAAAGTCATACTCACGAAGTTTAGCAGCGATTTGTAGTGTTTTAGGTGTTGTAGATGGGTAGAGGAATCGACCTGTATCGCCAACAATACCATTGTAGAGAACACGAGCAGCAGCATCTGATAAGGAAAGACCAAGAGTGAGAGCCCAGTCGGTCACAATTTCACTGGCACTTGAAGCAGAGGTATCAACCAGCAGTAGGTCTCCATAAGCATCATCGTTAGGATGATGGTCAATTTTGATAAGAAAGTCACCCTTATCATAACGATCATCATCAATACGCGGAGTATTGGCTGTATCGGTAACAATAACAAGAGCACTTTCATAATCTTTGTCAGACACCTGATCCATCTCAGCAATCCAAGATAAGGTAGGTTCATTGATACCTGTTGCAAGAATCTTTTTATCTGAGAAGTTTGTTTTTAAAATTTCTTTTAGCCCTACCTGACTACCAATGGCATCGGGGTCTGGTCGTTGGTGGCGATGAATAATAATAGTGTCGTAGGCTTTGATTTTTTCTAAAATTGCTTGAAATAAAGTCATGTATGTCTCCTTGTGATTTTGCTTCTATTATATCATGAAACAATAGAAAAACGATTCGCCTAGGCAAACCGTTACAAAAAATTAGATATCTTTATAGTCGACTTCAAGTCCGCGTTTAACTGCTGGACGATTAGCAATCTTCTCAGTCCAAGCTTGAAGGTGCTTGTATTCTTTTACATCAAGGAAAATACCAGCTTTATCCCAAATCTTATCTTGGGCAAGACGACCATACCAGGACCAGATAGCAATATCAGCAATGGTGTATTCATCCCCAGCAATATAAGGTTTGCTTGCTAATTCTTTATCTAGCAAGTCAAGTTGGCGTTTGGCTTCCATCGCGAAACGGTTGATGGCGTATTCGATTTTTTCAGGTGCATAGTGGAAGAAGTGACCAAATCCGCCACCTAGGAAAGGTGCTGCACCGGTTTGCCAAAAGAGCCAGTTGAGAACTTCTGTACGTTTAGCATGATCTGTTGGAATGAGTTTTCCAAATTTTTCAGCAAGATAAAGGAGGATGTTAGCCGATTCGAAGACACGCACCGGTTGTACTTCAGAATAATCCATCATAGCAGGAATTTTTGAGTTAGGATTGATAGAAACAAAGTCTGAGCCGAACTGGTCACCATCACCAATCTTAATACGATAAGCGTCATAGCCCGCTTGAGTCACACCGAGTTCTTTCAGTTCTTCAAGCATAATAGTTGCTTTAATGCCATTTGGTGTTGGAAGTGTATAGAGTTGGAAAGGTTGGTCACCTTTTGGCAGAGTTTGTTCAAAACGTGCGCCAGCTGTAGGTTGGTTTAGGCCACCCCAAGCACCACCCATAGAGGATGGATTTTTCCAAATTTCTGGTATAATATAATCAGACATAATGTTTCTCCTTGTATTCTTGATAGTTACATCCTAACAAAATGCTGATACCATTTCAAGAATCTACTACGTTGCATGGGAGAAGACAGATTGATTATTTATAGGTAAGATAATAAGTCAGTTTATCTGAACTAATAGAATATTATTTAGAGAGGAAAAGAAATATGACTGCCATTGATTTTCACAAGTTGGCTAAAACAGAATTGCACTGCCATTTGGACGGTTCTTTATCTTTAAGTACCATTCGTCACCTAGCTGAGTTGGCACAGATTGATTTGCCTGAGGATGATGCGGAGCTTAAACACCATGTGACAGCACCGGTTACTTGTGAGAGTCTTTTAGAATATTTAGAGGCTTTTGATTATATTCGCCCCTTACTGCAAACGAAAGAGGCTTTAACTATTGCTGCTTACGATGTTGCCAAACAAGCTGCTTTAGAAAATGTCATCTATATTGAAGTGCGATTTGCTCCAGAATTGTCTATGGATAAGGGATTGACTGTCGCTGAGACAATTGCTGCTGTTTGTCAAGGATTACGTCAAGCTCAAGAAGAATTTGGTATTGTTGCTAAGGCACTGGTTTGTGGTATGCGCCAATCAGATCAAGATTTGACTTCTCGTATTCTTGATGATGCTAATCAAGTTGGAGATAGTGACTTTGTTGGTTTTGATTTCGCTGGAGATGAGCATCATTATGGACCTGCGGCAATTAAACCTCTTATTGAACAAGTCCAAAGTTACAACCGTCCTATGACCTTCCATGCTGGTGAGTGTGGCTGTCCGGCTTTTCTTGCTGAGTCAATTGCTATGGGAATTAAGCGTAATGGCCATGCGACTATCCTGGCTCAAGAACCAGAACTCTTGGATGAATTTGTCAAAAACGGTGTAACGGGTGAGTTATGTTTAACAAGTAACCTACAGACCAAGGCAGCAGTGACTGTTAATGATTTTCCATACCTTAAAATGAAAGCAGCTGGTGCTAACATTACGATTAATACAGACAATCGTACGGTTTCTGATACAAACTTAACCAAGGAATACGAACTCTATCACAAGCATTTTGATAGCACAGTTCAAGATTTCTATGCACATAATAAGACAGCGATTGAAGCTTCCTTTGCTAGTGATGAGGAGAAAGAAGAACTCCTTGAACGATTAGCTAAAGCCTATTCATAAGGAAGTGGGAGTAATGATACTTCTTATTAACAGGACCTCAAATAGTTTTTTAGATTTGAGGAGTTTTACAAGGGAAGATTATTGAAAAGTTTTAAAATACTTTTTAGTCCCATTTTATAAATAAGGGAGTGAGGCGAACTTTTTTTCAAAAATTGTTCGGACTCTCTCCCTTTTGCGCTTAGAATTATGATAAAATAGGTACAATACAAATTTAAGAGGAGTCTGGTGTGGCACAACTTTATTTTCGCTACGGCACCATGAATTCTGGGAAATCCATTGAAATCCTTAAGGTTGCATATAATTACGAAGAGCAAGGGAAACCGGTAGTGCTGCTGACCAGTCGATTAGATGATCGAGACGAGGTCGGCTATATCTCTAGTCGTATTGGTATGAGACGAAAGGCTTATCCAATTGGAGATGACACGGATATTTTTGGCTATATTGCTGAAATGAGTCCGCAACCTTATTGCGTTTTGATTGATGAAGCACAGTTTCTAACTCGTGCAAATGTCTATGATTTGGCACGAATTGTTGACGAGTTGGATATCCCAGTTATGGCATTTGGTCTCAAAAATGATTTTCAAAATAATCTATTTGAAGGATCCAAGTATCTCTTGCTTTTGTCTGATAAAATCGAAGAGATTAAGACCATATGTCACTACTGTTCGAGAAAGGCAACTATGGTTCTACGCATGGACGATGGTGAGCCAGTTTATGAGGGGGCACAGGTACAAATTGGAGGTCACGAGAGTTACATCTCAGTTTGTCGAAAACACTGGTTTAATCCACCTCGAGAAAGAATAGTCCCTTTGAAACAGAATTAAAGATGACTGTCAGGTATACAAGGAGAAAAAATAAGAATGAACATTTATGATCAGTTGCAGGCGGTTGAAGACCGTTATGAGGAATTGGGTGAATTGCTTAGCGACCCTGAAGTCGTTTCAGACACCAAACGCTTCATGGAATTGTCGCGTGAAGAAGCTAATACCCGTGAAACTGTAACAGCTTATCGTGAGTACAAGCAAGTTATCCAAAGCATCTCAGATGCAGAAGAGATGATTAAGGAAGCTGGCGGTGATGCTGATTTGGAAGAAATGGCTAAGGAAGAACTTAAAGAATCCAAAGCAGCTAAAGAAGAGTATGAAGAACGCTTGAAAATTCTCCTCTTGCCAAAAGACCCAAATGATGACAAGAATATTATCCTTGAAATTCGTGGGGCTGCTGGGGGAGATGAGGCTGCCTTGTTTGCGGGTGACCTCCTAGCTATGTACCAAAAATACGCTGAAACACAAGGGTGGCGCTTTGAAGTCATGGAAGCATCATACAATGGTGTTGGTGGTATCAAGGAAGTGGTTGCCATGGTTTCGGGACAATCAGTCTACTCTAAACTCAAATACGAATCTGGAGCGCATCGTGTACAACGTGTGCCTGTGACTGAAAGTCAAGGTCGTGTTCATACCTCTACAGCAACTGTTTTGGTAATGCCAGAAGTTGAAGAAGTGGAGTACGAAATCGATCCTAAGGATCTTCGTGTCGATATTTATCACGCCTCTGGTGCTGGTGGACAGAACGTCAATAAGGTTGCAACTGCGGTGCGTATGGTTCACATTCCTACTGGAATTAAAGTTGAGATGCAAGAAGAACGTACGCAACAGAAAAACCGTGATAAAGCTATGAAGATTATCCGTGCGCGTGTTGCGGACCACTTTGCACAAATTGCTCAAGATGAGCAAGACGCTGAGCGTAAATCTACAGTTGGTACAG
>ENA-OWLZ01000403-OWLZ01000403.1-metagenome-genome-assembly--contig:-NODE-403-length-12068-cov-11.407059_pt1 | contig 12068 bp, 13 predicted proteins | sample MGYA00245341_ERZ651117 | MGnify/ENA primary metagenome ERZ651117 (study PRJEB26857, sample SAMEA4031763) | metagenome | biome: human; feature: oral; material: saliva | place: Philippines | collected 2014... | reverse complement strand
ATCAGTTTACCGATTTGAAAAAGCAACTGGAAATTTATAACAATATGAAAGGCCCCCTCAGCTTTGAATTCAACGATGAAAAGTTTGAAATCCATCAAACCTTAAAAGAAATTACCATTAACGAGAGCGCGGGTACGTTCGAATTCAAGAACGCACCAATGTTCATTGGTTTAGTAACATTCTCCAATGAGAAATTCGTAATACCAGTGACCTATAAATATACTCTTGAAGATGGAATTTTAACACTGACTCTTGAACAGCCTAAAACACTTAGTGGTGAAGAAAAGATTGTTGGCTACTTCACGATGCGTTTCAAAAAAGTAGCGGAATAATCTATTCGCTGAATCACTTACCTAGACAAATCTGAAAAAAAGAATGTAGTTTTACTACATTCTTTTTTGTTGTCCTATTTTTACTTTATAGTATTACGAAAATCAATTTGCGTTTTTTATCACAAAGAGATATGATAGAAGCATAAAACGATTAACTTTTAGGAGGTCCTTTTATGAAATACTGGACTAAAAAATATTGGCTAGGACCATTAACGGTTTTCTGTGCTCTCCTATTTGCAGGATGCAGTTCCGCAACAACAACTAGCCAAACGGCTACACAAGAAACAACTATTGCGCAGAACGAAACTCTTGATGGCACTTGGGAATTAACCGATGTGAAGACTACTTTAAGAAAATCATTTGTCCTAAGAGGTTCCGACCCAATAAAGTACGCTTATGCGATTAATGATTTAGAGGACTGGAAACCACAACTCGTTATTTCAGAAAATATAGCAGAATTTAAATATAGCTATAATTTCACACGTTATTTCGAAAATCTGTATGAACATACTTATAAAAATGCTTTCCCAGATAAATCAGAATTCAAAACTGTTTTATACGAGGACTATGAAAAAGCAATTCAAATTTTTAAAGTGGCTCAAATCAAGTTGGACAAAGAAACAAACCAATTTGATTTCTCTCTTCCTGATGGAACTGTCGATACTAGTAACAAAACGATTACTTTTAAAGAAACACCAATTCTTCTGATGACATTTTCTTTAGGGCTGACCATGCAACCAAATAGTCCAAGCACTTATCAATATGAATTGGATGGGGACACCCTCGTAATCAGTGCTAGAGGGAATAATGAGCGTGGCGTTTTAACAACAATGAAAATGACATTCAATAAAGTATCAGAATAGAAAGGAGCCTTCACATGTATAAATCATTAACAAAAAAATTAACGCTGTGGATTGCTTTCCTTTCACTTCTACTTCTAGCAGGTTGTACAGGAAAACAAGAAGAAACCACTGTAGCTCAGACTGAAGCGACCACTGAAACTGCCAAAAAGGAAGTCTCTTTAGATGGAAAATGGAAGATTTATAATTTACGTGAAAGTCTAGAAAGTATCCTAATATACTATAATTCGGTTAATCAATTGAACGGATCACTCATTATGCTATTCGCTGCTGAAAAAGGAACGATTGCTTCTGAACTTACGATTAATGGTAATACCGCTGAATATCATGGAGCCTATGATATGAATATTAGTTTTGAAGGATACTACGATAGTCAGTTCGATTCTAAAGAGATTTCAAAAGAAGAAGGACTCAAACGATATCAGAGCTACGTTGAAATTCTTTTCAAAAAATTCCCTGATGCAGTCGGTGGTCTTTCAGAGGACAAGCAGACTCTCGATGGAACGATTAAAAACGGAAAAGTAGATACACAAGCAAAAACCATTACTTTCACAGCCCCAATTTTCTTTGCAGGTGATATAAGAGCAACACCTGCTGTTCTAAGCGAAGCTCCTGTCACATATTCGTATTCCATCGAAAATGATATTCTAACGTTAACAGTCAGTGGTTCTGACAGTATTTATAATTTCCCAATAACAATTGTCCTTCAGTTCCAAAAAGTTCAAGAATAAATTAAAGGAATGTAGTAAACCTACATTCCTTTTTCACTTCAATACTACTTTTAATTTAATTAATAGCCATCAAACTACGGTCTGATTTGGATATCTACGTAGTGGCGATAATAACTGTACCGGGGTGAGCTCAAGTCTCACTCCCTATCAAGCCTCAAACGGATGCTAGGAAATGAATTTCTAGCATCCGTAATTCGCATTGATTACACTCGTTATTATTGCCACTACAGAATCCAATCGACCTTCGTTTGAGTCATCTCTATTTTAAAAGCAGCAGACAGTGAATGGCTATCGGGTGAAATTGACTATCACTTTCTCAAAGTAACGGACTATCTTGATTGTGTTTCCATAAAAGACGAAGGCCCTTTGAGTTATAGGAATGGGAGTAAGACAGAAGAAACAGGGCTTTTCTGTTTCTTCGTAGTCTTACCCCCGCAAGGACAAATAGGATTGACCAAACTACTTGATAGTGAAGGTAAATCCATTTGTCTACTGCGTCTATATTCTCTAAGTTCATAATGTGATAATTACAAGCTTGGTAGGCGTGAGACCAAGTCTCACGCCGGTACAGCTATTCTATTTACTATAAATAAATCCAAAGGATTCTGAAGGATTTTAACAAATCCCATTATTTATTTTTTTAATAACCCTTCATTTTGTAAGAACTCGCGGGCAACGGTTTCAGCAGACTTACCTTCAACCCCCACTTCATAGTTCATGCGACTCATCTGTTCCGCCGTAATCTTTCCTGCTAAGACATTCAACGCGCCTTCCAATTCCGGATGTTGTTTCAACAACGCCTCTTTCATTAAAGGTGCGCCTTGGTACGGTGGGAATAATTGTTTGTCGTCTTCTAACACCACCAAGTCATAGCGCGTGATTTCTGCGTCTGTAGAATACGCGTCAGTGATTTGAATGTCCCCCGATTGAATCGCTTGGTAACGCAGGCTTGGTTCCATTGTTGCGACGTTTAAGTTCAATCCGTATACCTTTTGAAGGCCACGGTTTCCATCTTCACGGTCATTGAATTCCAGCGTGAATCCGGCTTTCAATTGCCCTTCGACTTTCTTCAAGTCAGAAATCGTCTTGAGTCCGTATTTTTCGGCGATGGCTCTTGGGACCGCAACGGCATACGTATTTTGATACTCCATCGGCTTCAAGAACGCCAATCCGTCTTGTTTCAAGATCCCCTCTTTGGCCATTTCATACACTTCTTGTGGATCATGCGACACTTTTGGCGCTGGCTTCAACAAGCTCTCCGTAATCGTTCCTGTGAATTCTGGGTAAATGTCGATGTCCCCATTTTTCAAGGCTTCATATAGAAAAGATGTCTTCCCGAAGTTCGGCTTCACTTCTACTTTTAAATCCGTTTTTTCTTCAATGAGAAGTTTATACATATTTGCTAAAATTTCTGGCTCAGGTCCTAATTTACCGGCAATGATCAGGGTTTGTTGTCCCATCGAAGGCATCATCCCTGAAACGAAAGACGCTCCCAGTCCGGCAAATAGGACGATAAAGGTTGCGAAAATCGTTTTTAATTTGGCATGTTCCATCCATTTCAACAACGTGCTAAACGCAATCGCCAGAAGCGCTGAAGAAATCGCCCCGATTAAAATCAAGCTGGCATTGTTCCGGTCAATTCCAAGAAGGATGAACGAGCCAAGTCCCCCTGCCCCGATTAAGGCTGCAAGAGTCGCTGTCCCGATAATAAAGACTGCAGAGGTGCGCACGCCGGACATAATCACAGGCATCGCAATTGGAATCTCAAACTTCTTCAATCGTTCCCATTTTGTCATCCCAAAGGCAATGGCTGCCTCTTCTAAGCTTGGGTCAATCCCTTCGAGTCCCGTAATCGTATTTTGTAAAATCGGGAATAACGCGTAAATGACAAGCGTTGTGAGTGCTGGGACCGTCCCAATCCCCATAAAAGGAATAAAGAGGCCTAATAGCGCTAGTGACGGAATCGTTTGGAAGATTCCTGCCACTTGAAGAATCAATGCCGCAGAGCGCTTGTATGAGCTGAATACAACCGCTAATGGAACGGCCACCACAATCGAAATCAGTAAGGCTAAGAGCGAGAGTTGTAAATGTTGCCCTAATGCAACTGTCCAGTCACTAAAACGCTCTTGAAAGGTCGTTACGAGATTATGCATGAACGGCACCTCCTTTGAACAATTCTGCGACAAATTCCGTTGCAGGATGCGCAAGGATTTCAGAAGGCGTTGCAACTTGTTGAATCGCTCCATCTTTTAAGACCGCAATCCGGTCAGCCAACTTCAACGCTTCATCCGTATCATGTGTGACGAAAATCGTCGTCATCTTGAACTCCCGGTGCAATGCCTTCGTGAGTTCTTGTAGTTGCTTACGAGAGATGGCATCTAAGGCTGAGAACGGTTCGTCCATAAGAAGCGTCATTGGTTCCGCAATCATCGCTCTCACAATTCCCACCCGTTGTTGTTCCCCACCAGAAAGTTCGCTTGGAAGGCGTTTGGCGTAATCGTCTGCAGGAAGGCCTACCTTGTCGAGGAGTTCCTTCGTTTTTTCGGCGATTTGCTCCTTCTTCCATCCTTTCATTTCAGAAATGAGCGCGATATTTTCCGCTACCGTTAAGTTTGGAAACAGCGCGATTTGTTGAAGGACATAGCCGGTCTCTAAGCGTAATTTTCGTTGGTTATGTTCTTTGATTCGTTTTTCATTTAAATAAATATCTCCATCAGTCGGTTCAATCAACTGGTTGATCATCTTCAGCATGGTTGTTTTCCCTGAACCGGATGGCCCCACTAACACCATAAATTCGCCATCGTTAATAGTAAGGTTCACGTCTTTTAAAACGAGCTTTTCATCATAACGCAAGGCGACATTTTTATACTCAATCATTCTAACCCTTCTTTATTTAATTACTTTGTACTCCGCTTCTACTCCCTTTTGTACGGCTGGTCGTTTAGCGATGCGGTCTGCCCATTCATTTAAATGTTTATAGCTTTGTGCATCTAAAAACTCTGCTGCATTTTGATAAAGTTTGTCTTGAACGAGTTGCCCGTACCATGACCAGATGGCGATATCGGCAATCGTGTATTCGTCTCCAGCGATATAAGGACGCTTAGCTAACTCTTGGTCAAGCAAGTCTAATTGGCGTTTCGCCTCCATTGTGAAACGGTTAATCGCATACTCGATTTTTTCTGGTGCGTAGTTGAAGAAGTGTCCAAACCCGCCACCTAAGAATGGTGCTGCTCCTGTTTGCCAAAAGAGCCAGTTTAAGACTTCTGTACGTTTAGCAGTGTCTTTCGGAAGGAATTTCCCGAATTTTTCTGCTAAATAAAGCAAGATATTCGCTGACTCAAAGACGCGAATCGGCTCATCCCCTGAACGGTCTAAGAGTGCTGGAATCTTCGAGTTCGGATTAATGGCTACAAAGTCACTTCCGAATTGGTCCCCATCCATAATCGAAATCTTGAATAAGTCGTAGGCTGCCTCTTTCACCCCAGCTTCTAATAACTCTTCAAGCATAATTGTTACTTTAACGCCGTTTGGGGTACCTAGCGAATACACTTGTAAGTCTGTTTCTCCGACAGGTAATGTTTGGTCAAAACGAGCCCCTGCTGTTGGACGGTTAATTCCTGAGAACTTTCCTTGGTTAGAATCCGCTGCGCTCCAAACGCGTGGTAATTGATATTCTGACATGATTGTTCCTCCTTGAGTCTTCTTTAGAATTATTTTAGCATGACTCTCCTCTAGTCTTTGCAACATCTGCTTATGAACACTTTCTCAAGCAGAAACTTTTGTAAATAATTTTTTTAGTGATACAATAAGTCAAACTAATAAAAAGGAGGTCTTCTTATGCCATTAGAAGAACAATTACAAAAAGCAACAGGTGCTGCAAAAGAATTATTAGGGAAAGTTACTGGTAATCAAAACACTGAAACAGAAGGTTCTTTAGAAGAAAATTTAGCAAAAGCGAAAGAAGTGTTCGAAAACGTTAGAGAAGGCGTTGGAGGCGCAATAGAAGGAATTAAAAATACTCTCAACAAAAAATAGAGCCTAACAAATAAGAGCCGCTACAACTGTAGCGACTCTTATTTTATTTTAATAAAAATGTTAGAGCAGTCTTCTTAGATACCAAAAAATGGATTCTCAACATATGTGTGTAATGGATATGTTGGGTATACAACTTCTCTTAATTTTTCACTCGTCACAAATCCTGGCTCTGCATCCAAAATAGTTGGAATGCGATTTACGATTGTTGCACATGTATGAGCTACAGTATCTGGTTTATGAACTGAGAATACTAAGTTTGGCTCTCCTGTAATTTCCCAGTCACACATATCCCCGTCATCTTCGCGATATACTTTACCGATACATTCCACTTCAATTTCAATGCCTTGATGTGTGTGAAGTGTTGTCACTGCTGACATTCCTGTAACTTCACCTGCTGGAATCGTTCTTCCAAGAGTCTCTGAATAAACATCTTCATCTAAGATATACGGAACACTCTTTTGACTGATATCTTTAATGGTCCAATTCATCTTCGAGCAAATTGCTTCTGCAGCATTCCACATGTATGATGGGAAGCTTTCAGCTGTTGCGATTTCAGCATCAAAACGTTCTTTAGTATAACCAGCACCGTGAGCTTCTGCTAGGGCTAAGCCATAGTCTTCTACATTATAGCTCACGACTCCTTTAATTTTATCAATACGGTTTACACCAGCCATCGCAAGACAAGGCATATTAATCCAGTAAATATCTTGCATTCCTGAACCAGTAATGGTTACCCCATTTTCTTTCGCTAAACGATCCAGTCTGTTTGTTTCTGAAGGTGATGTATTCCAAGGATAAATCGCTTCTTCGCATGTAGTAATCACATTCACACCATTACGAACTGCTGTTTCAAAGAACTCATACATCTCTGGCATATAAGAAAGAATCGTCACAATGGCGATATCTGCATCACAACTATTGAATACTTTTTCTGCGTTATCTGAAATAACAACTCCTGTCTTATATCCCAATTCAGCAAAATCGCCAACATCGAGACCGACAACTTGCGGGTTGTTATCAATGGCACCAACAATTTCCACGCCATGATCCACCATATACTTGAAAAGGACCTTGGCCATCTTACCGCATCCATATTGGATGACACGAATCTTTTTGTTTCTCATTGTCATACCTCTTTTCCACAGTTGAAGCAAACTTCATCCGTTTGTTTATTTTTGTACAAACTTTTGTGCGTTTTTATTATAGCGCTTACATTTTATGAGGTCAATCTAATCAATACAAAAACTACCTCTACAATTCGCAGAGGTAGTCCATCATTATAAAATATATTCAGCCAGTAAGCGTTCGAACTCGCGGATATTGATGCCGCGTTTCAATTCAATTCTAATGTGTCCAGCCCTGGTCCATAATTCCACTTCTGCCGTGTAATCGAGGATGCCTGCATTTTCTGTAGACCACATATGCACCGCGCTATACGGTAAGGAATACATCTCGACTTTCGTTCCAGCGAGTCCTTGCACATCTTTAACGATTAGGCGTTTGTTCGTAAATACCGCCACGTCTCGTACGGTTTTGAAGGCGCGGTCTGCCACTTCTCCTGTCACCAGAATTTCTTCGATATCGCGTGGGACATCCACTTCTCGGTAAAAGACCCATTTAAGTGCGGTTGTTTCGTTTTCCATTTCCATATCCAATCCCCTACTTTCTAATTATAATGCCTCTACAATTTCCCAAAAAATATCCTTTAATGTAACCTTCTTACGTCCATTAATCGTTTCGTATAGATGGTACACTTTCAGATGATTGTCATTACTAAACACAAATTCGTAGCGGAATTCACGTCCGTTTGGAGAAATCGCGTCAAATCGAGTTTTATATTTGTCATGAACTGGGCTCACCGGATACTTATTGAACATCATGCGACGATAATCCCCAGCTTCTGCCAGACAGTTCTCAAGCTCCTCACAGAATTCCACAAACATCTGGTAGAGCTGTTCTTGCGACAGTCTGCGGCTGCGAACGAGTTCCTTGAAGTCTCGGAATGCCCAGCGTGTCATATCGATGGAAAATGAAAAGCCTTCTTGATTAATGCGGTCTAAAAACTCTTCTCTCTTCATGCTTGTTCTCCGTTGCTGCTTTCTCTTGCCCATTCCGGGTCACTATAATAGCGCACATAGAAATTTGGGTCGCCACCAGCTTCATCTATTTTATCTTTAATGCTCACTTCTGGATGAGTGATTTCTCCTGTTTTTGTAAAATACTCTCCGATTTTACCCGTGCGATTTTGAAGTCCCCACGCCACATCATTTCCTTGAATCGAAGCTAAGAACCCATGACTTTGTACTAAGTGAAAGAATTCTGCAACGGTAAGGTTCTCTGGCACCTCGAAGGTCATCTCATGACCGTATACATCATCTCCGGCACAAACCGAATTGCGATCGACGATAATTTTCATCTAGCCACTTCCTCTAATGAAATTTGTTACTTCATTATACCATATCTGCATTTTATTCTCGCTTCCAATCAAAAACAGAGACTCTATACGGAATAGAATCTCTGTCCTTTAGATTATTTTTTCACGGTACTATCATACTCCGCCCCTGTCCATCGGTCGAATAGAAAGCGACGGTTAAAGAGCGTCACGATAAGGAAGAGCAAGAAGTACAATACGAATACGAGTAAGGTCCCCGCGAATAACACAAGGAATTCTGGTGTCTCTGCTTCGAAGTTAAAGACATCCATCAGCGTGAGTAATCCGAGTGGAATCCAGTTAAAGTACGCTGTGATGAAGATTCCTCTTAGCAGCGTGCGAACGGCTTTGTTGTCTTTAAACACTACTTTGAATTTGAGCAAGGCGCTTCCGAGTGTTTTTCCATTATAGAGTGGCACTAAGGCAAAATACAATGCAAAAAATACGGAAACTGGAATACTTGTATTCAAGAAGCTATATGGTACGTAGACAATCGCCGCATCAATGAGAAGTGATAACACGACGCGGATGCTTGATACGTGAGTGCCCTCTTCAAAGGATTTCTGATCGATTGCATCTCTTGAAGGAAGAATCCGAACCGCAAGCTGGCCAATGAAGTAGCCTAGTGCGCCACCGGTCGTATTTTGAATAATATCATCGATGTCACATAAGCGGTAAGGACCAGGATAAATAAAGTACAATCCAGATAATTGTGTGAGCTCAAAGAATAAGCTGAGTAGCGCTGTTAACAAAATTGTCTTTTTGAAGCTGCATTTGAAATAATAACGCATGTAAATTCCAAACGGTACAAGCATCAATACATTGAATGCCGGGACGTAGAACGATGGATATTTCATCGAATCAATCCATGTCGACGGGTTCATCAGTACAAACGGGCTGTCGTTAAAGAAGTCCGCTACAAACGAAAACGGAACGAGGTTTAACTTGTCTGTGTACGTCGTATGGACGGTTGACGGGTCAGGCAGTGGCAAGTTCACTAATAAGTAGGCTGCCAGTAAATATAAGATAAATGAATATAATATAACGGTGCGCAGTTTATTCACCGAACCGTATTTTCGATAGTTGACGATCATGTACGGAATGGTAATAACAAACGCTAAAATAGGAAATTAAATCATCGCGATTTTAATAGTGCTGATATAAGACATAAATACTCCTCGACTAGTAAAGCTAATACCCGCATTATACCAAAATACGTGCTGTTGAATAAGTAATTCGTACTATAACAAAAAGCACCCTGCAAAAATGTACTGACCCCAAAAAATAAGATACACGAAAAAAACTCCTGTTGAATTCTGGCAAACTAGAAATAGAAGTGTTTTGTTATGGTCAAAAAGTATATTCATTAGAAACTAAGTTAGCCTGCATCGAAATGAAAAAGGCTGGTAAGTCCAATAAGGTCATCATGGATACACTCGTATCAAAAATGCAAGTCAGGTCAAGAACTGATGGTGATGGTATCAGAATAATGAATTGTACCGTTTCCACCTACCTATGCGGAAGCAATATACTTATGATAAAAGAATGGAACAACTATCCGAAGTAGAACAGTTGCGCCTACAGGTGGAACTACTAAAAAAGTATCTCATCTTGGTAATACAATTGATAAAGTAAGTCTTATCAAGATTGTACAGAAAAAGGCATCAACTGCTCCATGTCCCGTAATGGAACACTAGCAGATAATGCCTGTATCAAATGGTTTCATTCCGTCCTAAAGTCTGAATTCTTCTATCTCCTTCATTGGAGAAACATAACCAAAGATAGTATAACAGATATTGTCTATCTTACATCATATTTTATAATGAAACTAGAATTTAACAGAGATTAAATAATCAGTCTCCTATAAATTACAAAAAACTGGCCTCATGAATGTATTTTTCTTGTGTCCCATTATCAGGAGGCAGTGCAACTTTCGTTCTAGCCTTGTATAATTTAATTTTTACTTGGCGCAAAGATATAAGACAAACCGTTAGTGATGACACCAAAAGCCAATACCTTGCCCATAGTAGCAAATCCTACTATTGGATTGAACAACATGACAAATGAGAAGATGATACCCAATATAGCTAGAGCTACCTCTACCATGTACCATTTTTGATTTCTGTTTTTCAATAAAACTTGTAGATAAATAGCTGACATTGCCAAAAAACTAAAGATAAAGAGCCACAAAATGACAGTTAGCGAGACGAAGGGGATGAAAAAGAAGCCAAGTCCGATAGCTAGAGAAACCAAGATATTTCCCCAAGGAATCGGGTTGAGCTTTTTCCAAAAGCTATAAATCAGCACTGCAATAGCACCTGCCAGTTGCATCAAGCCAAAGACTAGCGAGAAAGTCGCAAGCGTTTTTAAGGGATAGTTCCACAAAAAAAGACCAAAAGCAAGGTAAAAAATACCGACGATAATATTGATAATTTTCATTTTCATTGTCATCTCCTTTAAAATAATCTGTCTTCATTATAACAGTTCCAAAAAAAAAATCAAATGTACAGAAATCCATCAGTTTAAAAGATTTTGATTTCCTTTCTAAGATAAAGAACGGACAAAATTCCAGTTTCCTTTTTATAAGACATAAGTTGTAAAATATAGTGCAATAAAAAAGCCATAGCATTTATTGGTGTAAACTGTAAGTAACCACACAAACAGAAAACCGAGGAAAAACTATGAACCACTCCCATCCTACCATAAACGACCGAATAAAGATAGAAACCTACCTACAATTAGGTTTGAAACCTTACCAAATTGCAAGTAAACTTAGCGTCCATAAGTCTACTATTTCAAGAGAGTTAAGACGATGCCAAAATGGTTATTCCGCTGACTTAGCACAAGAACATTATGACCACAAGACTAAACAAAAAGGTCGGAAGTCTCGTTTGACACCAAAGTTGAAAAAGGAAATTGAGAACGGTTTAAAATCCTCTTGGTCGCCTGAACAGATTTGCGACCGCTATCAGCTTGAACAAAAGCTAATGGTAGCTTTTAAAACCATCTATAACTGGCTCTATGCTAGTTTGATTGATCTGGATTTGAGCGTTCTTCGTTGTAAAGGAAAAACTCGACAACCTAAAGAAACACGTGGAAGATTTAGGATTGGGACGTCGATTGCTAAACGTCCTAAAGAGGTCAGGAATCGTGAGACCTTTGGTCACTGGGAGCTTGATACTGTGGTGCCTTCCAGAGACAAAAGCAAGGGGTGTTTAGCGACCTTTCTAGAGCGAAAAATTCGTTTTTACTTAGCTTTCAAGATACCGGGTAGAACAGCCCAATCCATGTTTTCAGTCATCAAACAACTTTGTGGGCTATTTCCAAAAGAGGCTCTTAAAACCTTCACTTAAGATAGGGGAAAGGAGTTTGCCTGTTATCCTCTGGTAGAGAATTTAGGAATTTCCTTTTTCTTTACGGACGCCTATTCATATTGGCAGAGAGAAAGCAACGAAAACGCAAATGGCTTACTAAGAGAATATTTCCTAAAGAAAACAGATTTAGCTACAATCAGTGAAGAAGAGCTAACTACAGCACTAGATGGCATCAATCAGCGTTCACGAAAATGTCTAGGTTATAAAACAGCTTACAAGGCGTTCATGGGTGAAATTCAATAAAACTTGTACTTATTCTTGCAATTTATCTCTCCTAATTTATAATCCGAAAGCGTTTCTCCGGT
>ENA-OWLZ01000399-OWLZ01000399.1-metagenome-genome-assembly--contig:-NODE-399-length-12159-cov-6.192085_pt1 | contig 12159 bp, 8 predicted proteins | sample MGYA00245341_ERZ651117 | MGnify/ENA primary metagenome ERZ651117 (study PRJEB26857, sample SAMEA4031763) | metagenome | biome: human; feature: oral; material: saliva | place: Philippines | collected 2014 | study... | reverse complement strand
GGCTTGGCAGTCTTGGGGTAACCCCGTTCATCCTCAGGTTGTTACGTATGAGGGTGGCAAGTTGGTGGTTGGTTCTGATCGTGAGGGCAGAGAGGTCTATATCAGCCCTGAGACAAATCCTCAGCTTGAGCACATGGTTGGTTGGCAACTGGTTACCACTGATGGCACGTCGCTGCTTGGCGGCGATGACAAAGCTGGCATTGCCATGCTGGTCAGCTTGCTTGCTCGCTACAAAGAGCATCCAGAGCTTAAGCACCCACGTATTGCACTTGCGTTTGTTCCTGATGAGGAGATTGGCCACGGCGCAGCTCTTCTGGATCTTGATGCTTTTGGTGCAGCGTATGGTTACACCATTGACGGGGGTCCGTTTGGTGAGTTCTGTTACGAGACCTTCAATGCCGCTGAGGTGTTTGTGCGTGCTCACGGACTTTCGGTTCACACAGGTACCGCAAAAGGCCAGATGATTAATGCATCTGAGGCAATCATGCGCTTCCACGAGTTGCTTCCACCTGCGGAGCGTCCTGAGTTCACTGAGGGCTATGATGGCTTCTTCTATCTGGAGCGCGTCAACGGTGATTGCGAGTCTGCTCGCGCTGATTACATCATTCGTGATCATGATCAGGCAAAGGTTGAGCGCCGTAAGCAGTTGATGGTTGACGCTGCAGCGTATGTAAACAAGCAGATTGGCTCTGAGGTACTTTCTGTTGAGATTCACGACCAGTATCACAATTTGGCTGACATCGTATTAAAGCCTGAGTATGCGCACTTAATCGAGAATGCACGCACTGCATACGAGAAGGTCGGCGTAGAGATGACCTGCATTCCAATGCGTGGCGGCACCGACGGATCCCAGCTTTCCTTTAGAGGATTCCCTTGCGCTAATCTTTCTGCCTGCTACTACAATGCTCACGGCGTTAGAGAGTTTGTTCCTGTCCCCGAGCTTGAGGGCATGGTTGACATGCTTGAGCACCTGGTAGAGCTCTACACTCATCCACAAAACTAGGAGATAGTCATGACTCATTTTGAGACTGATACACAGTATTTGATTGATACTACAAAGAAGCTTGTTGAGTGCGATAGCCCTGTTGGCTACTATGAGCGCATCCATGAGCTGCTTCGTGAGCTTGTTGCTGAGGCGGGCTATGAGCTTCAGATTGACAACAAAGCTACGGCGTATGTCCTGGTAGAGGGTAAAGATACCAGCAAGACTGTGGGTGTTAATGCTCACCTTGACACCATTGGTCTGATTGTTCGCGGCTTCAATTCAGACGGCACACTGCGCGTTCGCCAGCTGGGCGGCATCAACTACCACAGCATTGAGGGCGAGACCTGCCATGTTGTCTGCAGAGATGGCTCCGTTGTTGATGGTCAGGTAATCTGCAATCACCACTCCGTTCACGTCTTTGAAGACGCTAGAACTATGGAGCGCAACGAGGACAACATGTCCATCTCGCTTATCGCTGACGTTTCTTCCCCTGAGGAAGCTCGTACCCTGGGCGTCTCAGAGGGTGCAGTTGTTGCCATTGATCCTCACTTTGAGATGTATGACAACGGCTATATGGTTTCTCGCTTTATCGACGATAAGGCTTGTGTTGCCGCGCAGCTTCATACACTCCGTTGGCTGGCGCAGTCTGGCGAGAAACCCCTCTATAACACCTTGTTCGCATTCCCAATGTACGAGGAGATTGGTCACGGCGGCGCATTCTTGCCTGTTGAGGTGGATGAGTACGTATCGCTGGACATTACCCTTATTGGCCCTGACTACAATTCAAACGAGCACCACGTAGGCATCATTGTTTCTGATATTCGCTCACCTTACGATTGGGAAGTTTCCAACAAACTTATTGCGTGTGCGCAGGAGGTTGTTGAGCCAGAAAAGTGGAACCAGCAGGTTGCCTTCCACTTCTCAACTGATGCTAACGCTGCATATTTCTCCGGCAACGATCTTAAGAGCGGCGCATTTGGTCCAGCATGTCTCAACACTCACGGTCGCGAGCGTTGTCACATTGACGCAATCATTGGAACAGAGAACCTGTGCCGTGCGTACGTCCTTGGATATGGCGAGAAGAACTAGTTTTTCTTGCCATGGGTGCGCCTTGTTCTCATAGAGGTATCAAATAGTTTGTAAGATATGCTGTATATCGTGTGAATTTTGCCGTAGACGTGATAAGGTAGCCTCAGTTAACTTTTCGAGTCAGGAGTGATTCATGGATAGACGTTCGTTCCTTAAGCTTGCAGGTCTTATTCCAGCTACAACATTGTTTGGCTGCAAGGGAACAGACCAAGAGAAGTCTCAGGACACCACAAAAGATGAGGCTAAGAAATTTGATCCTGTTGCGGTAAAAGTAGCAACGCTTAAAGGTCCTACTGCCATGGGCTTAGTTAAGTTCATGAGCGAGGTTGAGGCGCAAAACATCACCGATAACAACTACTCGTTTGAGATTTTGGATGCTCCTGATCAGGTAGTTGCTAAGGTTGCTCAGGGTGACGTTGACGTTGCATCTATTCCTGCAAACCTTGCAGCTACGCTCTTTAACAAGACCAAAGGTGCCTATAAGGTAGCTTGCCTCAACGTATTGAACGTCCTTTACATTGTTGAGACGGGTAGTGCTATCTCTAAGCTTACTGACCTTAAAGGAAAGACGCTCTACGCTTCTGGTAAGGGTGCTGTTCCAGAGTACACATTGTCCTACCTGTTGAGCAAAAATGGCATGACACTTGGTGAGGACGTCCAGGTAGAGTGGAAGAGCGAACACACCGAGTGTGTTGCTGCTCTAGCTCAAGATCCAGAGGGAATTGCGCTGCTCCCACAGCCTTTTGTTACGGTGGCACAAAGCAAGAACAGCCAGATTCGCGTTGCGATCGATCTTGGCGCTGAGTGGGAGGCAGTTAATCCTCAGAGCAAGCTGATTGCCGGCGTAACTATTATTTCTTCTAAGCTTATTTCAGATTCTCCAGATGCGGTAACGGCGCTGCTTTCTCACTACAAAGACTCTGTTGCATTTGCGGTTGATCATCCAGATGATGCCGCTACGCTTGTAGGTAAATACGGTATTGTTCCAGAGCCTATTGCTAAGGTTGCGCTGCCTAAGTGTAATATTACGTATATTGATGGCGCAGATATGAAGAGCGCGCTTTCAAGTTATTTAGGCATTCTGGCTGAGGCTAATCCTCAGGCAGTAGGCGGACAGGTTCCTGGAGACGATTTCTACTTTGGCGCATAACCCGCACATAAAAGATAGTATTTCTACCCGAGGTGGCGCCGAGAAAGGCGCTGCCTCGGTAGATTTTTCTGTCGAGAAAAACGATCAGGCCCAAAGCGCAGGTCAGACCCAAGGTGCGGGCTGCGTGCAAGGCAAACCGACTGTGAGCAAAGTTGCTTCTAGCTGGGAGGCACGTTTAGGCGCACTGGTATTTTGGCTTGTCGTGTGGCAGATAGCTGCAGTTGTCATCAATCAGGATATTGTTTTAACTTCGCCTATTCAGACCATTCAGACGCTTTTCTCACTAGCTCAACTACGCGAGTTTTGGGTTTCTATTGGTCTTTCTCTTTTACGTATTTTTGCTGGTGGAGCACTTGCTTTTACCGTTGGCTCCTTGCTGGCGTTTTTGAGTTTTAAGTACAAGCTGATCAAGATTCTTTTTGAGCCGCTTATTTCTACGATTAAATCAATTCCCGTGGCATCGTTTGTCATCTTGCTACTTATCTGGGTTCGCACGCCCTACCTCTCAATTTCAATTTCATTTTTGATGGCACTTCCCATCATCTACATTGCAGTACTTGAAGGACTCCTCAGCACTGACCAGCAGCTTATTGAGATGGCTGATGTATACCAAATTCGCGGTTGGCATCGCATTAAAGCAATTTATTTGTCGCAGCTTATGCCTTCGCTTAAGACAGCTACCTCACTTGCCATGGGATTTTGCTGGAAGTCGGGAATTGCTGCCGAGGTCATTGGCCTTCCTGCATTCTCCATTGGCGAGCACCTCTATAACGCTAAAGTGTATTTGGATACGCCAGCCCTTTTTGCGTGGACGCTTGTGGTTATTGTGATGAGCGCACTTGGCGAGAAGATCGTGATGCGGTTAGTTTCATGGGCTGCTGCAAGGTTAGAAAAGAGCTGCTCATGAGTATGAATACAACTAATTGTGCCTATGCAACCGAGCAGTTGCTTGAGGTAAAAAACATCACTAAATCGTTTGGTAATACGGTTGTGCTTGATGATTTTTCCTACAAGTTTGAGAGGGGAGTGTACGTACTCTCTGAGCCCTCTGGAGCAGGTAAAACAACACTTCTTCGTATTCTTTGTGGTCTTGAAGTGGCTGATTCAGGCACAGTGCTTAAATCGCCTGGCGCTAAAACGGTCATGATGTTTCAAGAAGATAGACTGCTAGAAAACTTGAGCGTTATGGCAAATATCATGCTTGCTATACAGTTGCATTCAAAGGAGCAAAAACTAAGCGCCCGAAAGCGTATTAAAGAGGCGCTTTGTGGAGTTGGGCTGGAAGGAACAGAAAACAAGCCTATCTCTGAGCTTTCCGGTGGTCAAAAGAGACGCGTTGCTCTTTTACGCACACTCTTTGCAGATGCAGACATCTTGCTCTTTGATGAGCCGCTCAAGGGATTAGATGAAGCGCTTAAGCAGCAGGTTATTGCCTCTGTCAAACCGTTCATTGAATCAAAAGTTGTAATTTGGGTAACTCATACTCCTGAAGAAGTAAAACTGCTAGGCTCTTATACAGCACTGCAGTTATAGGAGTGAACTACATGTACAAGGTAATTCTCGCCGGCGGAATGGCGTCTGGTAAATCAACTGTTTCTAAAATGTTTGAAGCAGCAGGTGGTCTGCGCTTTGACCTTGATGAGGTTTCTCGTAGACTTCTGAGACCTGGATGCGAGTGTACGTATCGTGTGGCAGAGGCTTTTGGTAACGATTTGTTGGACCCCGTTACTCATGAGATTAATAGGCGAGAGCTTGGTCGTAGGGCTTTTGCCACTAGAGAATCTGCTGAGCTCTTAGAAGACCTTGAGATGCCTTTTATCAGGGAATATATGCGTCAATTCCTTACAAAAGAGGCTCCTGCTGCAGATGCTCAGTTCTGCTTTGTAGAGGTTCCGCTGCTTGACCGCGTTGAAGACTTGCTTGAGCTTGTTGATGAAGTTGTCGTTGTTGTAGCACCTTTGGAACTGAGAGCAGAACGCGCTGAACAGCGAGGATCTTCTCGTCAAGAGTTTGAGCAGCGTATAGCGCATCAGCCTTCCGATACGTATTTGCGTAATCAGGCAGATACGGTGTTTGTAAACTCTGAAGGCCTTGATGATCTTAAAGCACAGGTAGAGCTTTGGTTAAACGCTCGGTTTAACCAGCATTCAGAGCAATAAGTTATAGCTTACGTGCGCGGTCTCTAGAAGGGTGTCCTCAGTGAACTCTCTACCTTGGCAGCTGCATCGTCAAAGGTAATTTCAAGGCAATTCTTGAGCATGTTTTGGCCAACACAATAAATGCCATCGTTAACACATGCGCTGCCAATAGCAACTGCCTTGTTAAACACAGCCTTCTGGTCAAAGACAGGAACACCATTTTGCTTAAGGAACGAGAAGACCTCTTGAGGGGTATCTAGTTTCTTAACAGAAGCGTCTGCCTTGAGAAGGTCTTCAAGCTCTTCTTTTGCAGGCTGAGCAACACTTCCACCGATGATTATTGCCATTTGATAGCAAGCTGCACAAAGGTCAGAGCGTCCTAGCTTCCACTCCATATAGGCCAGGCGATAGTACACCAGAGCAACATCTGAGCTGGAGAAAATATGTGCGATAAGGTCTTTGAGCAGCTTTGCAGCCTCAAAGACTTTTGACTGGTCTTCTAATGTTCTTACCAATAGTAGCGTTGCATCAATTCCCAAAGGAGAGATTCTGTGGGCTTCTTGTGCATAGCGTTCTGCTTTTTCTGGCTGTTCAAGCAGGTTGTAGGCGCGAGCCATTCTTGCTAAAGACATAAAATAGGTGTCTGGAATAAGCACCAGTTTTCTTGGCTCATTGGGGAATGCAAGGTTATAAGCTACGCGCTCTGAGAGGGAATCAAAATATCTGTAGATAGAATCAGAGTCATCCAGATAGAGACCCATATCAAGGGTTGGTGAAACCTGAGACTCAAGCTCTGTAAGCACCTTTTCTAGAGCGTCTGCATCTGGCTCTCCATCCATGATGTTATTTATGGATTGAAGCGTTTTTTGCAAAGGCGAACCAAAGAGGAATTTCTCAGCCATAGACCTTCTGTCCGAGAAATCGATGGTACCCTCAACCAAGCCATGGATGACTCTATCAAAGCCTTCAATGGCGTAAATATCAGAAGTTGAAGCTTTTGCTTCCTCAAATTTACCAACTGCATCTGCAGTAGAAGAATCTTTTGGAATGTTGTTGAGAGTGGTGTTCCAAAGTCTAATGCGGTGAGATGCCTCAGAGTACCCAAGATCGCTTACTTTTTGGGCTCCACAAACAGCAGTAACTGCTGGTGAACAAGGACGATCAGACAGGTCTGGCATTTCAAAGAAGCTACGAGGAGAAACCCACTCATCTGTTGGCTTCATAAAAGGCTCAACCTCGCTAAACCAACCTTCAGGGTCAAAAGAAACCCTGAGTGCTGGATCTTGTGGGAAGCTGTTGCCGTCAATTTGAGTGTTTGCTGCAGTAGGCAGGAGGCGAGCAAGGGCAGCCTCGTTTAAGTCCATAGATAGGACAATGCGCTCTTCTCCACGCAGGCTGCCATTGATGCAGACGCGAGAGATTTTGCAGCTTTGAAGTGCCATGCGGGCCACGCAAAGAGACGTACGCAGTGCGTAAGCGCGTGCCGCTGCAATTTGCTCTGCCTTTTCTGCAGATAAGAAGCTAAAGCAGCGAGGACGAGCTACAAAGAACTCAAATACCAAAATATCAAGTTGTGGATTGTAGGAGAAGTTATACACCATTCTAAAAGGGAATGGCGTGTTCTCAACATAGTTGGCAAACCAGAGGCGCTTCATCCAGTCTGAGCTGCCATCAGCGTTACCGCTAAAAGGAGCAACCTGCTCAGAAAGAGAAGCTGACTTGGGCATGAGACTTGCTACCTGCGAGAGGGTAGTACGAACAAGCTGAAGATCTGTCTCAGAAGCATGTGTATTCTTTAGGGCTTCAACATCTTGTGAAATGTTGAGGATTGCTTCTGTTGCAATAAAAGCATCGTACTCTTCTGGTGCGCACTCCATTGTGTTAGCGTTGAACCACCAGCGACCCGTTCTGTCCAGCTTATGAACATCTCCCTTGGGCAGATTGGTATTCTCGAGATTTTTAGAGCGCATCAGCATCTCTTGAAGACCAGCCTCTGCAATCTGATTGTTTGCAACAAGGTCTTTAAGAGCGGCAATGACATTATTTGAGCGCAGCAAAATATTCTCTAGGATAGAATCCTGAGGTTGCTTTGAAGCTTTATTTAGAGAGAAAAGATCTGAGACGCCCAAGGTATCCCCTTTATCTGATGTAACTTATTTATTTAAATGCTAGTTTAACGCATATAGGTAATGTATTTATTACCCGTCACACTTTGAAACTATACTGCAATTTAGAAATAGTATAGAACAAGTGTTTCAGTTTTGAGAAGTGGGGTATACTACTTTCACAAGAAAAGGAGAATCTCATGGATGCATCTCATGCTGAAGATCAACATAAAGAATATATAGGTGCTGAACTGCGCCGATTTGGTCGTGAAGCAGGAAAAGAGAAGCTTCAGGTAGTATCTCCTTTTGAACCCGCAGGTGATCAGCCACAGGCAATAGAAAAGCTTGCCCAAGGAATTGAAGACGGGCTCAGGTACCAGACGCTCTTAGGTGTTACGGGTTCGGGTAAGACCTTCTCTATGGCTAAAACTATCGAGAAGCTCAACCGCCCCACGCTTATTATGGAGCCCAATAAAACACTAGCTGCACAGGTTGCCTCAGAGATGAAGGAGCTCTTTCCTAACAACGCTGTTGTGTACTTTGTCTCGTACTATGACTACTACCAGCCAGAGGCATATGTTCCGCAGTCTGATACGTACATAGAAAAAGATGCTTCCATCAACGAAGAGGTAGAGAAGCTCCGTCACCAGGCAACTTCATCGCTTCTATCTAGACGAGATGTCATTGTAGTTGCATCCGTATCGTGTATATATGGTATTGGCAGCCCTCAAGATTATGCAGGTCTTGCACCTAATGTAGATAAATCCGTTCCTCTTGAGCGCGATGATTTTATTAAAGATCTTATTGATGTCCAGTACGATAGAAATGATTACGATCTTCAGCGCGGTATGTTTAGGGTTCGTGGAGACGTTGTTGATGTGTTCCCACCGTATGCAGAAAATCCGCTGCGTATTGAGTTCTTTGGTGATGAAGTAGAAAGTATTTCAGAGGTTAGCAATGTAACGGGAGAAGTGCTTAGAGAGTTTGATGCTATTCCAATTTGGCCAGCATCTCACTACGTTACTGAGCGTCCAAAGATTACCCATGCTCTTACAACCATCTCGGAAGAGATGGAAGCTCGTGTTAAAGAGCTTAAAGAAAACGATAAATTGCTAGAAGCTCAGCGTCTTGCTCAGAGGACAAACTATGATCTAGAGATGCTTGAGACCATGGGTTATTGCAATGGTATTGAGAACTACTCGCGCCATTTAGATGGGCGTGCTCCCGGTGAGCCTCCCTATACGCTTATTGATTATTTCCCTAAAGACATGATTTGCATCATTGATGAGTCACACGTTACCGTTCCTCAAATAAGAGGTATGTATGAGGGTGATAGGTCTCGTAAGGTTACGCTGGTAGATCACGGATTTAGACTTCCTTCTGCACTTGATAACAGGCCGCTCAGATTTGACGAATTTGAGGGACGTATTCCACAGTTTATTTACGTCTCTGCAACTCCTGGAGACTACGAAGAGACGGTTGCCCAGCAACAGGTTGAGCAGATTATTCGTCCAACTGGCCTTCTCGATCCAAAGATTGATGTCAGGCCAGTAAGAGGTCAGATTGATGATCTTATTTCAGAGGTCAAAGAGAGAGTGGCAAAAAAAGAACGCGTTCTTGTTACTACGCTCACTAAAAGAATGGCAGAAGATCTTACAGATCACCTGTTAGATGAGGGCATTAAAGTCAATTATATGCACTCGGATACCGCTACGCTTGACCGCGTAGAAATCATTAGAGATTTGCGTCAGGGAAAGATTGACGTGCTGGTTGGAATTAATCTTTTGCGAGAAGGACTTGATATTCCAGAGGTTTCTCTCGTAGCAATTCTTGATGCAGATAAAGAGGGCTTCTTAAGAAACAGAAGGTCTCTTATTCAGACTATGGGCAGAGCGGCAAGAAACGCTTCTGGCCAGGTCATTATGTATGCCGATAAGATTACTGATTCTATGCGCATTGCTATAGATGAGACAAAAAGGCGCCGAGAAATTCAGGAAGCGTTTAACAAAGAGCACGGTATTGTACCTAAGACCGTTAAGAAATCCATTACGGATATTGCAGGCTTTATTGCTGAAGCTTCAGAAAACGTTGATAAGCGTAAGCGCAAAAACGGAGAGTTCTATACCGCTTCTGATGACGAAGATTCGCTTGAAGAGCAGCAAGAATCAATTCTTGAGATGCCTGCAGAATTGCTTGCTGAAGAGCTTCAAAATCTTCCGCGCTCAGAGGTTGAGGCTATGCTTTCTGGTATGGAAGCAGAGATGGCAGAAGCTTCTGCGTCAATGGATTATGAACATGCAGCAGAGCTCAGAGATCAGATTGTAGCCATTAGAAGCCAGCTTGAAGGCACTACATCAGATGATGTTATCAAGAGGCTTAAAACAGGAGCTAGAAAGGGCAGTGCTCACGCAACTCGCAGACGTTATAGAGGCAAGCACTAAGCGTTGTTGTAGTGCTCTACTACAAACTCAGCCATTCTAATGCCATCTGCAGCAGCACTCATGATGCCGCCCGCATAGCCAGCACCTTCACCTACAGGCCATACACCTGGAGTGTTAATGCTCTGTCCTGTTTCATCGCGAGTAATTCTTACAGGAGAGCTTGATCTTGTTTCAACACCCGTAAGCACAGCATCGGGATGAGCAAAACCATGAAGCTTTTTGTCCATAACTGGAAGGGCTTCTCGCAAGGTTTGTAGGATGTAGGGAGGCAGACAGCCTTCAAGCGAGGTCCAGGTAACGCCACGTGGGTACGTTGGTTTTACCGAACGCGGTCCAGTAGAAGCTTTCTTGTTTAGAAAGTCACCAACCAGCTGAGCAGGAGCAACATAAGCGCCGCCGCCTGCTTTAAAAGCTGCTTGCTCACAAGAGCGTTGCAGCTCAATGCCAGCGAGTACGTCGTCTCCTGGTAGGTCTTCTGGATAGACGTTAGCTAACAGGCCGGAGTTGGCATTTTTGCCTGCGCGGTCAGATAAGCTCATGCCGTTTGTAACTACGCCGTCCTTCTCGCTAGCTGCAGAAACAACATAGCCACCAGGACACATGCAGAATGAGAAAGCACTCCTACCAGAGGGAAGATGAACAGAAAGCTTATAGGGAGCCGCTCCAAGTACGGGATTGGTTGCCTCGGGACCGTACAACGATTTATTGATTTGAGACTGAAGATGCTCAATTCGCACACCCATAGCAAAGGTTTTTCTCTCCATAGAAATACCTTTGTCTTTGAGCATGACATATGTGTCTCTACTTGAGTGACCAGTCGCAAGAATCATTGTGCGAGTCTTTATGGTTTCAGTTTGAGTTGAGCCGTCTGGATTGGTCTTCTCAACCTGAATTGCAGAAAGAGAGCCATCTGAGGCTCGCTCTAGGGAGGCGAGTTTTGTCCTAAATAATACAGTTCCGCCAGCCTCTTCAATCATTGTGACAATGTTGGTCACAACAGCAGGAAGAACATCACTTCCTACATGGGGTTTTGCATCCCATAAAATGTTTTTCTGTGCACCTGCTTTTACAAAAGTCTCAAGAATAAAGCGGTGAGAAGCACTTTTGGTACCCGTGTTGAGCTTGCCGTCAGAGAATGTACCAGCACCACCAAGACCAAATTGGATGTTGCTCTCAATATCTAGCTGACCCGTTTGATTATGATGCTCTACCGCTGCAGTTCTTCGTGCTGCATCATCTCCGCGCTCAATAAGCAGGGGATTAAGACCAGCCTTGGCAAGCGTAAGCGCACAGAACAAGCCTGCACATCCTGCTCCTACAACAACGGGACGATTCTCTGAGGGAGCAGGTTGCTTTGCTTTGGGAAGCGTAAAAGCATTTGCCTCAGCAAGCTTGATATGCTTTGCCGCAGGTTTGCCTTGAATCTTGTTAAGGAGTTTTTGTTCCGCAGCAGGCCCACCTTTAAGGTTTACGTGGTAGGTGAGAATAAGAACAATATCGTTTCTTTTACGTGCATCAATTGAGCGTTTATGCAGCTCATATGAGGTAACCTCATCCGCAGAGACTCGGAGAGCGCGAAGCAGCGCGTCAAACCCCACCTTTGATTCTTTAGCAGGATGCTTACAAAGAGGAGCAACATGAACTTTAATGTTTGATACTTCCAGCATGTTAGTTGTCCTCTTTCAAAGATTCGCAATTCTGACCAGCGCTTTTTGCGGCAGCCAGACCGGCAACCATACCGCTCTTCCACGCCCACGAGAGGTTAAATCCTCCACATTGCGCGTCAATATCAAGGGCTTCTCCTGCAATAAACAGACCTGGAATGCTGCGCGCCTCAAGTGTGTCTGCACTCACTTGTTCAACGGAAATACCACCAACACAGACCTGTGGGACAACTTTGGAAGACGTTCCGGTGACAATAAAAGTCATTTTGTGCGCTTTGGCAACCGTGGTTTCAACTGAGTCATGGGTGCCCAGGTAAGCGGCAATCTGTGGGTCCAGAAGACCGTCGGTGGTGTGAGCTTCTATAGCTACCGCAACTTCTTCATCTGTAAGCTGGGGGAGAAGGTCAATCTCAAGCACATCACCTGGAAGAGCGGTGCGGGACAAGTTAAAAATCATGATTCCCGAGAGTCCAAACGGTCTAAAAAGCAGCTCACCCGATTCATGTTTAAGGACATTGCCATCTCTCAAGAGAGCTGCATGCGCACGGACACGTTTGCCATCCAGGTTTGCAGGCGGCTCAGGGGTG
>ENA-OWLZ01000397-OWLZ01000397.1-metagenome-genome-assembly--contig:-NODE-397-length-12167-cov-5.114184_pt1 | contig 12167 bp, 11 predicted proteins | sample MGYA00245341_ERZ651117 | MGnify/ENA primary metagenome ERZ651117 (study PRJEB26857, sample SAMEA4031763) | metagenome | biome: human; feature: oral; material: saliva | place: Philippines | collected 2014... | reverse complement strand
CGCTATTGGAGCCATTCTAACCACCAACGCAAGTGTTTCTGGCGCTGAGGGCGGCTGCCAGGCAGAGGTTGGATCTGCTGCTGCCATGAGCGCATCTGCACTAACTGAGCTCTTGGGTGGCACTCCTCAACAGTGCTTGGACGCTGCTTCTATTGCCATCTCTAACCTTCTAGGACTAGTCTGTGACCCTGTTAGAGGACTAGTTGAGTATCCTTGCCAAGATAGAAACGCCATTGGCGTAGCTGCTGCCGTAAGCTCTTCTCAGCTTACTCTTGCGGGCGTTGGTAACCCAATTCCGTTTGATGAGGTTGCACACGCTATGGCAGAAGTTGGCGCCGCGCTCCCTGTTTCTCTCAGAGAAACAGCTAAAGGTGGTCTTGCCGCAACTCCAAGCGCTCCTACCGCATGCGCAAGTTGCACCGGCTGTGCCCCTCTTGACCAGGCGCTTATTGATGCAGAACGCATGCTCAGCTCAAATACTAGAGACGTTCCTTGCGCTTAGAGATGCGTTTTGTATAATATTTTTTGCTGCAAACAGAATTTCTTGAAATTATTGCTTGCATCTCTGACGAGTCTCCTTTATAGTTATTTCTCGCGCTGATGCGCACGGATGACATCTTGGGATATCGTCTAGTGGTAGGACAGCGGATTCTGGTTCCGTCAACGGGAGTTCGACTCTCTCTATCCCAGCCATGTCCTCCCAGTCATACATGGCCCGTTCGTCTAGCGGTTCAGGACGCCGCCCTCTCAAGGCGGAGATCACCAGTTCGAATCTGGTACGGGCTACCAAATGTTCAAGGACTTCTTCGGAAGTCCTTTTTGTTTATCTCAACACCACTTTTGCTTCTATCGTAAAATAGACCAGTCTGTTTGAAATAACTGTCACGCCCAGTCGTGTGACCCAGAAGTATAAGAATTTTTACTAACACCTTGATTGGATCAGGATGTGGCTTGAGTTCTTCCAAAGTGTAGCTGTCATTATTGCCCTGCTCTACGTGCCGGGCGTTATTTTGTTGCATGCTTCCGGCATGCCAAAGCCCTGGGCACTTGTTAGTGCTCCTTTGGTCAGCTGCGCACTTTATTTTATTGAGGGAGAAATCTTTAGCGCACTAAACATCCCCATCCCCTTGGCTGTAATGGTTCTTGTTCCTCTACTTATTGCAGCTCTGGTCAATGGCTACGTTTTTTATGTTGCTCCCAAACACAAAGGTAATTTCAGGAGCGAGAAACCCAACAAATCCGAAGCAATACACGCTGGCAAGCAATCAACTAGCCCTGTACCAACATTTATCTGCGAAGAACTCCCCTTCTGGATGCCTCTTCTGTACGTTGCAATTGGTCTTCTTACCGTAGGGCTTCTCTTCTTACCAACCCTGCCCTCTGCCAGCTCCTTTGTACAGGGCTGGGATATTGTGCATCACTTAGATGTCACGCAGGCAATGATTGAGTCTCAAAAGTACTCATCAATTCACTATGACTTCTACAGCACCATAGAAGCTTCAATTACACCTTGGGAGCCGGGGGCTTCGGGATTTTATCCTTCAGGCTGGAACATCATTGTTGCACTAACAACGCAGCTTGTTTCTACAACCGTTCCTATTGCAGGTAATGCACTCAACTTTGTCAGTGCAGCAATTATCTTTCCGCTCTCAATCTGCTCACTTATTGCAAAAGTTCTTCCTAAACATCGCATTGCGCTTATCAGTGGAGCTTTTGTTTGCCTAGCATTTTTTGTTTTCCCTTGGTCGCTTCTCATCTATGGACCAATCTTTCCTAACACCGTAGCCTTCTGTGTAATGCCTTCTATTTGGTGGATTTTTATGCAGATGACTCGCTCAAAAACACCAAAACACGACCTTATCTGGCTTATTGTCATATTTGTTCTTGGCTTGATTACCCTCTTTATCTTGCATCCTTCCACGATTTTCTCGTCAATTGTTGTGCTTTTACCTTGGAGTTTTGCGCGCATTGGAGAATCAAAGCGCAGAGTTGTTCTCTTTGGAAAACAAATCAAGCCTGTCACGCTGGCATACGCATTCTTTATCTTTGCGCTGGTTATTTGGTCTGTTTTCTACTACGTTTTGATTGTTCGAGGCGTGGCTCTCAATTTCTGGTGGAGCGCCTACTCTAGCCTGCAAGATGCTATTTTGCACGCCCTTGGCATGGACTTTATTGGACAATCGTATGCAGGTGGAGAGGTTGTTTCTCCACAACCGGTACTTTCAATCTGCGTGCTTGTAGGCGCTGTATGGACGTTTAAGCACAAGCAGGCTCGATGGATGGTATCTGCCTTTATGTACCTGTCTATACTCTGCATTTTTATTATTACGTTTGACGTTCCTCTAAAGGGATATCTCTCGGGATTTTGGTATACCGACCCATTCCGCATTGCGGCCAGCTGCATCATTATGGCAATTCCACTAGCAGCGCTTGGCCTGGCAACTCTTGCCGAAGCTGCGCTGGAAACGTTTGCCTCCTGGAGAGAAAAAGCTTCTCAGACTCAGGCCAAAGCTCAGACCTGCGTCTTTTGCAACGTTTGGGCTAAACCTCTGATTGCAGGAGCCGTTATTGCGTGTGTGGTTGTGCTCAACTATGTAGTCCCCATGCCAAACCTTAAATCGGAAGAGCCAATTCCTGCTGCTCTTGCTTTTAAACAAGCTTCCGAGAAGGCCTATGGAGATCACTACATTTTGACATCAGAAGAGCTTGAGTTTTTGCGCCGTGTTGAGCTTACTGTTCCTGCGGGAGCCGTCATAGCAAACGTACCGCAAGACGGCAGCCTCTGGGCGTATGGCACTAATAACTTACATGTGCTCTGGCGCTTCCCTAACGGCTATGACGCTTCAGAACGTCCTGCAAGTGCAATTCTTCGTAAACGCCTTAATCGCATTGCAAGCGATCCTGAGGTACTTCAGACGGTACATGACCTTAACGTGCAATACGTTCTTATTCTGAATAACGTAGTTGATTACACAAATGCTCTTACCAGCACCTACAAGCCTGGAACCTTCAGAGGTATCACACAAATAACAGACACCACCCCAGGTTTTGAGGTGGTGCTGGAAGAAGGCTCTATGAGGTTGTACAAGATTACCTTGTAAGAACGCTATGCCTGAAGTGCAGAAACTGCGTCCTTAAGCTCCTGAACACGATCAGTTGCTTCCCATGTGAAGTCTGGGTCTTTGCGGCCAAAGTGTCCGTATGCTGCTGTCTTAGAGAAGATAGGACGACGCAGCTTAAGATCTCTGATAATGGCACCAGGACGAAGATCAAAGACCTTCTCGATAGCCTGCTCAATAACAGCATCGTCAACAATGCCAGTGCCAAAGGTATCAACCATGATAGACAGTGGATGAGAAACACCAATGGCGTAGGCAAGCTGAACTTCACACTTCTTTGCAAGGCCAGCTGCTACGACGTTCTTGGCAACCCAGCGCGCTGCATATGCTGCTGAACGGTCAACCTTGGTGCAATCCTTTCCGGAGAAAGCGCCGCCACCATGACGACCCATACCGCCATAGGTATCAACAATAATCTTTCTACCGGTAAGTCCTGTGTCTCCCATAGGTCCACCAACAACAAAGCGGCCAGTTGGGTTGACGTAAATGTCTGCGTTATCCCAAGCAATATTGACCTCACCCATAACAGGTGCAATAACGTGGTCAATCATGTCTTGCTTGATGACGGACATGTCTTCAATCTCTGGAGCATGCTGCGTGGAAACAACAATGGCTGTGACCTCAACGGGTTTCTCGTCCTCATAACGAACGGTGACCTGAGTTTTGCCATCTGGACGCAAATACTCAACCTCACCAGACTTACGCACCTCTGAGAGGCGCTGAGCTAGACGCTGAGCCAGGTATGCAGGCATTGGCATAAGAACATCAGTATCGTCAGAGGCAAAGCCAAACATCATACCCTGATCGCCTGCGCCGATAAGATCAAGCGGATCTGTAGTGCGTCCTGCCTGCGTGTCATAGGACTGATCAACACCCTGAGCAATATCGGGGCTTTGTTCGTGAATGAGGCTTAAAACGCCGCAGGTCTCGCAGTCAAAACCATACTTAGCGCGGTCATAGCCAATATTTCTGAGAGTATTACGAACAATTTCCTGGACATCAACGTAGGATTGAGTGCGAATCTCTCCAGCTACCACAATAGTTCCTGTAGTAGCAAAGGTCTCACATGCACAACGAACGTTATCCAAGCAAGCAGGAACACCATTTGGAGAAACGTATCCACGCTCTTCAAGCTCTGCCTCTTTTGCCAGGATTGCATCAAGAATTGCGTCAGAAATCTGATCGCAAACCTTGTCTGGATGTCCCTCAGTAACACTTTCTGAGGTAAACAAATAGTTTTTGTGTGCCATGAACTGTCCTTTCACGCATGGCTTCTCTGCTTATGCAGAATATTTGCGTTCTTCTACGCGCAACTACTCTTACTATACCCACCAAAGCTACTTTTGAGCAGGATCAGTCAAGAAAATTTGAAAAAAGAGCACCACAAGGGCGCTCTTTAAATAGCATAGTTAACCTGGAATTATGCAAAAATACGTATGATTACTCATCTATTCCAATACCGGAAAGTGTCAGATCAAGAAGGTTCTGTGCAAGCTCATCAGAACCCTCAACGCCACGGCGCTCTCCCATCAAACCAATAGCCGAGAGAACCAATGCCCCTGTAATAGAACAGGCAGCAAGCCTAGAATCAACACCCTGACGAATAAAACCTTGCATTTTTCCCATCTCAAGCTGATTGGCAAGGAGAACAACAACGCGAGAAAGTGGTCCCTCAATATTGGTAATAAGCGCCTGCTCAGAGCTAGCAAGCTTATTAATCAAAGCCAAAACAAGTGGTGAGTCAGGAAGAATATGTGAGGCCAGCTGAGCGATGATTGCATGAAGAGTCTCTTTTGAAGCAGGCTTATTGCCAATAGTACGTGCAATATCTTTTGCTAACTCGTCAACGCTCTCATCAAAGATTGCCTGCAAAAGAGCTTCTCTATCGGAAAAGTAATAATACAGCGCACCTTTTGAAAGACGAGCTCTATCGGAAATCTCACTCATTTTGAAGTTAGTATTTCCACGAGCAAGCATGAGCTTAGTTGTCTCGTGCATAATACGCTTACGTGTAGCTGCGCTTTTCTTAGTACGAGCTTCGGCACGAATATGAGAAATGGAAGGCGCTGGAGCCTCAGGTTCTTCTGTAGGCTGCTGTTCATAAGCATTGTGGTGTATGACTTCTAACGTAATATAATCGCGCTTCTCGCCCATGAACTCCCCCATGAGACACTATCCATCATATAAAATGACGCCTCTCTGATAATTTTTATGCTTACTATACCGTTTTACCGAATCTAGAAAAATACAAAGGCCTGACTTTTTTATTGTTTTAATCTGGCACTCTTTATTATTTTTACCAATTACCCCTAGAAAGAATGGCGAGAAGATCTTCTTTCCTATTCTCCACTTGACCTGCTAAATAAAGCTCAAAAAGCCTACGTTGGCACACACCGACAGCAGGTCCTGGCTGAAGAGAAAGTGCTTCCATAATTTCTGCGCCCGAAACGCACAGCTCTTGCGGATGCTGAGCAATTTCTTGTTTTGCCTCGTGTAAGAGGAGCTCTCTCATAGCTTCAAGCGTTACTGCGTAGCTGCGATACGGATTTGCCTTTGCTAAGGCATCAGCCTGCTTCAACGTCAAAAGGTCATACGCAAGGGCAATGCCATCCGATTTACTTGCCTCGGCTAACAGGGCAATCATATGCCTCAGCGACGCCGTTGTAACATCCACATCATAGTCATGCAATGCCACAAGAGCGCAAACTTCATTACTCAAATGCTGCGATAAAGCTAAGCGTTTAAGCAGGGCTTTTGCTACGATTGCACCTTTTTCTGGATGACCATAAAAATGGCCTCTTCCATCTGCGTCAACGCTAAACATTTCTGGCTTTGCAATATCATGTAGAAGAGCAGCCCACCTAAGAGCGGGAGTAGCACACCCTGCTGTAAGAGCCTCTGTTGCAGAGCAGACTCGAGCTGTATGTTCCAGCACGTCATAAGCATGATACGGACTTCTTTGATCAAAATTTTGAAGTTGTAAGAGCTCTGGAATTGCTATCGCTAGAACAGGAAATCCCAGCTTGATAGCATGGGCAATATGGCCAGCCCCAACAATTTGAGCCACTTCCGAGCCAATGCGCTCAGATGCAACCTGAGAGAGTAGCGGCGCACACTCAGTAAGTGCCTGACGTGTCTTCTCCTCAATTGAAAACGAGAGTCTGCATGCAAACCGCAATGCTCGAAGCATGCGAAGAGCGTCCTCTGTAAAGCGAACCTTAGGCTCCCCAACAGCGCGAATTACACGTGCAGATAAATCTTCTTGACCGCCATAAAGATCAAGCAATCCCCTCTTTGGGTGATATGCCATTGCATTAATAGTGAAGTCTCTACGAGCAAGATCTTCCTCTATACGAGAGACAAACTGCACAGAATCAGGACGACGACCGTCCAAGTATTCTCCGTCACAGCGATACGTTGTGACCTCAATAGGGTGCTTCTCGACAACAGCAGTAACGGTTCCATATGCAATACCTGTTTCATGCACAGGAATGCCTTCATCTGCAAAAGCCGCTTTGCTCTGCTGCCACGTTGCCGATGTTGTGATGTCTATATCATGAGCAAATGAACCACGTAGGGCGTCTCGCACCCAGCCGCCCACAATCCACGCCTCAAATCCGGCATCTTCAAGAACTTCTAATGCACGCAACGCGTAGGTGGGAACTTGTAAATTCACGGGGCGAGAAAGGCATGGTGAAGAGCTGTTTTTCTGTATGCTCATGGCCATTCCTTCCGCAGTTGTTGATGGGAAAAGTATACATCCTTCACACGTCATTCACATCCTTCCTGCGGTTTTAAAATGACAAACATTTGTTCTAGATTTTTCTTTACTTCTTCTCCGTTCGTGATAGTCTAAGTATACGAACAGACGTTCTATTTTCAAGTAGAAAGTTGCTGCCATGGATACTCTTGATAAACTCGCCATACTTGCAGATGCAGCCAAATTTGACGCGGCGTGCACTTCTTCTGGTGTAGACAGAGATCCGCAGGCAGGAAAGGTAGGAATGGCCTCAGCGGCCGGCTGTTGCCACTCATTTACCCCTGATGGTCGCTGCATTACGCTGCTAAAAGTTTTGCTTTCTAATGCTTGTTGCTATGACTGCGCTTACTGCGTCAATAGGTCGTCCGCACAGACCAAGCGTGCCACCTTTACACCACAGGAATTAGCAGAGCTTACCGTAGATTTCTATAAAAGAAATTACATAGAGGGGCTCTTTCTTTCCTCAGGTGTTATAGGATCGCCAGACCACACCACAGAACTCATGATTGAATGCCTCTCCTACCTTAGGAATGAGTTGCTATTTAACGGCTATGTTCATGCAAAAGTAATTCCCGGAACAGATCCAGATCTTATTGACGCTATTGGCCGTTTAGCAGATAGACTCTCCGTCAACCTGGAATTACCTAGCTCAACCTCACTTACTAAACTTTGTCCTCACAAAAATGCAGAAACGGTTACTAAACCCATGTCTTTCATTCACCGCCTACGCGTCTCTGAAGAAAGGCAATTGCTCGAAGCTAAAAATGTGTCAAAAGGTATTGTGAAGTCTGCTGGCAAATCTAAGGGCATTATTATTCCTACTCAGAAGCAGATCATAAAAGAAGGTTTAGCTCTTCGTTCAAACTGCTTGAAGAATACCTTTATGCGCTCATCATGGGTGTCTTCAGGCAAGAGGTCCTTCTCGCCTGCCGGGCAATCAACGCAAATTATCATTGGGGCTTCTCCAGAATCAGACAATCAAATATTGCACTTATCGCAGGCGCTTTATCAGCAATTTGAATTGAAACGAGTATTCTTCTCTGCCTATATTCCTGTTATAGAAGACCATCGTCTTCCTGAGTTGGACACTCCTGTTCCCCTGCGTAGAGAACACCGTCTTTACCAGGCTGATTGGCTGATGCGCTACTATGCATTTTCTCCTGATGAGTTGGTTTCTCCAGAAGCACCTTGGCTTGATTTAGAAATTGATCCAAAACTTGGATGGGCGCTGGCACATCTTAATCAATTTCCTGTAGAGATTATGGATGCACCACTAGAAATACTTTTACGAGTGCCCGGTATTGGCCCTACCGGCGCACGAAGAATTATTGCTGCAAGAAGACGATCTCGCCTCACCTTTGATGATCTTAAACGGCTGGGAATACAGCTCAAACGATCTCATCACTTTCTCACCTGCTGTGGCGTAAGAGATGCCTCAGCTCCACTTGACCAAGAACTGATTAAACAGAGGGTAATTGCTGATGCCAAAGCAAGTTCGTACAACAAAACAAGACGCCGTATTGAGTCCTCTCAACTCAGGCTCTTCTGATCAGAGCGTAGAGTTTGTCTCGCTTGTTCAGAGGCTTACAAGACTCTCCAAGCCTCAGAAGGTTGTTATCACCTGTAATCCAAGCTTAGAAGGCGTTGTAGGGGCTGTAGGGCTCACTTATCTCTCACATGCTAACCCAGCACACGTACGTCTTGTTAGAGAAAACTTTTGTCAGCCTAGTCTTGGGGAGCATGTTCTCTGTGGACCAGACCCTTCTGATGACTCAGTAGTAGCCTTGGCTAAACGAGTTCTAACTGGATTAGAGAAGAAAGTAGGCACAAGAGAAATAACACGTCGCATTGTTTTGGCATGTGCTTCAGATGCTCATACTATGCCGGAGATTGTGCATCGATACATTCGTCTTGCATTCTCCTATGGTGTAGGAGCCCTTGAAGATATTGCAGACCCAACCGTGGCAGAGTTTAATGCGCTGGCTAGGCAGGTAGAAACTGAACGAGAGCATACGCGGCAATTTGTGCGGTTTTCTCGCATGTCAGATGGCTCTTTTATGTCTGTATTTCAACCTAATGCAAACGTAGTGCCACTAACTTGCAATTACTTTGTCAAACGGATGAGTACAGAGCGGTTTTTTATTGTTGATCCAGCTCATCATATAGTCAGTTTTTATGCACCAGAAATGAAGACCTTTGGAACAATTCAGCTGGACGATGCCTCTTTGGAAGAACTGCTCTCTAGAACAGACCTTGCAACTGATGAGAAATACGTGCAAGCCATGTGGAGGCGCTTCTATGAGGGAGTTGGTCTAGAGGGTCGCGGGCCTGCAGAAAGAGGATATGACTTGCGCTCCCATTGGATGCCAAAACGCGTATGGCAAGGGCTCCCTGAACTCACTGCAAGTACAAATGCAGAAGCTGCGCGTAGCCAAGGCGTACCTGCTCGCTATCAGGGGCGAGAAAACAGAAAGGATGTGCATCATATAGAACAAAAGCACACATTCTGCAAAAAGCTTACTTCTGGGTTATAAAGCTGCCGCTTAAGACGGCTGATACAAAAAAGCGCCCAGCAGAGCTGAGCGCTTATCAGTACAAAGGTAATGACCTGAGACTTAATCAAGGTCGTTGAAGTCACCAGCTGAAGGTGCAGGTGCAGAAATCTGAGTCTGCTGAGCTGCAGGCTGAGCAGCATTCTGGGAACCAGTTAGAGCATTGTTGGTAAGAACAGTCTCTGGGAAGACAGAGTCTGCGTCATCCAGGAAGTGCTGGAGGAGCTTACGGTACTCAGCGCGGAAGTCCTCACGGGACTGCTTGAGGCGGTCAATCTCATCAAGCTCAGTCTGCTTCTCTGCAAGAGCCTGACGGATAACCTCACGAGCCTTCTGGTCTGCCTCGTTGCGAATGCGCTCTGCGTTTGCACGAGCGTCTGCAACAAGCTTATCTGCGCTCTGCTGAGCAACAATGAGGACCTGAGAAATCTGGTGCTCGGATGCAGCGATAGCAGCTGCATTTGTCTCCTCAACAGAAGGAACGCTTGCGTTCTCCTCAAGGTTTGCAACCTGTGCCTGTGCTGCAGCAAGCTGCTGCTCAGTGCTGGTCAGACGGCCCTTAAGGTCAGCGATCTTTTGAAGCATTGCATCAACCTCAGAAGAGAGCTGCTCAAGAAACGCGTCAACTTCCTCTGGATTGTAGCCGGTCTCAGCAGGAGAGAATGTCTGCTGCTCGATGTCTGCTGGTGTGATTGCCATCTTTGTTCCCTTTCAGTCTGCGAGTAGACGTACCACACATCATAACTACTCAGTTTGTATTCAAAGACAAACTAGTTTCCTATATTAGTATAAGGCCCAGCGTCGAAATGGCAAAACGTCCCACAAGATTAAGCACAAAAAGTGCAACAATCGGTGAGAGGTCAACGCCAGAAATTGGAGGAATTACGTTCCTAAACACACTGAGATATGGCTCAACAATTTTGCCAATCCCCTCAAGGACATGATTAAACGTATCGTTAGAAACGGTAATCCAAGAGGACAGGCACCATACCACAATGCAGAAGCTGTAAATCCTCAACAAAGTATAGAGCAAGTTCAAGACATAATACGAAAACACAAAAACCTCCAGTTACCTGGTAATCTCTCCCTCATCAGCAAGCTTATCAAGATCAGCCTGCGTCAAAGAGACGCCATGAGGAAGTACAACAAAAACGCGGTCAGCAACTTCTTCAACAGCGCCGTCAAGTCCATAAGAAAGACCAAAGCTGAAGTCCAAAATTCTTTTAGCAACCTCAATATTGGTGTTCTTAAAGATAAGGACAACCGGCTGACCAGTACGAACACGGCGAACTACCGACTGAACATCGTCATAAGAAACAGGACGAAGAACGTATGGTGGCAGCTGTCCGGAATAGCTTGTACGACTCACAGGACGAAGACCAATGTCACCAGGAGTTGGAAGATTTGGGCTTACCGTATGCTCGTAAGAAGGAGTGTATCCAGAAGGCTCCTGACGAGATGCATACGCAGAAGCACGGGAGCGCATATCCTGCTGAGGATTATAAGAAGCAGCTGGATTGGTGCTAATTGGCTTACCAGAGCGCGTATAAACAGAAACGCTCTCTGCCTCTGGTCTGGATGGATTGCCCAGCAGTCTGTTGGAAGAACCCTGCTGTGCGCGGTCATCGTAAGAACGAGGAGAGGCTGTATCTACCTCGTCATAACCCTCGTCACCGTAATACTCATCGTCGTAGTACTCATCGTCCTGACCACCACGAAGCTTTGCTCTTAGCGTATCAAGAATGCTCATCATTGTGCCTTTCTGTAACGCACGTAACTTCTTACTACTGTATCAAAAACTTGCAACTATTTTAGTGCCCACTCAACGTATAGGCTGGATCAAACAATACTCGACCCAGGCGAATAGTCGTAGAACCCTCTTCAATGGCATACGTAAAGTCATCACTCATGCCACATGAAAGAACATCTAACTTCAAACCAACTTGTTGGCTCAAACAATCACGCAATTCTCGAAGTCCTGAGAATGTTCTCTTTGCGCGCTCTGGATCATCTTTTGGTGCCATAGTCATCAGACCCGCAACAGAAATGTGAGGAAGCTCAACAATTTTTTGAATAGACTCAGACACCTCTTCTGGCGAGAAGCCCGATTTTGAGGCTTCAGCGGAGACGTTTACCTCAAGTAGAACAGACTCCTCAGTACCCTTCACCTCAGCACGCTTTGAAACCGCCTCTGCAAGATGTTCGGAAGAAATTGAATGAATGTAGCGAACCTTACCAACTACCTGATTAATCTTGTTCTTCTGAAGATTACCAATCATGTCAAAAGATATCTCAGACGCAAAAGGAGTTTCAGATAAACACGTCAGTTTATGTGTCAGCTCTTGTGGGCGATTCTCGCCAAAAACCCTATAGCCCGCCTTATAAGCTGCAAGGACAGCCTCAACAGGAACGGTTTTGGAGACAGCCACAATTTCAATATCAGGGGCGCTTCTGCCGGACTTTTTTGCAGCATCCGCCACAAGTGACTCAATCTGAGCTCTACGAGCCTTTATAAACTCAAGATATTCATCTGAATCGTACGTCATAGCCATCATCTCTTGCGGTGAATACATCAACATCTTACGTAACGTTTAACGACTTTTGGCGTAGACCTAAACGCCTTCTCCGATAGCGCTAAACGTCTTCTACCCTACTTTCAGCCATGTAAGCAACAGCCGCGTGTCTTCCGCACTTGCCATGCTCTGCGCGGTACGAGAAGAACCGCTCAGTTGTAGA
>ENA-OWLZ01000389-OWLZ01000389.1-metagenome-genome-assembly--contig:-NODE-389-length-12241-cov-5.884786_pt1 | contig 12241 bp, 9 predicted proteins | sample MGYA00245341_ERZ651117 | MGnify/ENA primary metagenome ERZ651117 (study PRJEB26857, sample SAMEA4031763) | metagenome | biome: human; feature: oral; material: saliva | place: Philippines | collected 2014 | study... | reverse complement strand
CCTCTTTAGAAGCTAGAGAAATCTGCTCTGAGATATCCGCTGCTGGAATAACATGTTCGGCAGCAGTGACATTGTAATTTTCAATCATTATCACCTGAAGATATGGTGAAACATCTGCATCGTTTGCAATCAAAGACGAGAGAACAAGAATTGCATGAATGATATCTTGAGCAGCCACGTATGCTGGTGCAGCCTTACCACCAAAAATGACAGTAATAGGATGCTTTGGAAGGTGTCCGGACTTAATATCAAAATATTTCCAAATCAAATAAAGCAATAGCATTTGCTGACGCTTATATTCGTGGAAACGCTTTACCTGGACATCAATAATGGAGTCGGCATTAACTTTTGCATCTTGATTGTCCAGCAAAAATTTGACCATTCGATCTTTTGCTGCGTGCTTTATTTGCTGCAGTTGATTGAGGACTTCTTCGTTATCCCGATACTCTAAAAGCCCCTCGAGATGAGCGGTTGTTCTCCAATCATCTCCTAATAACGCATCAAGATACTCGGCAAGCTCGGGATTACAACCCATTAGCCAGCGACGGAAAGTGATTCCATTAGTTTTGTTAGAGAATTTTTCTGGGTACAAATCAAAGAATGGCTTAAGCTCTGTCTCTTCCAAAATCTTAGTATGAAGTGCCGCAACACCATTGATACTAAAGCCGTAATGAATGGCAAGGTTAGCCATGTGAACTTTCTTATCAATGATGACTTGTACACTTGGATCTGCAACGGTACTACGGATGTGTTCGTCAAGCTTTTTGATAATCGAAGCAATCTTTGGAGAAACTTCCTCGATAAATTTAAGAGGCCACTTCTCAAGAGCTTCTGCCAAAATCGTATGATTTGTGTATGCAACTAGTGAAGAAACAATGGTTACAGACTCCTCAAACGAGATATCGTATTTCTCAGTCAAGATACGAATAAGCTCTGGAATTACCATTGTGGGATGCGTGTCGTTAATCTGAATCACAACATAATCAGCAAGGTCATGAATATTGCTACCGCGCTCAACCGCCTCTTTAATAATCAGCTGTGCAGCATTTGAAACCATAAAATATTGCTGATACACACGAAGAAGCTGACCGTCTTCGTCCGAATCGTCGGGATACAAAAAGAGCGTTAGATTCTTTTTTAAAGCAGTCTTATCAAAATCAATAGCGTCATCAGAAACTAGTGATTCATCAATACTTTGCAGGTCAAACAAACGAAGTCTGTTTTTCTTTGTTCGGCCATATCCCAAAACATCAATGGAATAGAGCTCAGATGTCACCGAGAAATCTCTAAATTCCACGGTAAATGATGTCTTCTCGTCTTCAAGCCACCTATCATCAGCAAGCCAAGCATCTGGAACGGCAGTTTGCTGTCTATCTACAAACTGCTGATGGAAAAGGCCAAAATGATACTTAAGGCCCACACCATCGCCTGGCAGACCAAGTGTTGACATGGAGTCGATAAAGCATGCTGCCAATCGACCAAGACCACCGTTTCCAAGTGAAGGCTCAACTTCAAGCTCTTCGATGTCTTCGAGCGAATGGCCTGCTTTAGAAAGCTGCGCTTTAACCTCGTTATAAATTCCCAGATTGATGAGGTTGTTTGAAAGCAGCTTGCCAATCAGAAACTCTGCGGAGATGTAATAGAGCCTCTTCTTACCATTATTTAACGGAAGAGCTTCCGACTTACTCTTAACCACTTGAAGCAGTAATTCAAAAACCTGCCTGTCAGTAATTTCAGACAGAGGTTGGTTAAATTGTTGAAGAGATAAAGTGTCTAAGTTCATTACTTCTCCTCTTTGTACACTCTGAAGTACATCTCAGTAATAGTTCTTAAAAAATCTTCTATGTGACGCGTAATGGCTCCCTGTTTCATACGCCAACACCAATTGCCGCCAACAGTGGCCGGAATATTCATGCGTGCAGAATCATCTAAGCCGAGAAGATCTTGCATGGTGTGAATACACGTGTCACTCACAGAAGCTGCAATTCCACGTGAAAGCGCCTCACCAATTGGCTCGTCTTTTGAGCGATGAAGGTAAATATCTGCCTGTTCACGCTCTCTATCAGTAGCCTGAGTTTCATACCAACCACGAGCAGTTGGATTATCATGCGTTCCCACATAAGCAATAGTATTTGCAGTGTAATTGTGAGGAAGATCTCTTGAATCATGCTTTCCATCAAATCCGTACTGCAAGATTTTCATTCCTGGGAAACCAGTTTTGTCTCGCATGGCGATAAGCTCTGGTGTAATTAAGCCAAGGTCTTCCGCAATGATTGGAAGCTTACCCAGCTGCTTTTCCAGTTCCTTAAACAGCTCCAAATCTGGCCCTTTAGTCCATTTGCCTTCTGTAGCATTTGCAGCTCCGTAAGGAATCTCCCAATAGGCTTCAAAACCTCTAAAATGATCAATTCTAAGCACATCAAACATCTCAAAGTTTGTCTGTACACGCCAAACCCACCATGAATAGTGCGATTTCTTCATATACTCCCAGTTATATATTGGATTTCCCCAATATTGTCCAGTTGAAGAAAATTGATCTGGAGGAGTTCCTGCAACCGTAACGGGACGTCCAGTTTCGTCTGTCTTAAACAGTTCTGGCTGTGCCCACATCTCTACAGAATCTCGTGAAACATAAATGGGAAGATCGCCAATAATAAGTATTCCCCTTTTATTGGCATAAGTCTTAACTTTTGCCCATTGAGTAAAGAAGAAATACTGAGTCATCTTGTGATACAAAACTGACTTTTGAAGTTTCTTTATTTCTTTTGCAGTTGTTTCATTTCTTTGTTGGTAAAGTTTTGGCCACTCCCAGTAGGCTTTATGTCCAAACTCTTCCTTCAGAGACATAAACTCTGCATAGGGATCAAGCCACTCTGCCTGATCATGACAGAACTTCTCAAAATCATCAGGCACATCCTGCATAAACCTAACAAAGGCTCGGTTAAGTAAACGTCGATGATTTACAAAAAGCGTGCCATAATCAACGCAAGTATTGCTAGTCCCAAAAGAAATATCTTCAAAGTCATCTGACTTTAAATATCCAAGTTTCTCAAGATCTTTTAAATCTATATAGTAAGGACTTCCCGCTGCAGCAGAAAAAGACTGATAAGGAGAGTCGCCATAACTAGTGGTGGTAAGAGGCAAAACCTGCCAATATCTTTGTTTTGTTCTGACGAGAAAATCAATAAAATCGTAGGCTTCTTTGCCAAACGTGCCAATCCCATATGAATTTGGAAGAGAAGAAACGGCCATAAGTACTCCGCTTGCTCGTCCCATAGTTGCCTCTTTCACAAAAAGAGTACTGGCTTATCTTTTCAAGATAAGCCAGTACAAAGCTTTAATACTTAACTAGATTATCCTGTGTATTCTTATCAAAGAGATGAACGGCATTGTCTTCAAATTTAAACCATACCTGATCACCAATTTTGAGGTCTCGTTTTGTAAGTTCAGTTGCTGGAACAATAAGGACAAAATTACCGTCGTCTGTATGAACATGAAGGTGAACGGTAGATCCCATAAGCTCGCTTACTTCAAGATTACCCTTAAAAGCGCCAATTTCATTTGGCTCAGTAAGACGAATCTGCTCAGGCCTAATACCAACAGTAATATCTGTTACTGGTGCAGCAACCCAAGACTGTGCTAACAAATTTGCCATCTCAGGAGAAATATCAAATGACATGTTTTCTGTCTCTACATGGAACTCGTTGTCCACGTGAATAAGATGCGCATCAAAGAAGTTCATTTGAGGCATGCCAATAAAACCAGCCACAAAGAGGTTTGCAGGTCTATTAAACACTTCTTGAGGAGTTCCAATTTGCTGAACAAAGCCATCCTTCATAATGACAATACGGTCGCCCAAGGTCATTGCCTCTGTTTGGTCATGCGTAACATAGACAAAGGTTCCATTAACCTTCTGGCGAAGTTTAATAATTTCTGTACGCATCTGATTTCTCAGCTTTGCATCAAGATTTGAGAGTGGCTCATCCATCAGAAAGACTTTTGGATCACGGACAATTGCACGACCAATTGCAACGCGCTGACGCTGACCACCAGAAAGTGCCTTAGGTTTACGATCAAGATACGCCGTAATGCCCAGTGTTTCTGCAGCTGCACGGACCTTCTTGTCAATGACTTGTGGGTCAACCTTTTTAAGCTTAAGCGTAAACGCCATGTTGTCATAAACGGTCATATTTGGATACAGCGCATAGCTTTGGAAGACCATTGCGATGTCTCGATCTTTTGGCGCAACATCATTGACAAGCTTTCCATCAATATAAAGCTCGCCAGCAGAAATATCTTCTAGGCCTGCAATCATACGCAGTGTAGTAGATTTTCCACAACCTGAAGGACCAACAAGCACTATAAACTCATGCTCATTGATAGTGAGATTGAAATCTTGAACAGCAACAACACCCTCTTCAGTCACCTCGAGATTGCTCTTTTTCTGCTCAGTTTTCTTACCAAAGAGAGTCTTGCGCTTTTTCTCATTTGGATAAATCTTTTTTATATTCTTTAAAACGATTTCTGCCATGATAAAACCTTTCAGAAATGCCTATAGCTTGCTGCAATACATTGAAATTTAGCCTTTTACAGCACCAGAGACGACACCATTAATGATGTAGCGCTGACACAGCAAATACATAATGACAATTGGGATAATAACCATCATAATGCAGGCAAACATTGGACCCATCTCTACACGTCCATATCCACCCCTAAAGTACTGGATCAAAATTGGGATAGTTTGGTATTTGGTTCTATCCAGCACAAGATATGGGAGTAGATAGTCATTCCAGATCCACATGGTTTGGAGAATACCAACAGAAATATATGTTGGCTTCATAATAGGCAAAACAACATGGAAGAATGTTTGAAGTGGATTGCAGCCATCAATAGTTGCGGCTTCCTCAATCTCAACTGGAATAGTCTTAACAAATCCAGCAAACATAAATACTGCTAATCCAGCACCAAAGCCCAAATAAATGAAACAAATATTGAAAGGAGTATTAAATCCAAGCGTATTTGCCATATTGGACAGCGTAAACATAAGCATCTGGAAAGGCACTACCATCGAGAAAACAAATAGATAATACAAAATGTTGCTAATGCGATTTTTCACACGAACAATAAACCATGCACACATCGAGCAGCAAACCAAAATCAGTGCTACAGATGTAATGGTAATTACTAGAGAATAACCAAAGGCAGCTAAAAAGCCTTGCTTCTCTAAGGCAGCAATGTAGTTAGCAAAACCTGCAGAGTTTTCTGAAGTTACTAAATCAAATGCTGTAGACGTAGTAATAGTTGTTTCTTCCTTGAATGAATTCATCAAGATCATAACCATTGGGTAAATCCATGCAAGAGAAAGAATGGCAAAGAATACAGTAAGAATTTTATTAATGATTTTTTCGCGCTTCATTATTGCTGCACCTCCCTCGACCTGGTGGCTCTCAGCTGAATCATGACAATGCAAATAACCAAAATGCAGAAAATAACAGCTTTAGCCTGGCCAATACCCATCCACTTTGCTCCCTGTCGAGCGTAGAAGGTATTGAAAATATTAAGAGCGAGCATTTCAGTTGCATGCTTAGGCTCGCCTGCAGTAAGTGCTAGGTTCTGATCAAATAATTTAAAGCCATTTGTTACCGTCAAGAAAAGACAAATAGTAATGGTAGACATAAGGTTTGGAATTTTTACCTTCCAAAGTGTCTGCCAAGCATTTGCTCCATCAACTCGCGCTGCTTCAAGATAATCACTCGGAATAGACTGAAGGCCAGCAATATAAATAATCATCATGTAGCCAACCTGCTGCCAAAGGGTAAGAATAATCATTCCCCAGAATCCAGCAGTGCTATTAAGCGCAAGAAGCTGCTCGCCCACAATAGAGAGCACGCAGTTAATCAAGATATTCCAGATGTAACCTAAAACAATGCCACCAATAAGATTTGGCATAAAAAAGACAGTCCTGAATGAATTGGTGCCCTTAAGATTCTTCCTTGTTAAGGCAAGTGCAGTTGCAAGCGCCAATACATTGATTAGAACTGTTGAGACTAATGCAAATAATGCGGTATACCAAAACGCGTGAGCAAACTGTGGATCAGATAAAGCTGCTACATAGTTATCTAGACCTACCGGTTTAGCATCGCTAATGGTAATAAATTTACAAAATGAAAGATAAAATCCCTGCACAAACGGAATCAAAAAGCCGAATAAAAAAGATAGCGCTGTAGGCAGAACAAATAATGGCCACCACCGCTTCAACATTTTAGCCATAGAGATACCCTCCAATAACAAGAGACGAGAAGAGAGATCTCTCTTCTCGTCTCTCACCAATCAAAGCATTACTAGAAGGACTACTATGCGTTAGCCTCTTTTTCAGTTTTCCAACCATCAACGAATGCAGACTGAACAGCATCCCAGCCCTCTGTTCCTGCTGCATAGCCCTTAAGTGCACTGGAGAGGTTGTTCTTCCACTCCTGAGAAGGAATGTAAATGAAGTCCCAAGCCACGGGCTCATAACCCTTCTTTGCGTACTCAGCTGCAATGTTTGCAAGAGCATTCTTAGTTGCCTTTGCATTCTTAAATGGAATGGTAAAGCCCATCTCCTCAGCAATTGCAGTGGTAGCTGTATCGGAAGTTACACACCAATAGATAAAGTCAAGTGTTGCCTTCTGGGATGCGTCATCAGCCTTTGAGCTGACACACCAATAGTTCTCGCCACCAGAGCACAAACCCTGCTTTTCTTCACCCTTAACACCAATATAAATTGGAATCATACCAAGAGCATCGTCACCGAGCTTCTCGATGTCATTATATGCCCAGGTACCATTCTGATAGAAAACTGCTTCGCCATTAACAAACTCTGCAACAGCATCATCACCAGTCTTGCCAGAAAGCTCAGTTGGACTGCAGGTAGCATTGTTAATATAAAGATCAAAAATCTGCTTGTAGTTAGGAAGATACGTTCCCTTGATTTCTTTAGCCTCAGGATTACCAGTATCCTTGAACTCATAGTACAGAGGAAGGTTTGCAAGGTGTGTGGTAAAACGCCAGTCAGAACTAGAATCAAGGCCAGCACTGGTAAATGCACCCTTTACTCCAAGCTCTGCTTTGCGAGCTTGAATATCCTCAGCAACTTTCTTCAGTGAAGCAAAGTCCTTGATATCGTCTGCCTTATAGCCGGCCTTCTCAAGCAGCTTCTTGTTGTAGATAATGCCGTAACTTTCCTCTACATAGTTAACACCGTAGACAACTCCATCCTCCTGAAGCTTAGGAGTGTCATTGGTGAGCTCATCCAGAATCTTGGCACCCTTAAGGTCAATGCAGTAATCCTTTACACCAATAAGACCGGAAGGACCATTTGTCTGGAACAGTGTTGGAGCTGCAGAAGCGTCCTTGTTAATTTCAGACTGGAATGTCTGTGCATAAGTGTTAGAAGCAGCAGTTACTACCTTTACTGGAACCTTTGTTTCCTCAGTATACTTAGCTGCAAGATCTTTCCACTGCTGATCAGCTTCAGGCTTGAAGTTCAGGAAATAAACTGAACCGTTTGCAGAATCAGACTCTCCCTGCTTTTTGTCGTTATTTCCTCCACATGCGACAAGACCCAGTGAGCAAAGAGCTGATGCACTTAAGGTGACAAACTGCCTACGATTAATACCGGACATAAGACTCCTCCTTAGAGAGTGCTCCTAACTCTTTGCTAGGTTGCATCTCTTCTCATGACTTTCATAAGCTATGTTTTGATACACGTTCAAAACAATTTTGCTTACGTCTACAAAATAATAGTATATTAGCATTAGTGAGTTGTTTAAACAACTTACTTCTGAGCGGTATGAAATTATCGGTAAATGGTATGAAAGGAATCATTTTATGTAACTTTCATTTTATAAAGCTACTATCTAATCAAGAGCAACTTGAACATGCAACTCCAACCTTCAACAGCACGTTAAGGAAAAATATGCCAAGCGCACGGTTTAATACGATTTATCATGATTTAAAAAATAAGATCTTAGATGGGACCTATGCGTATGAGTCCTATTTACCAACCGAGATGGAGCTTACTAAGATATATTCCTGCTCCAGAAACACCGTTCGACGTGCGCTCACGCTTCTGTCCGATGAAGCCTTTCTTCAGCCTATTCACGGTAGAGGCGTACGCGTTATTTGGCAGAAAAAGCCAAGTGAGATTATTGGCTCGTTAGAAGGACTTGAGTCCTTTCAAGAATATGCCCACAGAAACAATCTTGTACCTGATACAAATGTCATTGTCTTTGAGCACGTTCCTTGCACAGACGATATTTCTCATCAAACTGGTTTTAAAGCAGGAGAAGAACTTATCCACATTGTTCGAATCCGTAAACTCAACGGATCTTCTCGCCAGATAGACAACGACTACCTTTTAGCATCTGCCGTTGGAAATCTAACCATTGCTGATGCATCAACGTCTATTTTTGCATACCTAGAAAACACACTTCATATGAAAATTCTAAAAAGCAAAAGAACAATCAGTGTTGAGCTGGCAACTGAAGAAGACCAGCAAGATTTAGAGCTTGGAGATTTTAACTGCGTTGCAGTGGTAGAAAGCCATTCATTCAACTCAAAAGGCGTTATGTTTGGCTTCACACAAACTCGTAGTCATCCAGAAACGTTCTGCTACAAGGTTATTTCAAAAAGATAACCGAGCACTAAATATGCAGAATAAATTTCTTCTCTAGTTTGTGGAAGACGGTATAGCCAATTACAAGGGCAAGAACTGCAGAAACAAGGCAGCCTAAAATGGTGCTTGTTGCAGGAAACTTCTGGAAAAGAAGGCAGTCTCTAATAAATGTTACAAAATGGAACATGGGGTTAAAGCGCATGACCTGCAGCATCCAAGGAGACATGATATTTACCGAGTAGAACAGTGGAGTTCCATACATCCAGGCTGTGGTTACAACACTCCACAAGTGGATGACGTCTCTAAAGAAGACCGCAAGAGCCGAGAGAAGCATTGCAAGACCAATACAAAAACAAGCCAAGAGCAACAAAGCAACTGGAGTTAACAGCGCGTAAATGGTCAGTGGAATCTGGAAGACCAGCATAACAATGCCAACGGCAATGAGCGAGAAAAGGTAATTAACAACTGCAAAAAGCACCTTCTGAACTGGAAATACAACGCGATTGATGCGAACCTTCTTGAGCAGGCTTGAAGCATCAATAATTGAACGCATTCCCATGGTCGTGGCATCGTTCATTAGCTGAAACGCCGTATTGCCCAAAATAAGGTACAGAGGGTAATTCACAACATCCTCAGCGCGGTTACCTAAAAACGTAGAGAAAACAACTGCCATAACCGCCATCATCAGAAGAGGATTCAAAACCGACCACACAACACCCAAGATAGAGCGGCGATACTTGAGCTTAAAGTCTTTACTTACCAGTTGACGCAAAATGAACTGGTCACGCTTGTGTGTTGGATACCATGCATCTCGAGCAGAAACAGCTACAAGACTTACACTTGCCCCAGTGGTATTTTCAGACACTATGCCTGCATCCTGCACATTATTGGTTTGTGTTGAAGACTCGCTCACAAGCTATCCTTTTCTACCGATTTCTGTATGGTTTATCCTAGCACAGACAGACAAAGCCGTTTAAACTTGAAACGTTATTGAACTGTTTTCTCCACTATTTTGTTTGTATATGTGGTGACAAGACTATTTAGTATCAGCGCCCTCAAAGGCAGCGTTTATAGAAATGGTGCAAAATGTCTCACTCCCCTCTTGGTCGCACACTCATCATAGCCAATCCTGCAGCTCACAGTGGCAAAGGTGCCGCTGGCGCAGAATTTGCCCGCAACTTTTTGACCAGCTATTCAGCCGCAACCGACGGCTACGAGCTCAAGCTCACTACCGCTATGGGAGATGCACGCGTTATGGCCGCAGCATCAACAGGCTTTGACACGGTAGTTGCTCTTGGCGGAGATGGTGTCATTCATGAAGTAGTCAACGGTCTTATGACTTTACCAGCAGAATCTCGCCCAGCGCTTGGTATTATCCCTATGGGCTCCGGCAACGATTATGCACGCACACTGGGTATGAAAATTAACGATCCAGAAGCTGCGTTTGCACAGCTGGTCCGGGGAAAAGTCAAACAGCTAGAGATTGGTCGCATCAACGACGTCTACTTCATGGAGACCATGTCGTTTGGACTCGATGCAGCTATTGCAGCCGACACCACAAAGCGTCGCGCGAACAACTCCTCTACCGAGGGCGAGGCGCTCTTCTTAACCTCAGGCCTCAAGTTTATGGCTGCAGGTAGCAAGGGTTACCCTTGCACCGTCTCGTTTGATGGCGAGAAGGACATTGATCTTCAAGCGCTTATCATGGCCTTCCAGATTGGCCCTACGTATGGCGGCGGCTTTAAGGTCTGTCCGCATGCACAGCCTGACGATGGTCTTCTTACCGTCTGCTACAACACTAAAGTGCCTATCATTCCTCACCTGCTGGCTCTGTTTGGCCTGGCAAGGGCTGGTAAACACGTCAACTCCCGCATCATTGAGGAGCGTCACCTCAAGCAAGCAGTGGTAACTTTCCACAAGCCTGTCCCAATTCAGGTAGACGGAGAAGAGCTCCCTTTTGCAGAACAGTTTGTCATTGAGGTTATTCCCGCTGCATTTTCCGTGATTGTTCCCTAGCGCATAGAGCGACTCCTGCGCCGTAGGTCGCGTTTCGAAACTCGAGCTTTGCTGGTCACGCATTACGAGAAGATCGGTCTTCTCGCCAAAAGGTATAGCATTAAAGAAACAGGGGCACCTCCAGCGCAGATGCCCCTGAATTTGTATCGTGTAAGCTAAGACTTTACGACTAGAACTTAGCGAGCTTCACGCTCAAGCAGAGCCTTAACCTCAGCTGCGGTATCAAGTTCCATAACGCGAGCAGTCAGTTCGTCTGCCTCAGCCTTTGTCCAAGCAGCAATGGTCTTGCGAGTGCGTAAGACAGATGGTGCAGAGACGGAGAACTCGTACAGACCGAAGGAAAGAAGAACTGGGATGAGCAGTGGATCTGCAGCTGCCTCGCCGCACATACCAACCATAATCTTCTCCTTGTTGCCCTCGCCGATGAGGAATTTGAGGGAACGGAGAACGGATGGCTGGTAGACCTCGTAGAGGTAGGCAACGCGATCATTGCCGCGGTCAGCACACATGGTGTAACCAATGAGGTCGTTGGTACCAATGGAGAAGAAGTCGCACTCACGAGCCAGCTTATCTGCAATCAGAGATGCAGATGGGGTCTCGATCATGGTGCCGACCTCAATGTCCTTGTTGTAAGCTACGCCCTCAGCGTCAAGCTCACGCTTGCACTCCTCAACAAGAGCCTTAGCCTCACGGACCTCGTCAACTGTGGTGACAAGAGGGAGCATGATCTTGATATCACCAAATGCAGATGCACGGAGAAGTGCGCGGAGCTGTACTTTGAACTGCTCAACATTGTTGAGGCAATAGCGGATAGCGCGGAAGCCCATGAATGGGTTCTCCTCAGCCTTCATGTTGAGGTAAGGAATCTCCTTATCGCCACCAACATCAAGGGTACGGATGATGACTGGTTTATCCTTCATACGCAGAGCAACCTTCTGGTAAGCAGCAAACTGCTCTTCCTCGCTTGGGAGCTCCTTTGCGTCCATGAACAGGAACTCAGAACGGAACAGACCAATGCCCTCAGCGTCAGCCTCAACTGCACCGTTAGCGTCCTCAGGATTGGATGAGAATTCAGGACTTGGTATTAGCAACTACACTGGCTACTACTACCACTACCAAATCGAGCGCCAAGGCAAGACTGTCCTCGTACTTGATCCTTATGCTAAATCTCTAGCAGCTTGGAACAGTGACCTAGCAAAAACAGACGCTGCCCATAAAGTTGCTAAAGCTGCTTTTGTAGACCCAGCAAAACTAGGGCCGCAAGACTTGACTTATGGTAAGATTCGCAACTTCAAATCTCGTGAAGATGCTGTCATCTACGAAGCCCACGTTCGTGATTTCACTTCAGATCCTGCCATTGCAAAAGACTTGACCAAGCCATTTGGTACCTTTGAAGCTTTCATTGAAAAACTAGACTACCTCAAAGACTTGGGCGTGACCCACATCCAGCTCCTCCCAGTCTTGTCCTACTACTTTGTCAATGAGTTGAAGAACCATGAACGCTTGACTGACTATGCTTCAAGCAACAGCAACTACAACTGGGGATATGACCCTCAAAACTATTTC
>ENA-OWLZ01000388-OWLZ01000388.1-metagenome-genome-assembly--contig:-NODE-388-length-12244-cov-10.170728_pt1 | contig 12244 bp, 10 predicted proteins | sample MGYA00245341_ERZ651117 | MGnify/ENA primary metagenome ERZ651117 (study PRJEB26857, sample SAMEA4031763) | metagenome | biome: human; feature: oral; material: saliva | place: Philippines | collected 2014... | reverse complement strand
ATAGCCGCTTGGCGTTGAGCTTCAGCTTGTTGAGCTGCCAAACGTTGTTGTTCAGCTTGTTGTTGCGCTGCAATACGGCGTTGTTCTTCTTGGATACGAAGACGTTCTTGTTCTGCAGCTTGACGTTGAGCTTCTGCGATACGAGCTTGTTCAGCTTGCTCCGCGGCAATACGTTCTTGCTCAGCTCTTAGAGCCGCTTGGCGTTGAGTCTCAGCTTGTTGAGCCGCCAAACGTTGTTGTTCGGCTTGCATAGTCGCTTGACGTTGCGCCTCGGCTTGTTGTTGTGCTACGCGTTGCTGTTCTGCCTGCATAGCCATTTGACGTTGTTGTTCTGCTAGAATTACCGCTTGACGTTGTGCTTCAGCTTGCTTTTGCGCAACCATTTGCTGATCAACTTGGCTTGCACCTGATTGTTGTGCTGCTTCTTCAGCTGCTAGTTGAGCTAATCTTTCACGCTCTGCACGTTGAATATCGCGAATTGTTAATCTTTGTTTAGCTACAACGGCTTTAGTTTGAGTTGTATTAGCAATCACTAAAGGTGTTGTAGATTCTTGTTGGACCATTACAGGCGTACGTACCACTTGCGTCGTTTGTACTTGCTGTTTGCCATCAACTTGTTTTTGTACTGTAACAGGTTCTGTTTTACGTTGTACATTCATCAAGCTGTGCATAGCCAATGTTGGTTCCATTACAGAATTAGTTTGTTTATTAACAACATATTGTGGCTGTGAAACGGCTCTTTGTTGATCTGATAAAGCTTTTGCTATATCGTTTACCGGTACTGGACGTACACGGGGAATTAAAGGTGTTACCTTTGGAGCCGCTTGTGTGGTAGCACTTGGTTGCATAACTTGTTGTGTTTGCATTACAGGTTGTGCTTGTGTAGGAACCATTTGAGGTGGTGCTACGCGAACCGGAGCCATTGGTTGTGCCTGTACAGGTCTTACGGCTGCTTGTTGTGGTGCAACAACTATTGGTTGTGTAGTTGAAGGGGTAGGCTGAGTAGCCATAGGTCGCACGACTGGGGTTGCTACATTTGTAGTACCTTGCGTCGTTGATTCAGTGGTAGTGTTCGAACCTACCAAATCATTCATGTTGAGGGTAGGGGCTGCGTGGGCAACACCACCCAACGCTGCTGCTGCAAAAAATGCGGCAGTGACCTTACGTTTCCTAGATGATTTCATGAATTACTCTCCGAACTAGAATTGAAAAAATAATTTATAATTTTAAGATTTGTTTATATTTATATAGTTTAACATAAATCGATATATTTGTACAATTTGGATAAATATAGATGAATACTGGATGAATGTTAAGAGGGGGGGAGGGAATATATAAATAAATTTAAAATGCTAGGATATTAGTTATTGTCTGTAATGATTTGTAGATATTTTTCCTCATGTATACATATTTCCATAAAATATGATATGATTTTGGTAATTTAGCTGAGTTTTGATGATAAAGGAGAGAATATGTTTAGAAAATTCTTATTATTGTGTATGGCGCTAGCTACTTTCACCATGCAGATACAGGCTATATCGATTAATGAATTAAATGGATCCCCACAGTTTAAAAATGTATATCAAAAAACATATTCTTTTGATGATGCTTCAAGTAATAGGATTGTACACTTTTTAAATACTTATTCTGTAGAGGTTCTTGAATATGCTGCACCTCATTACAAATTGAAAGGTACCTTCTACTCTGTTGATGAACATGCTCGTGGCTGGGCTATTACAGAATATGAATTGACTGCTACTTATGATACGAATTACTCCTTAGGTAGTCTAATAGAAGCTCAGAAGAGTGTAAAACCATCACCAGCTATGTATGCAGTGATTAAAAAAGCACAAGATGAGTCTGGTATACAAATTGAGTTACAAGTGGTGAATAGATATACTTGGGATGGTGCTGTGGTTAATGGTTTAGGAAAATTTGTACACCAATCACGACCACTTGACCGAAGTCGTATTGACGAGGATCTCTTTGCCATAGCTGATGCTATGTTTGTTGTTGCTTATCAGCAGCATTTCGATGATATTGTGGTGAAATGAGGTGCCTTATGAAACGTTTCTTAATTGTAATGGCTATCTTATGCGTATGGTGTGTTTCCGTTAATTCTGTGAAAGCAGTCTCTAATGCCGAATTGCAAGATACTAGCCGTTTTGAACATATTATATCTAAAGGTGATACAGGCGGTGGAGATGGTAAATATATTGAGTTGAGCACACTTCGAGATATATCTACCGATGCACGTATAAAAAGTATAGAGACTAAGATATACGTTGTATTGCCGGCTTCTAATTTAATTCGAGAATACACAATTCGTTATGACTATAACCTAACGTATTCCTTTGCCAATTTAGTAGCAAGAATGCCGGAGTTTAAACAGCGAGTTCCTGATTTTAGTTTAGGTGATATATGGAAGCTTAAAATGGATGATTCTGGTATTGTAGGAACTGTTAAGGCGCAACAGGATTATACCCTTAATGGTGAAAGCAAACCAACACAACCAGGTTATAAAGGGTATGAGCATGTTACCTTCTTAACACCTACAGATTTTGATTTTGAAAGCTATCATGTGGCAAATCAAGTGTACAAAAAAGTATTCGGCATATTTTATGATGATGTAATTCGATAGTTTATAATAAGGTCATAGGGTGTTTTATATAAGAAAAGGACTAGAACTTTGGTGTTCTAGTCCTTTTGTCATATGTACTATTTGTATGATTTCTTGCTATAGGTAGTAGTATTACACTAGCTTTTACAATTATTTTTTGAGTTTTGGTTTTACAATCGCCAAGATAATACAAGCTACAACGGAACCAATCGCAATGGATGCAAGGTAAAGAAGTGGGTTGCCGATTGTTGGTACTACGAAGATACCACCATGAGGGGCACGTAATGTACATTCAAAGAACATGGATAATGCACCAGCTGTACCAGCACCGATGATGCAAGAAGGCAATACGCGAATAGGATCAGCTGCGGCAAATGGGATAGCCCCTTCTGTGATGAAGGAAAGGCCCATGATGTAATTTGTAATACCAGATTTACGTTCTGCTTCTGTGAAGCGGCTAGGGAAGAATGTTGTACAAAGGGCAATCGCCAATGGAGGAACCATACCACCAGCCATAACAGCTGCCATGATACCATATTCACCAGTTGCAAGAGCTCCTGTGCCGATAACATAGGCTGCTTTGTTTACAGGACCACCCATATCAACGGACATCATAGCACCGAAGACAAAGCCTAATAATACGCGACTAGTAGTGCCCATTGTTTGTAAGGAATTCATAAGCCATTCGTTCAAGGCGGATACTGGTGGATTGATGATAAATGTAATAGCAATACCAATGAATAATACGCCCAGTACAGGATAGAAGAGCACTGGTTTTGTACCTTCTAATGCTTGAGGTAATCCGGATACGAGTTTCTTAACTAAAAGTACTAGGTAACCTGCTGCAAAGCCTGCAATCAAGGCACCAAGGAAACCGGAACCGCCTTGGCTTGCCAACAAGCCACCCACGAAACCGGCTACAAGACCTGGACGGTCTGCAATACTCATAGCGATATAACCAGCTAGAACTGGTAACATAAATCCAAAGGAAGCACCGCCGATTTTCATTAGGAATGCTGATAATGGTGTGCCAGAACCAAAGTTTTTGGCGTTAGCTGGATCGAATGTATCAAATAGGAATGCGAGAGCGATTAGAATGCCACCGCCGATAACGAATGGCAACATGTGAGATACGCCATTCATTAAATGCTTGTAGATTTGACGACCAAAGCTGTCCGCCGCATCCATGGAAGATGCCGCACTGTCTTTATCTGATTGGGACGCATGATATACCGGTGCTGTACCAGACATAGCTTCACGCAATAATTCTTCTGCTTTATTAATGCCGTTTGCAACCTTAGTTTGAATCATTGGTTTGCCATCAAAACGAGCCATTTCAACTTGGCGGTCAGAAGCGACGATGATGCATTTAGCATGCTCGATTTCTTCCGCTGTAAGTGCATCCTTAATGCCAGAGGCACCATTTTTTTCTACCTTTAAAGAGATGCCCATTTCCTTAGCTTTACGTTCCAAGGATTCTGCGGCCATGTATGTATGAGCAATGCCAGTAGGACAGCCTGTAACAGCTAATATTTCATAATGTGGATTATCTATAGATACCTTAGGAACGACATTTTCGATAGCCTCTGCAGCCTTTGCTTCAATAGCCTCGGTAATGCTTGGTGCTTTTTCATTTTCCGTCTTGATATAGCCTTCTACAGATGGATCAAAGTTGCCATCTTCTTTGGCAGTGATAAGCTCTAGAAAGCGGTCCACTGTAGCAGCTTGGATGAGAGCATTTTTGAAGTCTGGATCGATTACCATAGTTGCTAATTTGCTCAATACCTCTACATGAGTATCAGCTGCACCTTCTGGGGCCGCAATCATAAAGAATAGGCGAGATGGTTGACCATCGAGGGCATCGAAATCAACACCATTAGGAACGACCATGGCAGCAAGACCAGCTTCTTTTACGCCTGCTGATTTAGCATGCGGTGTGGCAATGCCATCGCCAAGGCCAGTGGAACCAGATTCTTCACGAGCGAAGACAGCTTGTAAGTATTCTGCCTTGTCAGATAAGTTGCCGCCCTTATCCATTAAATCACCTAGGGTGTAAATGGCATCCGCTTTGTTAGTTGGTGCTACATTCAGCAGGATTGACTGGGGCTTTAATAAATCAGTAATTTTCATGTGTATACTCCTTACTGTACATATATAATGAATAATAAAATTAACAAATTGTGTTGAGCAAGGTGAGAACTTCATCCTTAGTAGCTAGATTTTCCGAAAACGCCGAAGCGGAGCCCGTAGCGATGCCCCAATAGAGGGCTTGTTGTAAATCTTGGGTATTGAGGTATCCTGTCATGAAACCGGCTACCATAGAATCACCGGCACCGACGGAGTTGACAAGAGTCCCTTGAGGGGCAGGACTTGTATAGACAGTACCATCAGCAGATACCAAAATAGCGCCATCACCAGCCATAGAGATGAGCACATGTTGTGCACCTTGAGCTTGTAATTCTTTGGCGGCAGATACTAAATCATCCTTTGTAGATAATGTACGTCCAAAAATTTCGCTTAATTCGTGGTTATTTGGTTTGATTAAAAATGGTTTGTATGGCAATACCCGTGTTAATAAATCTTTAGTTGCATCTACAACGATACGAATATGCTTATGAGCTAAGCGCTCCATAATGATTTCGTACATATCGCTTGGAAGGCTAGACGGAATGCTTCCTGCCAAGATTAATGTATCTTGATCTGTTAATGCATCGAGTTGGGCATATAAGGCATGGAGTTCATCATCTGCGATGATAGGACCACGACCGTTGATTTCCGTTTCTTCATCGGATGCTTTTACCTTAACGTTGATGCGGGTCAAACCTTCTTTGAGGCGGATGAAACTTTCACGGACATCAAATTCATTGAGCTGACGCACGATTTCGTCACCTGTAAAACCAGCGATAAACCCAAGCGCCGTCGTATCCATACCTAGATTATTAAGTACAATTGACACATTGATGCCCTTGCCACCACCGAGCACGTATTCTTGTTCTGTACGATTGATAGAACCAGGGGTTAAGTGGTCTAAGCGAACGATATAATCCAATGCTGGATTGAAAGTAATCGTATAAATCATAAGTTTTCCTCTATGTTTCGTAAAAAATAGAATGTATTAATGGATTTGTTGTTCCTTGCGTCGTAAGCGATACCAGTAGATAAGTGGTACTAAGTATAAGAAGAACGCAAAGGGTACGTAACCGGCAGGCGAGACATCCATCATAATGACCGGTACTAGCGCCGCAATATTCCAAGGCTGTAAGGCTGCAATAAGAATGCCGCTATTTTCAAAGTCTAGCATAACGTCTTCGTCATGAATGCGTTCTTTTGCATAGGTGGTACGCATAATCGAATGCGTCATGATTACCGCAATTGCTTGACTACAACCAAGGGCACCTGTAATAAATGCGATTAGCACATTCGACGCAAAGAGTTTGGCACGACCCGATACGTGTTGTAAAAGATTCCGAATATCATTCCAAAAACCAACGCCTTCAAGCATACCGGAAATGGAACAAGCCATAAATATAGAGAGGGTCGGTATCCACATTGTTTGTAGGCCTCCGCCGTGGATAATATCCGATAGCGGATTATAATCCGGCAGATGGAAACCAAATACAGTAAATTGCAACATATCCATAACTGTATAATTTTGATGGATAACTGCGAGGATGGCTGCCGCCAGTGCACTCATACCTATAGGCCAATGTATAGAGAGCTTTGTTGGTAATAAACCAATAACGATAAGAACTGGTATCCATAATGTCCAATGGATATTGAAAACGAAATGAATCGTATCCGGTAGATAACTGTTAGTGTAGTCTAGTGGAAACCATAGGGATAAAAGTAGATACAATATACAGCTGATGATGAGAGCAGGTATGCTATCTTTCAACATGATTGGTATATTGCTATTTACTTTGGTGTGCGTTAGAGCCGCTACAAGAGAGGCGCTAGAGGAGAGAGGAGAGTTTCTATCTCCTAAATAGGCGCCTGCCATAATGGCACCAGCTACAATATCAATAGGTAGATTACCGGCTTTGGCAATTGTAATTAGGACAATACCTATAGTGCCCACTGTTCCTAGCGATGTACCCAGTAACATACTCACACAGGAGGTAATTAAAAATGCGCAGATTATGAAAAGATTTGGATTAATCAATTCAATACCAGACGCAATAATCATGGGAATAATCCCAGATGCTTGCCACATGGCTATTAGCCAACCAATGAGCAAAAAGATTCGCATGACTACGATTGAGGTTTTGGCACTCGTCCAGGACATGCGTAGTAAGTCTTTTGGATTATATCCTTGTCGATATAGAGCGTATGCAAAGCACAACCATACGAGGATTAATGCGTAGCCGATGGGGACACTAAACATGACAGAGGCCAGAATTATGATGATAGAAACGATTAATGATATCAATAGTCCCATATTATTTGGCATCATGGTGCGCCCTTGTTTATATTTTAGGTATGCCTGTAATAGTAATTGTAACCACTTCATATTATTCGATAGGAAGTTCTGTTTCGAATACTTCCTCAGCAGGGCCCGTCATAAGAACCGTGCCATCCTCCAAATAACTGATGTGTAATGTGCCAAGATATAATTCTACATCGACCTCGCGTCCTGTAAGACCTTTTTCGTAAGCCATAACTGCAGAGGCACAAGAGCCAGTGCCACATGCAAGAGTAGCGCCTGCGCCGCGTTCCCAAGTGCGGACCTTAATGTGATGGTCATTTACGACCTCGATATAGTTCACATTTGTGTTGGATGGGAATGCATCGTGTTTTTCAAGAATTGGTCCTTGTGTTGTAACCGGTGCTTTGGTGATATCTTTGACAAACACTTCTGTGTGAGGAACACCGAGAAGAACAGAGCTTACTGTGACTGTTTCGCCATTTACATCGAGGTCAACATCGATTACCTTATCCATATCTACATTCATAGGAATATCGTTGCTGTTAAAGAATGGTTTGCCCATGTCTACTGTCACTTGTGTTACAATACCATTTTCGATGGTTAATGTAGGTTTCATAACGCCTGCTAATGTTTCGATGGTGAAAGTTGTGTCTTTGATTTCTCCATGTTCATAAGCGTATTTAGCAAAACAGCGAATACCATTACCACACATTTCAGCTTCACTGCCATCCGAGTTGATGATACGCATGCGTACATCACATGTATCAGATGGTACAACAATGACAAGACCATCAGCACCGATGCCTGTACGACGATTGCAGAGGCGGATGGCAAGATCTGTATAATCTTTGTCGGCTCCTTTTGGGTCAGAAAAGAGGATGAAATCGTTGCCGAGACCATGCATTTTGGTTAACTTCATATATACTCCTATTCTTAGTCGCATACAATATATTGCGACTTTTCCTTACAATAGAGTAGACTTTCACTATGATACTCGTGAAAGTCTACGGTTAATTATATATAATATAACATTATATCACAGAATAGGGTCTCTCTTTATTGTTCAATGCAAAAATGTTAGAATATAATGTAAAGTAATTTATAAGATAGAAAGAGGAGCACATATGCGAATTCAAGGGATTTCTGGATCTCGAGGCGTTGCTGTTGGCAATGTGTACAAATATATACAAGAAGAAATCGTAATACCCGATTATGAGGTAACTGATGACCAAGTAGAGGCTGAAATTGGAAAGTTTGCTAGTGCCATGGCCGCTACCCTTAAACAATTAGATACGATTCGTCAAAAAGCATTGGTTGATATGGGGGCAGATGAGGCGGCTATTTTTGAAGCTCATATGCAAATCGCACAAGATCCATCTCTATCTGATGGTATCAAGTCCCTTGTGGAAAATTCAAAGATGAACGTCGTAGCTGCTACGGCGCAAACGATAGAAACCTTTGCGGCTATTTTCATCGGCATGGATGATCCATATATGCGTGAACGTGGTGCGGATATTAAAGATATTGGCGATCGTTTGATGCGGAACATGCTTGGCATGAACCCTCGTGGTTTATCTCATATTTCAGGCGAGGTTATCATCGTGGCTCACGATTTGGCCCCATCTGATACGGCTTCACTAGATAAAAATGTTGTAAAAGGTATCGTAACAGCTGCTGGTGGTCCGACATCTCATGCGGCTATCATGGCGCGTACCTTAGAAATTCCTGCTGTTATGGGCGTTGGTGATATTGAAAGCTTTACTGACGATGTGCGTGCTGTTGTACTTGGCACGGATGGTGAAGTTATTACGGAACCATCTGATGAAGAATGGGAACGTTATACAAAAGAAGCCGTAGATTTCCAAGACGAGTTGAAACGTTTAAAGGACTCTGCTAATTTAGAAGCCGTTACAAAAGATGGTCACCATGTTGACTTATTCGGTAATATTGGTAAATCCAAGGATGCGGACCATGCGTTGACCATGGGGGCTCAAGGTATTGGTTTATATCGCACCGAATTCCTATACATGGAAAATGATGAATTGCCAACCGAAGAGGTGCAATTTGAACAATATAAACAAGTAGCAGAAAGTATGAAGGGCCAACCTGTCATCATCCGTACCATGGATATCGGTGGTGACAAGGAATTAAAATGTCTAGATTTACCAGAAGAAATGAATCCATTCCTCGGGTATCGTGCTATTCGTATCTCTTTGAATCGACCTGATATTTTTAAGGTCCAATTACGTGCACTCCTTCGGGCTAGTGCGTTTGGCGACATTCACATCATGTATCCTATGATTGCATCTGTAGAAGAGGTTAAAGCGGCAAACGCTATGCTCGATGAATGCAAGGAAGAATTGATTACTGAAGGTATAGCTTTCAATAAAGATATCAAAGTAGGTATCATGATTGAGGTGCCTGCGGCAGCCGTTATTTCTCCAATTTTGGCTAAATATGTAGATTTCTTTAGTATCGGTACCAATGATCTTTGCCAATACACGTTGGCGGTTGACCGTATGAATGAGGCCATCGGCAATTTATATCAACCATTGCATCCAGCTGTATTGCGCCTCATCAAACATGTGATTGATTCAAGTCACGAACAAGGTAAATTTACCGGTATGTGTGGTGAGTTAGCTGGTGCTCCAGTTGCAACTATGATTTTATTGGGCTTAGGACTTGATGAATTCTCTATGACTGCGTCATCCATTCCATTGATTAAAAATATTTTGCGCTCTGTTACAAAGGCAGAATGTGAAGAATTTGCTCAAAAAGCATTGACTATGGATACAGCCGAAGAAATTACGGCCTATGCAAAATCATTACTCGCTGAAAAAGGTTTGGCATAGACCATAGCTTTCATAAAAACAAACTTGAATTTGATAGGGGTAAACTGATACAATACCTATATTAATAGCAAAGATATTAGGCGTTTTTGTGCGCTCCGTAGAAAGAGGTAACTCATGAAAGAAGTAACAGTAGAAATCACAAACGAATCTGGTTTACATGCTCGTCCTGCAACTGCATTTACACAATTGGCTGCAAAATTCGCGTCCAAATTGACAATCGCAGCAAATGGTAAAACAGCAGATGCTAAATCCATTTTGACTGTATTAACATTGGGTGCAACAAAAGGCACATCCGTAGTATTAACTGCTGATGGTGCTGATGAAGATGATGCATTAGCAGCACTTAGCGAGTTCTTAACAACGAACCACGACTAATACGCAAAAGAGGCAATACCCTAATCATTAGGATATTGCCTCTTTTTATTTTCCCATATTGGCAAAGCGCTCTACAGCAACTGTAAAGTCATTAATTGTTTTATCTACATCACCATGTTGTATACCATCGCGTACACAATGGTTGATATGTCCTTCGAGGACCACTTGGCCAACCTTATGCAACGCGGATTTGGCTGCATTGATTTGGGCTAGTACATCTTCACAAGGAATGTCTTCTTCAATCATTCGATCAATAGCTTGCACTTGACCTAAAATTTTACGCAATCGACGATGTAGATTGTCTGAATCCATACACTGTTTCATAATACTCCTCCAATTTGGGCATGCTTCATCATCCAATCTATTATACGACAATATGGTTAACAAATACAATATATACAAGTATGCTAAAATTAGATAACTTATGATACAATACAATCAATATATGATGGTTGTATTATAGGGATGTTATTTGTGAAAGTTTGTATACTTGGAAGTCTGCTGTAAGGTGGATATAGGTGAATCTATGTTTATATTTCGAATAGTGCGCCGATTAGTTCTTATCATTTGTATATTGCTAGGGGCTATATATGTGTATGATACATATCAAAGTTATCAAGGAACAAATCGCCTTAGTAAGGCTCATACAACTGTAGAACAGACAATTGAAGAAAATGAAGATACATTAAGTCGGTGGGAACGAGTACATCGTGTTTTTACCTTCCGAGAAAAAGTTGAAGCCGCGCTCTATCAACGTGTGCCAAGGGATAAATGGGTGAAGTCTGAAAGCATTCCAGACAATGCGAAACGTGCTCTTGTGGCCGTTGAAGATAAACGCTATTACAAGCATGGTGCTATCGATGTGCTCGGTGTAACCCGTGCTTTCTATGTGAATACAGTGGCTGGCGAAACTGTTGAGGGTGGTAGTACAATTACCCAACAATTAGTAAAAAATCTATTTTTATCGTCTAAGCGGACAATGACACGCAAAGCGGAAGAAGCCATTTTAGCGATAGAGATGGAACATTACTATAGTAAAGATGAGATTTTAACCATGTATTTGAATACGGTCTATTATGGTCATAATTATTATGGTATAAAAGAAGCTGCGCAAGGATATTTTGGAACAAGTCCTAGCCGATTGACATTAGGTCAATGTGCTATGTTAGCCGCTTTGCCAAATGCACCATCCTATTTAGATCCATATGAAAACTACGAGGCTGCGAAAGCTAGGCAAAAATTAGTGCTAGCTCAAATGGTAGATCAAGGTATGATATCTCAAGCTGAGGCAGACTATGCATATAAGCAAGATCTTGGTATAGAATAATATACATTTTAATATTACAATATATACAAAACAATCATGGTGCTATAAGTACTCGCATCATGATTGTTTTTTTACAGATAGTTCGAATACGAAATATATTATATAAATGAATAAAATTTCTACTTGCATTTATAAATATGCAATGATATACTAACATCTGTAGTCGATAAGACATGAAGAATTCATAATGAATTCGTAGTATAATAATTAATGGTATGATTCATACCTAGTATAATTTAGTTTATGAGGTGTTATCATGGGTAAAGCAAATAAAGTAGTACTCGCATATTCTGGTGGTTTAGACACATCCGTTATCATTCCTTGGTTAAAAGAAAACTATGGCGCTGAAGTTATCGCTGTATGCGTAGACTTAGGGCAACCTGAGGATTATGATGCGGTTGAGAAAAAAGCAATCAAATCCGGCGCATCTAAAGCATATATCGTTGATGCTAAAGAAGATTTTGTAAAAGATTATGTATGGCCAACTGTAAAAGCTGGTGCTGTTTACGAAGGTAAATATTTATTAGGTACATCCTTTGCTAGACCTTTGATTGGCAAGATTCTTGTAGATATCGCTAAAAAAGAAGGCGCTGATGCTATCGCTCACGGTGCGACTGGTAAAGGTAATGACCAAGTTCGTTTCG
>ENA-OWLZ01000387-OWLZ01000387.1-metagenome-genome-assembly--contig:-NODE-387-length-12262-cov-6.130089_pt1 | contig 12262 bp, 9 predicted proteins | sample MGYA00245341_ERZ651117 | MGnify/ENA primary metagenome ERZ651117 (study PRJEB26857, sample SAMEA4031763) | metagenome | biome: human; feature: oral; material: saliva | place: Philippines | collected 2014 | study... | reverse complement strand
AGTTGATTAATGACAGAGCGACCACCCCAAAGTTGAAAGGCGTATCCTGCTGCATAAATCTCCAAATCAGAGGAGATTTTTCTACCCGCCGTTCTATCATTATCTTGAACATAAGCTCTATATGCACGTGACTGTGCCTCCGTGTAAGGAGCTAAAGACCGTTTACCATTTGCTAAGTAAGTTAAGTGGTGAGTAGTACCTTTACCTACACTTAGGATAGTTCCTTCAGGAGTACCTCGGAAATCGTCTACATCAACAAGCCAAGGTTCACCTGCTCTCCACTGGTTAAGACCACTAGGATCATCACTATCATGAATACCATCTGTTTTGACACCTTGCCAGTATGTCTCTCCTCTGACTACATTAGCCTCTACCTTAGATCCCCAAGGATTTACTACAATACCAACATTGTTGTCCCCATAAGTATGTCTAACCGCTTGACTATAATCAAGATCAGAATAAATAGCAATTGTACCCAAGTTAATTGGTTCATTAGTGGCTTCATCGAAATAAGCGATATCCCACTCAACGTTTAAGTAATTAAATGGATTGAAACCCACTGGAGATACAGGTCCAGTAGAACCATCTTTGTACCACCATACAGCCAATCGTGTATAAGTCTCTGCACTACCTTCTATCCTATGTTCAGGGACTGGGGTAGAGCGAGAAGTCAATTTAGCAGAAATCGTTTTTCCTGACTTAGTACGACCAACATTATGTAGCGTAAACTCAGATCCCTGTTCGATACCTGTAATAAGCGCACCTCCATATCTTGAGTCATTTATCCAATTATGGAGAGGGGTTGAACTATTTGGGTCTAGTCTAAGGTTCTTATCTAAGGTAATAGTAGTGTTTTTGTTAGCTCCAAGCGCACCATCAACTACCTCAAGAGTAGGGTCTTCATCAAATACTGCAGTGAGCTTAGAATAGTAATCTAATGAACCACGCTTAGACTCGTCAAACTCACCGTAGATTGTAACCCCATTTGTACGACCTTGGACTTGTTGTGTTTGTAACTCTGCCAATTTTCGTTTATATTCTACTGAGTCCTTTTCATACTTAGCTAATTGTTCTTTGTATTTCGCTAAAGCTGCATCAGACTGACTTTGGTTATTTGTCCACGTTTTTAGAGCTTCTTCGTAGTTCTTCTTAGCTAAAGCATTTTCTTTATCAATCTCAGCATCTTTCTTAGCTTTTTCTTCTACTGCTTTTTCATAATTAGACTTAGCAAGAGCATTCTCTTGTTTGATACGTTCATTCTCTTTAGCTACACGCTCTTTTTCAGCTTTTAAACGCTCATTCTTTTCTTGATTATCTTTATCAATTTGAGCATTTTTAGTAGTAGCTTCTGCTAAGTCTTTTTCATACTGAGCTTTAGCTTTGTCGTAAGAATCTTTCTTTTCCTTGTTCTCAGTAGTAATCGTTTTAATCTCTTCTTTACGAGTTGCTACTTCCTCTTTGTACTTCTTAGACTCATCTTCAACAGTAGTCGCTTGCTTGTCGTAACTAGACTCAATCTCAGCAGTTTTCTTAGCTAACTCATCAGAATTAGTCACCAAACCACCATCAACTTCAGTTTCTTTTACAATTAAACCTGCTTCTTTAGCAGCCGATACCGCAGACTCTACTTTTTCTCGGTTAACAGTGACTTCAACAGAACCTGTTGATTTTTCTGCACTACCTTGGTCGTTTGTAGAATCCACCGTTGGATTCGTCTGTGCATAGGGAGCATTTGTGGCTGGATTTTCAGTTCGTTCATCTGCTCTAACTGGACTAGTCATCAAACCTAAGGCAGCTAGACCAAGAATTACTCCACACGTTCCCCATCGTCTTGTTTTTCGGATTGAACCGAAAGCTCGTGTCTCATGATTAAATTTCATTTATTCTCCTTTTTTATTATCCATTCAATAAATCCTTTACAGCACTAGTTTTAGGAAGTTTTTTAGGCTCTTCCTTCTTTGGTTCAGCAGCTTTTTCTTCCGTTTTCTTTGGTTCAACCGATTTCTCTTTTTCTTTATAAACAAACTTAAGTGTCTGTTTATCTGAAGAAACCTTCCCTTCCAATTCTTCCGGAACTGCCTTCAAAACATAAGTTGTATCTTTAACTGTAATTTCTGTTTCAACATCACGGTCAAATTTCCAGTTTTTACCTACAAGCTCTCCAGCTTTAGAAATAACTTCAGAATTCTTGATTTCCTCGCCCTTCTCGTTGACAAAGATAGCTTTAACTTCTTCGCCCTTTTCATGTGCCAAGTAAGTCAGCAAAAGGTCATTTTCTGCAAACTTCCCTTTCTCTTCGCCTTCTTTAAGGGTGACTTCAAATCCATCTACAGTCGGAGCTTTGATATCATAATCATTCCCCGAGAATCCCATAGCTACAAGAATATCCTGATCAATCTGCTCATTCGTTAAAGCATTCAGAACCTTGAAAGTTAAAGAATAAACCTTTTTATCTGCTGGTTTCTTTTCATACAGATAATGTAGTTTAACAGTATCCTTAGTAACTTTTCCAGAAGATTCTTTAGGTTCTCCAGTCAATACATAGGTTTCACCATCAACAGTCAATTCCTTCTTAACTTCAGTTGCCTTCCATTCACTACCAATCTCCTTACCAGCTTCGACAATTGTGATATCGCTTTGTCCAGGAATTTCTTTTCCGTCCGCTGTTCGGAAATCAGCAGTAACAGCTCCACCTTCGTTTTTGATAGAGTCAGATTTCTTAGCCACTTCTTTTCCATCTAGTGACACTGAACCAGTTGCAGTACCTTCTCCAGTGAAGCTATAAACGATTGTGTAATCACCATCAGGTAGTTTTTCTGAAAAATCAACCTTCCCATCTTTGATCGGCAATTCTTTATTGACTTTTCTGCCTTTTAACAAAGCCTTAGTGATTTTTATTCCATCTCCACCAATGGCAACTTGAGCTGTTTGATCTGCGCCCTTAGAGGTTTGTACTTTAACAGTAGCAGTTTCCATAAACTGTTTAATGACTTCATCATCAACCGTCTTAGGATCTTTACCCGACATATCATAGATATTCGGATGACCCAATTCTTTCATTTGGTTAATAGAACGGTCAGAGTTTGTATCATTTTCAGTCACTTGGTTCCGATTGATAACCGACATAAACGTTTTAGCACGTTTCTTAGCCCACTCAGCAAATGAACGATCCATCTCTTCCACTTTTCCACCATTCATCCACCCATCGGTATATTGAATAACAGAAACAGTATCTGTCGGTTTAGTTAGTTTTTCAGCAATCTCTTCAAAAGGAACGTTAGAACCATCTGACTCATCTAGGTAACGGTGTGAACGTAGAGCATTTGCTAAAGCTGCAAAATAAGCACCATACTCGTGAATATCAGAATCTTTTTCTGTTGGAGCTTTAATCTTCAACAGATTGTCAATAATTTCAAGTGCTTCTTGTTTCGTCAACAAGGTTGAAGATAATCCGACTGTATCTTTAACTTCTTTATTTGTACTGGCATGATACGAACTCTGTCCGTAATTGTCAGGATATAATTGGATGATATGACGACTATCTGCGTTCTTATTGGCTTCGATAATCTTCTTACTCAAACGAAGTGAATCTTTTACTTTACCAGCATAAGAACTAGAGTAGTCATATACATGGACAGTCGTAAGCGGAGCAATTTCATTAGTTGTGCTCGTATTTGTAGGAGCTTTTGTCTTAAACTGAAGCTCATTAGATCCTGCTTTATCTTCACCAGTTACTACTGTATTTTCAGTAGTTTTTAGTTCTGGAGAAAAATCAGGTTGTTTAGGATCAACTGGTTCTGGATTAGGATTTTTAACCTTAGGCGCATCTTTTTTGACCTTTTCAATTTCAATTTTGGTCTTTTCCAAATCCTTGAATTTGTCGGATTTATTATTGTTAACCTGTTTTTCGTCCACCCCAGAAGATTCTGTATCCTTCTGCTCTGTTTTTTCAGTCACAGCTGATTTAACTGAAGAATCACTTTTAGATTCATCTGCTTGAGCTATTGCCGAACCGACAATCCCAACCGCAACAAGTCCTAGTGCTACAGAACATAGACGTTTCCCATATTTTCTATAGCTAAATGTTTTTTTCATATTATCGCCTTTCTAAATGTTCATTGGATTATTTTCTATCGGATATAGTTGATGGATCTCTTGCTCTAAAATATACAATTATCATTTTTCCTCCAACCAAAAAGTCACCAAGAAACCTTGATGACTTTAATAAGTTTAATTTTCCTTTGATTCTCGTTTGATTTTCAATAGACTTAAAAGTGAAATAGTTACCATCCCCAAGAGCCAATGACTAGAAGATTTTTCCCCCGTCTTAGGTAATTCATATCTTGCAGCAGGTGCTTGATAGACTGGATCTTTGACTTTTGCCACTTGATCGTGCACATACTTCTCAGTCTTAACATTTTGCACTACTGGAGTAGAATGAGTTCCATCTTGTTCAATACTTGCTTTTTGAACAGTCAACTCTTTTTGATGCTCAATTTTTTGTTGTGCTTCTAGATAATCACGATAAGCCGCCAACAACTCTTTATGAGCCTCTAATACCTTTCTTTGTTCTACTTTTGCAGTTTCTAGTTTTGCTAGTGCTAACTCAAGAACTGATTTCTTTTCTTTCAAAACTTCTTGAGCTGCTTCAAGATTAGCTTTTGCCTTTTCTAAGAGTTGAGGGGCATTATTCAAAACTTCCACTCGCTCTTTTGATGCTTTCAAGGCTTCCGTTGATGCTGAAAGTATGGCTTGACGATTGAGGATAAGTTCTTTAATTCGAGTAAGTTCACCTTGTTTAGCAATCAATGCCTCTTTCTCAGCAGTCAAAGCTTCATTCAGTGATTTCCGTTCACTTTGTTTTTCAGCTAGTTTATCTTTAGCTAACGCAAGTACTTTACGTTTGTTTTGTACATCCGCATTCAACTGTTCCAAGACCTCTTGTGCTTGTTTGTTTTCTAAACCAGCTTTTTCAAGGTTTGCTTCTGCCTGCTTCAACTTAGCTTCTGCTTCAGGAGTTTTTAAAGTAATATTCTGAATGTCATTACGATTAGTCACTGCATTTTGCGCAGCAACTTCTGCTTGAGTATATTCTGTCTGTGCTTGTGCTTTTCTAGCTTGAGCATCCTTATGATTCGTTTTCGCAGTATCATAAGTATCCTGAGCCTGTGCCACAGAATTTCTAGCTACTTGAATTCTTTCCTGAAGACTAGCTAGATTGTTCTTAATATCAACTTTAACATTTTGATGGAAACCATTTTTCAGTAAATCAATTGTTTTAGAATCTGTTCCAACATAGTGCATCGCAATCAAACCAAGATCTGTCTTTCGGGTTGCTACACCGATATATTGTAGCGTGACTGACTTACGATCTAGTCCTGCAAAGTTTAAAGCATGGCCCCAATCAGCATGCTTATCATAAAACAGCATCATAATCATGTTGTTGTATGCCTGTTGTTTCAGATCAGCTAATGTTACTATATCACCTGCATTTTGAAAACCTATGTTTTCAGCAAGTAGACCTTGATTACCTTGATTCAAACCAACTTCTTTCGCAACTGTATTCAAAGCATCTAGGTCATGTCCGTACTGATTAGTAGATAGTTGAGTTGCTTTCTGTGCCACTTTCTGCATATCTCGATTCACTAAAACTGGAATATCATCTGTTCCCATCAATTGACGGAAATCATTAATCAAATGTGCATTGAAAATGGCAAGTTCATCTTGAACTTCAGCAGATAAATGATTGACATCAGCAATCACAGTCTTTTTATCTGCTTCACTCTGCTTAAATGGAGAAGTTGGATTGCCGTAATAAGTCTCACCACCATCTGGAGAGCTAAATCCAGCAGCAGTCATTCCTTTCTTGGCAATTTCCTGTAACTTATTTGAATTTTCTTCAGTGGGGTTATTGAAGTAAGCCTTTAAAGCTTCTACATAGCCAGCAGGATAAGTGATAGAGGTCGTTGTCAAACTATCCAGGATACTTTGATCCTTAGATAGATTCTCTTTAGCTACTCGATACTGATTTTCAGCGTTAGTAGCATGAATGGTTGCTTGATCTAGCTCCTTCGCTTTCACCAACCTAGTTCCTTCAGTACTCGTTACCTCTGCTTCTGCCTGTTTCAGTTTAGAAGCACGTTGATCATCTGCTTCTTTAGCAAGTACCAAATCTTGTCGAGCTTGTGATTCAGCTTCTTCGCTCATTTCTAAGTTTCGCTTAGCTGCTTCAGCATTGGCAACAATGCCTGCAACTCCAGTTCCGTCTAAAATAGCTTGTTTTTCAGCTACAATTTGTTCTGCATCTGTAACTTCTTCTGTTTTGTCAGCAAGTTTTCTTGTAGCTTTTTTGACACTTGCTTCTTGATCAGTAACATTCTTTTCAGCTAGCTTTTGTTGCTCTTCAGCAGAGGACAGTTCTTTTTGAGCCTTCTTCCCAGCAACCTCTTTTTCAGAAACATCTTCTTTTGCATCCTGGATATTTTTAGGAGTAGCTTCCTGGACAAGTTTCTCCGCTTGAGTAACAGCTTCTGTAGCTTCTTCAACTAATCTCTCAGCATCGTTCGCCTCATTTTGAGCTGTGTTTACAATCTCCTCATGTTTTTTTACAACTGTGTTTGCCTGATCCACGTTTGCTTGGGAGATGGTAACATCAGTTTCTGTAACTGTTTTTTTAGTTGCTGACTTCTGTTGGCTCCCTGAAATTGGCTCTGTAGGCTTTAATTCTTCAGCAGAAGCTTGAGTCGTTGCTCCAACTGTTGCTGTTACGATTGCGCCAGCCAATAAAACTTTCTTAACTTCATTCATCATTTCCATTTGATTTCTCCTTTTTGATATTACTTAAAACAATGCTTATTTGAATAGTCTTTTAGTTCTCGTGAGATTTTATCAGACAATTTATTTGGGATAAAAGTCATATATACTAGAATCCCTGAGACTAAAAGAATAACTGTAAATATTATCTGGATAATACTCATTTCTTCACCTTTTCATAACATCACCTATCTGCTTTCAGCAACAAAGAAACAGTTCCTTGCTCCTCAAAACAGATAGATGAGGACTCTATCTGTTAAATTTTACCGCTAGGTCGGTGATAACCTTTACCGGTTAGTTGTAAGATAGTTTTATTACCTTGCTTAATTCGTCTGGCAACTAAAATATCTCCACGTTTAATAGTGCGTATATCTCTATAGATTTTAGAGTATTCTGCAATCATTTCAACGGTTTGAAGTTTTCCTGCCACATATCCTTTTTTTGGAATAAGACCATACTTACTAGTTAATTTCATTTCTTCACCACTTGCAAGCCGTGCGGTTACATCACCTTGCAAACCTAGTCGTCTTAAGTCAGTGAGTGTAACCTCACTAGTTGATTTTATTTGATTCATATTGTCCTCCTTTTTGAATCAAAGGCTGATTTACAGCCATGCCGAGTTGATGCCGTACATCTCTACTGTGTTTTTTACGCACGATTTATAGTTTAGAAATCGCAAACTCTTTCGTCTTACGGGACAAGTCAACCGTGACTTTACATAATGCAGTCAGCACTAGATATACTTTCTAGATACACACCGCCCCTGTTCTTCTTTTTATGCCTAGACTGCGCTAATCGGGACAGTGGGGATATTCAATTTTCAAAGGTCAAAAGTAGTTTTATGACTTGCTCAGGTCAGATAGTACATACAAAAATTACTCTATGAATAGTTTATTTTTACTGATTTCCAATGCACTTTCTAGCGTTACTATTGTAAATCGCAAGTAACCCATTATAAACATATTCAGCAATCACTTCTGATGAACGAGCAAATCGCATATTTTCTAAAGCATATTTGTAACGGTCTTCAAATGGCATCATGATATAAGCTGCCATCGTATCTGAGTAATCTTCTTCTAACAGTTGAGAATAAACTAAGTCATAGATATAATCCTTATCATACCTGCTAACTTTATCAACTTTTCTGGAAAGACTGTCTTGTTTATTATCTTGAGAATTTCTAGAGCCACTATCCTCGTCCTCCTCAGAAACAACTAATTCAGTCTCTTTATTATTAGTCTCACTATATTCAGTATCGTTAGGGGATAAATTTGACACCAGCCCCGTATAAATCTGACACCCCCCTGGTGTTTTTTTGACACCCCCCTGGTCTAAATCTGACACCCCCCTAGTGTCAGATTTGAAATCACCTGATTTATCAACCATTCTTTCGACTGTGTCATCTTGTAGCAGACCCAGGTAAATTCGGTTAGCGAGGTTTCCTGATTTACTTGTAGATTGTTGAACCTCATGAATTAATCCATACTCTGTGAGTTGCTTCTTGATTCTTAATAGAGTAGATTTTGAGCAACTTAGTATCTTCATCAAATTAGAGTTAGAATAAACTAGATAAATGTTTCCATTTTCATCAATCCAATTATTCTTGAAAGAAAGATCTAGTCTATCTTTTAGCATAGCATAAGCGACTTTTGCATCTAACCTCATATCCTCATAAATAGGATTTTCAAACAAAACCTTTGGTAAGGCATAAAAGCGATCAGATGTCTGATAATGACTAGCACTAATAAACTGAATTTGTTTCATAAATTACACCTCTTTCAGTCTAAAGTCACCATTCATGGTAAATTCTATCAATCCAAAAGCCTCAAGTTCTCCTATACTTACTATTATTTCTTGCCGTGTTGAACCTGTTTCCTTCATCAAAAACTGGATTATCATCTCTCTTGAAATTCTCTCCTTACTTTTTCGTCTCATAATTTTTCCTCCCAAAATACAAAAAAGAACTAACGGAATTTCCCGTTAGTTCAATATTTTCTGTTTACCTCAAAACTCTAGACACTTACATAGCAAAATTCCTAAAAAAATCGCTACCAAACCACCGAAGTAAGTTAAGAAAAAATAGCTGAAAAATACTTTCCTATCGCTCAACAGTCTCTGGAGTTCATCATTCAAGGTTGAAAAAGTGGTTAGACCTCCACAAAAACCTGTAGCAAGAATAGCATAGAGCCCTTTATCTTCCACATAATTATAGAATAAACCAATTAAAAAACAACCTAAAAGATTTGCAAGAAGTGTTCCTAGTGGTAAAACCCTCTCTTGATTGAGGCTAGACAGGAAATAACGGACAAGCGTTCCAACGCCACAAGCAAGTGCTAGATAAATGATTACCATTTCTTCCTCCCTAAACAATAAGCCAATAAAAGCCCTCCACCAATGCTTAGAACTAGATAGATTGCTAAATTTAGGTAAGCACCTGTATCCAGCAATTTTACGCCATCTAACATGAGGCTAGAAAAAGTCGTTAAACCTCCACAGAAGCCAGTTCCAAGCGCTAAAACGACACCTTTACCGCTTCCCTTATAAACCAGATAACCTTTAACAAGATAAACTAAGCAGAAAATTCCTAGATAGTTAGCAAAAAGAGTTCCCCATGGAAAATCTGGGCTGGCTGACAACCATTTCGAAATCTGAAAACGAAAAATTCCTCCCAGCATGCCAGCTAGAAAGATTCCTAGTGGGTAAAATTGTTCTTTTTTCATTTGATATTTTTATCCTGATAATCACGTGAACGTTTGAGAATATCTGAAAAAGTAGCAACTATCGTCTCCTGATACTGCTTATCCTCTACACGATTTCTTACTTTCTCAAAGATAGCTTCTTCTCTTTTGGTATCTAAAATAGCTTTTCCTGAAGCTTTTTTATAAGCAACTACACCCTCAACGAGATGCATTCTTTCTTCTAAGAGTTTTACGATTTGATCATCAATTTGATCGATTTCTTGTCTAATAATATCTAAATCCATAGAGTCTCCTTCTTTATTTGAATAATTGTAGCAAAAAGCTTCTAAATGGGCTAGTATATTCCCAAGGACAACTAACAAAAACTGCACTGACAACTTTCATCAGTGCAACTTTATGCTTATCCTACTTTAGCAGCTAATTCTTCTGCAAATTGTTCCAAGCGTTCGATATCTTCTTCTTCTGCAGAGAGATCCACCTTGACACACTCTGATCCCTTTTCAGCTCCTGTTGCCACAAATACACGATCAAAGTCATCAACAGCTTTACAGAACTCATCATAGAAAGTATCGCCTGATCCTACCACACCGTAGATTTTGCCACTCAAGTTAAGATCTGCTAGGTCTTCATAGAAGTCCATCATCTCATCTGGCAACTCTCCATCACCGTAAGTGTAGGTTGCAACGATTGCGATATCCGCTTCAAGAAAGTCAGATGCGTCAACAGTTGTACACTCATCAACATCTACCTCTAAGCCCAATTCACGCAATTTATCTGCTACAATATCTGCAATTTCTTCGGTATTACCGGTCATACTGGCAAATACAATTTTTGCTAATGCCATATCGTCCTCCTCAATTTATCTTTCTCCATTATATCATATCTTTTTCATTTTAAAAATAAAAATTCTTGTGCTACAATGAAATGAGAAAGAATTGAGGTTACTTATGGAAATTTGCCAGCAAATTTTAAAGAAAATCAAAGAATACGATACCATTATTATTCATCGTCATATGAAACCAGATCCTGATGCTTTAGGGAGTCAAGTGGGCTTGAAAGCCATACTCCAACACCATTTTCCAGAAAAGACCATCAAAGCTGTTGGTTATAATGAACCGACTTTGACTTGGATGGCAGAAATGGATACTGTCCAAGATAGTGACTACCAAGGTGCTCTTGCTATTATTTGTGATACAGCGAATCGTCCTCGTATCGATGATAAACGCTACGAACAAGCTGCTTTCACCATCAAAATCGATCACCATCCAAATGATGATATCTATGGTGACCTATCTTGGGTGGATACAAGTTCGAGCAGTGCCAGTGAAATGATTGCATTATTTGCTCAAGAAAATCAGCTAACTTTGTCTAGTGAAGCAGCACGACTTCTCTATGCAGGAATTGTCGGGGACACGGGCCGTTTTCTCTACCCGTCAACTAGTGCTCGTACCTTTAGAATAGCTGCCCAGCTCCGAGAAGTTGATTTTGACTTTGCTGGATTGTCTCGTCAAATGGATACCATGAGCTTCAAGATTGCAAAATTGCAAGGCTATGTCTATGATCACTTAGAAGTTGATGAGAACGGAGCCGCACGCGTTCTGCTTACTCAAGAAATCTTGAAAGAATATAAGGTTACGGATGCCGAAACAGCAGCGATTGTTGGAGCACCTGGCAGAATCGATACTGTTAAGGCTTGGGCTATCTTTGTTGAACAAGCTGATGGTCACTTCCGTGTGCGAATGCGCAGTAAAATCACTCCGATCAATGAAATTGCCAAACGACACGATGGAGGAGGGCATCCATTAGCCAGTGGTGCCAATTCCTATAGTCTAGAAGAAAACGAACAAATATACCAAGAGCTGAAAGAGGCTCTACAGGTTCACCAAGGCTAAGAAAGAATTTTCTTGGCCTTTTATATGCTATATTCTGAAAATATACGGTTTCTTTATACCTCAGTTTATGGTATAATAAATCAAACTGAATAAAAGGAGACTTAATAATGGAAAAAAATCGTTTGTTTATTGTCATTTCTGCTGGAGTAGCAATCCTTGGTTCACTCTTGCCATGGGCTAGTATAAATGCGGGTGCTTTTGGGTCCTATAGTGTGAATGGTTACCAAGGAGATGGGTGGTTTGTCATTATCGCTGCCATTGTATCTATTGTTCTTGCATGCTTGAATAATATGAATAAAGCAATGCCTAAAGGGTTCTCAATTGGTGTCATTGTTGCGGGTGCAATTGCAACTCTCGTCACACTAATTAATATTTTTAGTGTAAACAAGTACATGTCTAACTTTGGTGGTTATGGCATTTCAATCGGATTTGGTTTGATTCTGGCTCTTCTTGCTAGTATTGCACTTGTGGTAACTGGTCTCTTGGCAATGTCAGGTGGTAAAATTACAAAAGAGTCATTTACTGAATTAGCTGAGTCTGGTAAAGATTTTGCTCAAACTGTCGGACGTGTAACAAGCTCTACCGTTAAAACTGCAGTCGAAGAAATCAAAAAAGAATCTCAAGAACGTAAAAAAGAAGAAACTACTGCTGAAAAAACAGAGACAGCTAATGAGGAAACCGAGCAGAAAGAAGCTAAGGAACCAGCTAATGTGGAAGCTGAATCAGCAGAAGAAAATGCAGAACCAGTAAAAGAAGAAACTGCTGAAGCTGAAACTGAGCCAGTAGCCGAACCAACAGAAACAGAGGCTGAAGCTGAAACTGTAACAGAATCAACAGAAACAGAAACTACTGAATCTG
>ENA-OWLZ01000386-OWLZ01000386.1-metagenome-genome-assembly--contig:-NODE-386-length-12272-cov-13.191373_pt1 | contig 12272 bp, 10 predicted proteins | sample MGYA00245341_ERZ651117 | MGnify/ENA primary metagenome ERZ651117 (study PRJEB26857, sample SAMEA4031763) | metagenome | biome: human; feature: oral; material: saliva | place: Philippines | collected 2014... | reverse complement strand
GCTTCACGCGGATTGCAAAGTTCAGTAAACCGAACTAATACTGATATAGTATATCCTATTTACCTATCCATGTCAAACAAAATTCAACATAAACAGCTCAGTTTCTGATACTTTCATATATATACAAACCTCTAAAATTCTCCGATAATTCCGAGATGTTGTAAAAGTATTTTAGTACCGATGAGAATTAATACACCACCGCCGAGAATATCTGCATATTTTCCCACGAACTGGCCCATAAATTTACCTAAATATACACCAATTAAAGAGATACCGAAGGTAATAACACCGATCATGGTTGATGCTTCCCACACATTGATGGGCATGAACGCAAAGGTAAGACCTACAGCCATCGCATCAAGGCTAGTGGCTACGGAGAGCATCATCATTTCCCAAGCGCCTAAAAACTGTTTATCATCGTCTTCATCAGTTTCATCACTAAGCCCCTCTCTAATCATAGCAATGCCTAAATAGCCAAGAAGACCAAAGATAATCCAATGATCCCATTCAGCTATGACATCAATAAACTGACGGCCAATAAGCCAACCGATAAGAGGCATGAGAAACTGAAACAACCCAAATAAGAACGCTAAGGTCACTTTTCGACCATTCTCACCTACGGGCATGGTCAGTCCTTTGCCGATAGATACGCCAAAGGCATCCATAGCAAGACCCATACTAATTAATACAATTTCAAATACTGACACAATATTCCTCTACAAACAAACTACTTACGTTATTCTGCTACAGCCATCAAAGAATAGCCTTCGCGACTAATTTGGGGATTTACCACAATCGAAATCTTCCGGCCCATAGACTCGCCTAGGTCCTCAAGAACGGTCTTTGTTAAATATTGAGCCACCTCTGGATGGACTTCAATTTCTAAATTAGATTTAATACGCCCCGATTTAAATAATTCACGAATACGTCGAACAATCTGCATATATACAGTTCTACCAGATAACATATATCCCGTCCCTCCACATTGAGGGCAAGTATCGAACATCAAGGTCTGCAAGCCTTGGCGTGCACGCTTACGCGTCATTTCCACGAGACCAAGGGAGCTTATACCACATACTACAGTTTTCATTTTATCTAATTTAGCCTGTGCACTCAATAATTGTAACAACTCTTGCTGATGCGACTTATCCTTCATGTCAATAAAATCGACGACGATAATGCCACCTATGTCTCGCAATCGCAATTGACGACAGATTTCTTTAGCCGCCTCTTTATTAACGGTGAAAGCTAAATCTTCTAGCTTATTAGATTTACCCGTATAATGAGCCGAGTTCACATCGAATACGGTAAGTGCCTCTGTATGGTCAATACGGATAGAGCCGCCAGAAGGAAGATTAATATCACGAGAGATAAGATCTTCTAATTGAGGTTCAATATGATTGGCTTTAAAGATAGGTGTACTGTCACGATGGCGTGTCACTTTAATTTGCTGTGATGTAGGGCCATGACCTAAAAGGTCCATCAATCGCGATTCCCCCATATCGGAGTCGACGATGATTTCCTCTACATTGCGGTGTGCATAGTCTCGCACAAGACGGAACCAAAAATCCGCATCACTATAAAGATCAGTGCCGCTCTTAGCCACCTTAAAGCGCTTTAACACATGTTGCCACGTACGCCACAAGTAGTCCATATCACGTCCAATTTCATCAGCGCTAGCCTTAGCCGCTGCAGTACGGATAATAAAACCGCAACCTTCTTGCACATACGGTGAAGCTAACTCTTGCAACTTTGCTCGTAACGCTTCATCGGTAATCTTTTTAGAAATATGCATACCTTCAGAATATGGTAAAAGTACCATAAAGCGACCGGCAAGGCTTACATCAGCAGTAACGCGAGCCCCTTTACCGAGCATCTCCTCTTTTACGACTTGAACAAGAACTTGTTGCCCCACAGATAGGCGTGGCAAGATTTTCTGTTCCTTCCCTTGTTGAAGGTTCAAATACGCATTTTGAGAGCCTCCAATATCAACAAAGGCCGCTTGCATACCGTTAAGTACGTTCTTAACAGTACCCTTGTACATATGATTTGCCATATGAGACTCATCAGTACGTTCTAAAACAAAGTCTATTAACTGCCCTTCTTCATCTATAACAGCCATGCGAATTTCTTCGCGCATAACATTGACCAAAATTTTATGCAACCTATCCCTCCTTTCGCTCAATTACAATATATAGGTCTTTTAAATCACTAAAGCATATATAACCGCTTAAGATTTATAAAAAAGTATTAGTAATTAATTTCCAATGGAGTGTAACGGCCTTCTCCGTTTTCCACCATAATGGCTTTACGGTGAATTTCATAGCCCGTCGTAATAGGCCAGTTATATTGATCTTTACCAAGATTCCACACTTCGCTAGGTTTAATTGTACCTTGCGGATAGATACCGATGCCCATAGTAAGGGTTACCATGCCATCCTTAACAGATGCCACAATAGGTTCTTTTACAAATTCTTTCACATCGATGGTACGAGTCTTCTTAGGAGTTACCTTTTCATAAGAGATTTCCGGTGCTTCATTGAAAGGTTTTAGCAAAGCATCCCAATCAGCATTTTCATCCGTTACAGGACCTGTAACTTCATAAATAGCAAAGTTACAAATAGCCATCATCTTTTTCACCTTTTCAGGCATTTCTTTCCCACCTAGCACTTCAAGACCTGGAGGTGCTACGCGGTTTAAACGCGCCATAATGGACTCTAAAGAATCTTCTTCCAGAACATCCATATCAATATATTCAGCCGCTGCCGTTACACCTAACGCAAGTGCGGAGGAGAAGCTAATTTTCATATGTGGATTAAAGCCTTCGGAATAGGCCATTTTAATTCCGGCACGGCGAATCATACGCTCTACAGCTTGTGCATAATCAAGGTGCGACAAGAATCTCAATTCTTCGCCTTTATTTAAGGCCAAACGTAACTTTTTCAACTCTGCCACCCTCCTTATAGTCAATAATAGCTGTATCAAGCTCTGGACATACATTACAGCCCTTACATGGAGCTCTACGGCAATCGCCTGTAAGATTTGCTTCTACCGCTTGTTCCCACTCGCGTTTTAGGAACGCTTTACTTACTGTGCAGTCTAGATGATCCCAAGGTAATGGCTCATCAAAGTCACGTGTACGGCGTGCATAATATGCTGGATCTAAGCCACAATCAGCGAAGGCTTTCAACCAAGTTTCATAATTGAAGAACTCAGTCCACCCATCAAATTTACAACCTGCTTCCCAGGCTTTTACGAGAACCTTAGATAATCTACGGTCCCCACGAGCAAAGGCAGCCTCCATGTAGCCAGTATAGCCATCATGGTAGTGATAGGAAATATTGCGATTATTGATGAGAGATTTTAAATAACGTTGTTTACGATGAATTTCCTCTACATCTTGTTGACCGTACCATTGGTATGGAGAATGTGTTTTTGGTACGAAGAAGGATACGCTGACAGTGACAGAACCATTACGTTTACCTGTAATATCACGATGCAAATCGAGCACCTTATACGCCAAATCAGCAATACCTGCTAGATCTTCATCAGTTTCTGTAGGAAGGCCCATCATAAAGTACAGCTTAACTGTATTCCACCCAGATTTAAAGGCATTTGTACACGCTGCCAATAAGTCCTCTTCGCTAACGCCTTTGTTGATAACATCGCGCATGCGCTGTGTACCTGCTTCAGGAGCAAAAGTAAGACCACTCTTACGTACTTGTTGCACCTTCTTTGCAATGTCAATGGAGAAGCTATCGATACGCAAGGATGGCAAGCTTACGCTCACTTGTTTGTCTTTGAACTCTTCCATGAGCATATCTACTAGCTCAGGCAATTTAGAATAGTCCGCAGAGCTTAAGCTCATCAAAGAGATTTCATTATAACCAGTGTTAGCAATCGTATCCTTAGCAATTTGAAGTAAACGCTGTGGCGTCTTTTCACGAACAGGACGGTATAACATGCCTGCCTGACAGAAACGACAGCCCCGTGTACAGCCGCGGAATAGTTCTAGTACTGCACGATCATGCACGATATCCAAGAATGGTACTACAGGTTTTGTAGGGTAGAACACATTTTCTACATCTTCTACGATGCGTTTTGCTACAGCCGCTGGCACCTCTTCAAAGCGAGGTGTAATCGATTTAAAATCACCTTGTTCTGTGTATTCTACATCGTATAACGCTGGACAATAGGTGCCTGGAATTTGAGCTACTTTACGCAAGAATGCTTCCTTACCACCTGGGAATCCTTTTGCTTTTTCAGCCTTATACAGGTCAACAAATTCGTCGCCCCACTCTTCAGATTCACCAAGGGATACGATATCAAAGAAGTCTGCAATAGGCTCTACATTAAACGCACATGGCCCACCACATACTAATAACGGAAAATCCATATCGCGGTCCTTAGCGTACATTGGAATACCTGCTAAATCGAGCATATTTAGAATATTTGTAAAGCTCATTTCGTATTGAAGTGTAAACGCTAACACATCAAAGTCTTTAATAGGCGTACGCGTCTCCAAGGAGAATAGAGGAATATTGCGCTTGCGCATTTCTTCTTCCATATCATGCCACGGTGCAAATACGCGCTCTGCCGCCGCATCTTCACGACGGTTTATTAAACCATATAAAATTTTGATGCCCAAGTGACTCATTGCCACTTCGTACACATCGGGAAACGCTAATGCCATCGTTACATCAACAGTACTGTGATCTTTTACGATACTGTTATATTCACCGCCTGTATAACGAGCGGGTTTTTGGACATGTTGTAACCATGACGTATCTAATTGAACCATACATCCTCCGTCTTTTTTGAAAGACTTCTTTCACAATCAATCCTATAAAAGGACATTAAAATATATATTTTGTGCGCTGCATAGCAATATTTAATAAAATACCAATACTCAGCATATTAGTCGTTAATGCACTAACACCATAACTTAGGAATGGTAATGGAATACCCGTTACAGGCATGATACCAATGGTCATACCCACATTTACGAGAACCTCAAAGGCAAACATCGTGCCAATCCCCGTCGCTAATAACATACCAAAGTTATCATTGCACGTATATGCCACTTGAATGCTACGATAAATCAACATAAACAACAAGAGCAATACTACAATACATCCAACAAAGCCAAATTCTTCACCGATTACAGAGAAAATAAAGTCCGTATGATTTTCTGGTAAAAAATTCAACTGACTTTGGGTACCATTAAAGATACCTTTACCAAAAATCATACCTGAACCGATGGCAATCTTAGATTGGATAATATGATACCCAGATCCAAAAGGATCAATATCTGGATTTAAGAATACGAGAATACGTTGTTTTTGATATTCTTTCAGTACAAACCATCCTAATGGCATCAAAAGAAAAGCCGTACCGGCAATAATTTTGATCAATCGCATTTTAATGCCAGAAATAAAGAGCATCCCTACAAAGATTGCAATATACACGAGGGACGTCCCTAAGTCAGGCTGCAAGAATACGAGCCCAATGGGAATACCAACGTATAGTACTGGAAAGAGTAGAGATTTAAAGGTATCTAACTTGCCAATGCGAGGCTCTAGCATTTTTGCCATACAAATAATCATCAATAGTTTAGAAAACTCTGATGGTTGAATTGTAATAGGCCCCAATTGAATCCAACGTTGTGCCCCTAGTGCAGAGGTACCAACCGCCATAACGGCTATTAGCATGAGCAAGGTAATACCATAAATGATATTCCCCCACTCTTTAAGGCGATGGTAATCAACAAATTGCATGCCTATAACAACAGCTATATTGACTAAGAAGAATACTAGTTGTTTTACTACTAAACTACCAAATCCGATGGCCTCTTGATTCACATGGGTAGCACTACCAATAGCGATAAGGCCAATTCCAACAAGTAATAGAGTACATATGATGATAGTCCAATCACTATCTGTCCATAGTTTCTGCCACATCATATCACCTAATTCAACTTGCGGCGGCGCCACAAGCTTTGCTTCCCTTGTATCAACAATCGTTGCGTAGTCCAACCACCACGATTGATGTAATGAACATTACTAGAATCGTCAAAGATTGACTCACCTGTAGTAGCAAGACTAGGTGTACTTGTTTGCTCCTTAATAGCTTTATTTTTAGCTACATAAGCATCAAATTGCTTTTGTACATCGTAATCTTCCCAACAATTGCCAGTCACAACATAATCTACAAGAGGCGCTAATACGGATTTCAGATTCGCAGAAACAAGTTCTAATAACTGACCTTCTTGGGTATACGTTAATACATCATCATCGTAAGGAATCATAGCCCCTACATATTCAGCGCGCAATATCTCTAACATATCATATAAATTGATGTCCTCACCTTCCATAGGCACTGCATTAAATGCTATAACATAGTCACGAATGTTATGTTCCTGACAGACTTGAATCATGCGAGCCCCATTACGCAATGACACCCACAACGGATGTGTCACAACAACACAGCGACTTACTAAGTCTAAAATAGACTCTATCCCCTTGCCGATACCTGCAGGTGCATCGATTAAAATATAATCATATACATCGCAGAGACGACGTACTAACTTTTTGTATTTCTTCCGACCTATATCTTCCCAACGAGCACTTTGACTAGCCGGTAAAAAATCTAAGTTTTCAGCGATTGATACGATCGCGTCATCTGTATATTCTTTATCTTCACTCGCATCAAGTGCATCATAGATTATTTCATCAGCCACACCTAATACAAGGTCTAAATCGCGCAATCCAAAGTCTCCATCACAGAGCAATACGCGATGCCCTGCATGGCTTAAGGCTGCACCTAGGCAAGCGGTAATCGTAGTTTTACCTACGCCACCTTTACCAGATACAACACCGATAATCTCGCCCATACTACTCCTTTCTTAGTTGCCCATTCGTTACCGTATTCTGTGGCTTCTGTCCATTAACAGTATTGGCCCCAGTAGCGGTTTCTTTATTACTTTTACTATTTGTATCATTAGATTTCTTATTCACTGTTACATTAAAGTACGCAGCTAATACATCACGTACGATTGGACCTGCAGACCCTGCACCAAAACTACCTTGTTCAACAAGGGCAATCACCACTATTTGTGGTTTATCATACGGTGCATAGGCTACGAACCAGCCATGATCTCGACCATGAGCATTTTCTGCCGTACCGGTTTTACCTGCTACATTAATTGGGAACCCTTTAAATAACTCCCCTGCTGTACCGCCTTCATTCGTAACATCTCGCAAGCCTTCGCGAACGATATCCATAATATTCTTTGGTACTGGTAAAACACCGAGTTTATCAGGACCAAAGATTTCTTTTGGGGTACCATCCTTATTATCGATACGGCTTACCACATATGGTCGATATTTAATACCACCATTGGCGACTTCACTGAGCATAACCGCCATTTGTAATGGCGTAGCCAAAGTGAAAGACTGACCGATAGCCGCATCAAAGGTTTCTCCTAAATACCAATCCTCATCAAAGACTTTGCGTTTATACGCAGGGCTTGCCATATTACCAGCAGCCTCACCTGCCAAATTGATACCCGTTTTTTCACCGATACCAAAATAGCCCGCATATTTTACAAGCTCGTCTATGCCAACGCGATTACCCATTTCATAAAAGTAAACGTTATCAGACTTGGCAAGGGCTTGATTAAAGTTAAGCCAACCTAATGCTTCCCCCTCTGCATTACGCTTATCTATAAGCCAATGTTTACCGCTATCAAAAATCATTTCTTCAGGCGTAACCTTTTTAAGGTCTAACGCAGCCGTACCAGTAATAATTTTAAACGGAGACCCTGGTGGATACTCACCAGAAATAACCTTATTATCAAAAGGATGATTCTTATCGTTATTAAGCTGATTCCACTGAGCTGTTGTAATACCTTTAGCGAACCAGTTTGGGTTGAACTCAGGAGCACTAACCATAGCTAAAATGGCGCCGGTATTAGGGTCCATTGCCACTACAGCAGCCCCCTGAGCAGGAATACCTTGGGCTCGCAGTTGATCCAGCTGGTTTTTAACAGCTTCTTCTGCAGCCTTTTGTAAATTCACATCGATAGTTAGATGTATATTAGCGCCTGGAACCGTATGTTTCCGGTCCACCTCCGCCACAGGGCGACCCGTAGCATCTACCTCTAACTGCTTCCCACCATCAGTACCGCGCAAGACAGAATCATATAATTTTTCGAGACCGGACCGACCTAGAATAGTACCACCGCTCACAAGGGTATTCGGGTCCTTCTGTTTTAGCTCTTCTAATTCCTCTTCGCTCACTTCCCCTACATAGCCAAAGAGCTGAGATGCCATCGTCTCGTATGGATAATAACGAAGTGGCTCCACGTCAATCGTTACGCCTGGCAATTCATGTCGATGTTCTTCAATAGTCGTTACTACGTCCATTGGAATATCGTTGGCAATACGAATTGGCTCATAACCATACTTGTGGTCATTCACCTTTTTCGTAATATCTTCAGGCTTCATGTTCAATAAGGCTGCTAATTTAGCGACTTCACCATCATCTAAAGCCTTGCCTGTGGGCATGATAGAAATAGTATAAGCTGGTCTAGAGCCTACAAGAATTTGACCATTTCGATCGTACATAATGCCACGAGCAGCAGTCATCGGCACCATGCGCAATCGGTTCCCTTCCGCCTTAGCTTGATAATAACCACCAGCCAAGATCTGAAGCATAAACAAACGCAATGCCAATACTATGAATATGGCCGCTACAATATAAAAGAGTACATCAAAGCGACTCGTTTTTTTCCGTTTATAGAGGCCTTCTAGCACCCTTTCACCTCCTAACCAAACTTACCAAATATAATCTTGTTGATCTTCTTTACGCCACAACAAGCCATGCACAATAGCGCCCAATACACCATTCCAAAATAGGACAGGTACGACCATATGTAGTAAATATATCCCTAGATGTAAGTCGCCACCACTAGCTAATATCATAAAGCTACGAATCAAGCCATCTAATAATGTGCAGATAGCCACTATAGCACTTGACCAATACCAACGTTCTTCATAAATGCGATGTTTTACTGCAGATAAAAGATACACCACGATTACATAGGGGAATAAATGGAGCCCAAAGAAGTTAGATATCAATACATCGTGAACGATACCACCTACAACGGCGGCTATGATGCCCATACGACGCCCTTTAAAAAGCGTTACCATAACAATAATAGTTAAAATTAAATTTGGTAACCAATTTGTATGGAATATAGCAGGCAACAGTTGAGCCTGAATAAAGTAAATTAAAAATCCACAAAGGACTAAAGCTAGACGCGTCATTGTTTAACGGCCCCCTTTGCCCCTTCTACTTGATCTCGTTGCGTTTGAGGCACAAGTTTAGGCTCAAGATCAGGCTTTTGTGGTGCGCTTAGAGAGGAGGACGTAAGCACGAATACCTCTTCAATGCGATGGAAGTCAACACTTGGCGTAACTACCGCATTTTTTACAAAGCCTTCTGTATCGTTTTCAATAGATTGCACATTACCTACTGGCAAACCTTTCGGATAAATACCGCCGTAACCAGAGGTAATCAATTTATCCCCGACCAATACGTCACCATCACGAGCGATATTTACCATGGATGGTGTGCGCGGTGTATTGCCATTACCTTTTACGACACCAGACAAGCGAGATTCAGGACGCTGTACGAGAACACCTACCGCACTACGAGGGTCAAGAATTGTTTGCACGCGAGCAGAGTGTGGATACACGTCAGTAATAAAACCAACTACACCACTTGGTACAACGACAGCCATATTTACAGCCATACCGTCTTCACTACCTTTATCGATGGTGAAAGTATTTGTCCACGTACCATAATCCTTAGTAATAACGCCAGCCAAAGTCATAGAAAACTCTGGATGATTACTCTTGTAATTCAAAAGTTGACGTAGGCGAATATTTTCCGCCACAACCTCGTCATAGTTAACAACCTTTTGCTCTAAGGCAGCTTTACGAGACGCTTCTGCTTCGCTTTCAATAGTAGAAGAAATAGCATTATTCAACACCGTAAAGCCTGTTTGTACGCCGTCTAATAGACGGGCAGAGCCATAGGCAAAAGGAGTCGTAATTCCTTCAAGAGTAACAGTAACAAAAGGAATACTCGTTCGTTGTTTCCAAGCAAAACCGAGCAAGGCCAATAGAATACAGCTAATGACAACGATGATAATTAATTTTTTATCTGACTGTATCATACTAGTCTCGGCCCTTTCTATTCTTAGAATTTACAATAAAACGCGATAAGCTAACTAAATCGGAAGATGCCCCGTTAAGGCCCTCAACGACCTTTGTTTCAGGGACTTCTGGAACGTGAACAGGCACACCTAACTCAGTACCGATACGATCGGCTAAACCAGTGAGTCTAGCAGTACCACCTGTTAACCAAATACCATGTTGCATAATGTCCGCTACAATCTCAGGCTCAGCAGAACGAATCATTTGCTTAACTTCATCAAGTAAGCCAATAATACAATCGTTGATTACTTGATATACCTCAGATTGATGGATTACACATCGTCTACCTAAGCCATTCAGCATATCGCGGCCTTGGAAGGCATATTCCGCATCCTCTAATGGAGCAATGGCAGTACCTACTGTATGTTTAATATCTAATATAGTTTCATCTGATACGATAACACCAAAGCACTCTCGTACGTAACGCAAAAGCGCATTATTAATATCAGAACCACCAAAGCGTATAGTTTTACTATCTACAATGCCGCCTAAGGAAACAATCCCCATATCAACGGTACCACCGCCGATATCAATAATCATAGATCCGCGGGCTTCAAAGATAGGAACCCCGCAACCAATACCTGCCGCTACTGGCCTTTCAATGAGGAACACCTCTCGAGCACCAGCTTGAATAACAGCATCCATCATGGCCCTTTGTTCAACATCGGTCATGCCACAAGGAACACCTACGAGAACTCGAGCACGACGCAATGCATTAGAAACCTTATTTAAAAAATAGTTAAGCATAGTATGCATAACGCGATAGTCGACGATAAAACCATCTTTTAAAGGCGTCAAGGGGCGCCACATATCCGGCATGCGCAGTACAAGGCGTGCTGCTTCATCCCCAACAGCAACTACCTTTTCTTGTTTAGTATCTGTTGCTATAATCGATGGTTCGCTTATAACGGTTCCTCGCGTCCCACCCATGAGGCGCGTTTGTATGGAACCAATATCTATACTTACATCTCTTCCTAGAGTAGGTAAAATGGAACTCATAGTAATTTCTCCTTCATTACATCATCATTCCATTTTACCATAGATAATGCGACTTTTTCCATTGATATAGAGGGTTTTCCCTATTGTAAAAGCACTGATAATGCATACGTCATGTACTCATAAGTCATACATAAAAATAGTAAAGGGACTGCAACTAGAATGCGGTAAAACTGCATTCTGTTACTGCCCCTTTTGTTAATATATGAGCCTAAAAATTTATGATTTTCTAATATTTCATTTTGCTAGCTAAGTTTGCCAATCTCACTGATCGCTAGCTAAGTTTGCCTATCTCACTGAGGCTCGTAAATTCATTGTCCCCTATAACAATATGATCAAGCACAGGAATCCCCATAAATTGACCAGCACTGACAAATAGTTTGGTGAGGCGTATATCTTCATCACTAGGCCGACTATCTCCTGACGGATGGTTATGAATCAAGATGATAGCCGCCGCATTACAAGCTATAGCCTTTTTAAATACCGCCCGTTGCTCTACGAGACTCGATACTAAACCACCATTAGAAATATGCTCTAACTGGATTAACTTATTACGCGATGTGAGCATCGCAGCCCACACATGCTCTACCTCTTCATGGCGCAGTCGTTCCATTACGTATTGGGCTATGACAAAAGGCTGCGAAAAATCTTCGTATGTTTCCTTAATTTTTAGTTCCCCTAGTCTTCTTCCCATCTCAAGAGCTGCACATAGAGTCACCGCTTTATCCGTGCCAATACCTTTAATTTTCACGAGATTTTCAACGGTCATTCGATTGAGACCATATACACCATCGTCAAAGGATTGCACAATATTACTAGCCAGTGATATGGCGGACTGCCCCTTTACGCCCGTTCGCAATAAAATTGCTAGTAACTCCTCCATTGCCATATGAGATGGTCCGAGCCTAAGAAACTTCTCTCGCGGCCGTTGAAAGGGTAACATGTCTTTTACACTTACTGTTGGTACTTCCATAGAATCTCTCCATTCAAATA
>ENA-OWLZ01000380-OWLZ01000380.1-metagenome-genome-assembly--contig:-NODE-380-length-12369-cov-8.049700_pt1 | contig 12369 bp, 10 predicted proteins | sample MGYA00245341_ERZ651117 | MGnify/ENA primary metagenome ERZ651117 (study PRJEB26857, sample SAMEA4031763) | metagenome | biome: human; feature: oral; material: saliva | place: Philippines | collected 2014... | reverse complement strand
CAGTTGGCTTGGATGAAATGACAATATTTTCTCTGTCTGGAAGTGGTCGCGAGCCAATTGACTCAAACGTTTTTCTGCCCATAATGACATTGCTATTTCTCGTCAAACGCTTAAAATTCACCAAGTCGGCTGGCAAACTTCGCCCCCACGGCATATCGCCATTTTGTCCGATGGCGCGGTTTTTATCGTAAGCTACAATAATGGCTTTTTCCATAATTTCAGTTTAACATGCTGTAAAATTTACTGAAAGCTTGATAGGAATGCATAAACTTGCCATAATAAGATTTGGTAGAAAAATCACGCAATGGGAGGTGCTTAGTGAGCGTGTACTCAAATAAAGATATATTAGCGGCGATTGAAGACGGGACAATTGTCTGTACGCCGTTCAACCCAAAAAACGTATCGGAAGCCAGCTTAGATTTTACGCTAGGCTTTAATTTTTATAAGCAGGAATATGACGATATTTCGCGAGTTTATAATCCGTTCGATGAGTCTGACGTCAATCGATACTTCAAGGGTCCGCTTAAGGCTATGCCGCATGCCGAATGGTGTGAGCGGCACGGTTTTCGGGAATTTAAGAATATTCCGCCAGATCATCCGATTATCGTTTTGAAGCCTGGTGAGCGAATTTTGGCGCATACGCACGAATTTGTTGGGATTCGGACGCATGGCGGCGCGGCTGAGGTGAAAAGTCGTAGCTCTTGGGGGCGAAACGGCGTGGCGGTGTGTTTTGATGCTGGCTGGGTTGATCCGGGATATATCAATCGGATTACGCTTGAGATTTACAATTTGAATAAACACGAGAGCGTAGTTTTGCCTGTCGGTGAGAGAATTGGGCAATTGATTTTTCATCACACTGGTCAGGTTGACGGCGGATATGCTAGTGGACGCGGCGGAATGAGTGGCAAATATCAGCACACTGACGATTTGGATGAATTGATAAAAACTTGGCGTCCAGAAATGATGTTGCCGCGGGCATTTAAGGATCGACGACATAAACCGATGGAAATCGCGGGACTTAGCGAGGGGATTTTGTGATGATGGCAGGTTCAATGTTTCGCTCACGGACGAAAGAGAAAGAATATATTGATCACAGGAAAAAGCACAAGTCTGACGGCTGCGATTTTTGTCAATTGGTAAAGCATCACACAGATCAGGTCGTTGGTGAAACTGCGCATTGTCTGATCATTAAGAACAGATTTGGCTATAATTTTTGGGATGGCTGCGGCGTGGACGACCATTTGATGGTGATACCGAAACGGCACGTGGATTCGCTGGCGAATTTGAGCGACGAGGAAAAGATTGACTATATGAATCAGATTGCGAAATTTGAGAATAACGGCTATTCGATTTACGCCCGAGCTCAAGGAAGTAAAACCAGGTCAATGGCGCACCAGCACACGCATTTTATAAAAGTTGACGGCAAGGCGAAAAAGATGATGATTTATCTGAATAGGCCGCACATTGTGATTACGAGGTGATGATGAGCGACGCTGGAAAATATATAGTTATCGAAGGTAATGACGGGACAGGAAAGTCGACGCAGGTTACGAAATTAGCGGAATACTTTCAGTCAATCGGGCGAACGGTTTGCGTGATTGAAGAGCCGGGAAGCGACGATCCGGAAAAGTCAACTCCGATAGCAAATGAACTTCGAAGAGTGATTAAGAATGGTGATCTGGCGCGTTCTGCGGCGGTGAATGTGGCGTTATTTTCTGCAGCTCGGCGTGAATTGTGGCGGGAAAAAATTCAACCTGCATTGGAGCGTGGGGAAATTGTCTTGAGCGCTAGGAATTATATCTCGACATTAGTTTATCAGGGGCGAGGCGAAGGTTATGACGAGTCGGAGATTCTGCGATTGACAGAATTATTCACCGATGAAAAATACTTGAAGCCAGATGTTATGGTTATTTTGAGTTTAAGCCGTGAAAAGCGGGAAGGGCGAATTTCTATGCGCGGCGAGCTGAAAAATCCCGACACTTTTGAGTCGCGTGGGCAAGATTTTCAGAAAAAAGTCGATGATGGATATTTGGAGATTGCCAAAGCATACGGAATTCCGGTAATTTCTGCTGACGGGACGATTGACGAAGTCCATGATATGTTGATTGATAATATTGAAAAACACTAGTAAAACCCCTTGATTTTATTGACACTTTTCGTCATAATGAGTAGTTATAGAAGTAGTGTATTCATGGCGGGTGAAAATTGCGAGTGGCAAATCGTGATTTTGGGCTATGAATTAGAGATCTTCACGGCCGTCTATTAACCACTAATTAAAGCGAGGAGTGTTTACGCCTGTGGCAAAAAAACCAACCACAAGTAGCGAGCGCGTCTATTTCACCTCTGGTGATAATGCCCTGCCGCTACCAAACTTAATCGCTCACCAAAAAGATTCTTGGCGCTGGTTCGTCGAAGAAGGTTTGAGTGAGATATTTTCAGAAATTAACCCAATTGACGACTACACTGGTCAGAAGTTGTCATTAAAGTTCGGCAAATATTATTTTGGCGAGCCAAAAAACACTGACCAATTTGCCAAAGAAAACAACTTGACATTTGAAGCTCCATTGCACGCAACAGTTGAATTGACAAACAAGACAACCGGCGTAGTTGAAGAGCAGGAAATTTACCTCGGTGAATATCCATGGATGACTGAGCGCGGTACGTTTATTATCAACGGTACGGAGCGTGTGGTTGTTAGCCAGTTGATTCGCTCTGCTGGTGTTTTCTTTACTGCTGAAACAATAGCGGGACGTAATTACTACGGCGCAAAAATCATTCCAGGACGTGGAGCTTGGATGGAATTTGAGACGGCTTCTAACGGCGCGATTTACGTAAAAATTGATCGCCGTCGCAAGATGCCAGCAACGACTTTGTTGCGCGCTTTGGGCTATCCAAAGACTAGCGAAATTAAGGAATTGTTCGCTGATATTGATACTGGCGACGTAAAATACATTGACGAAACTTTGGACAAGGACACTTCTCGTGGTGCGAATGAGGCGTTGATTGAGGTTTATCGTCGATTGCGTCCAGGCGACTTGGCAACGGTCGATAACGCTCGTCAGATGATTGAGCGAATGTTCTTTGACTTCAAGCGGTTCGATTATTCGCGGGTTGGTCGTTATAAATTGAACCAACGCTTGGGTCTGGATGTTGCAAATACAGCAGAAAATCGTACATTGCAGATGAGCGATTTGGTGGCGATTTTGCGTGAAGTTATTCGCTTGAACAATACGCAAGAGCCAGCTGATGACATTGACGCATTGAGTAACCGTCGAGTTCGCTTGGTTGGTGAATTGATTGCTCGACAATTCCGCGTTGGTATGCTTCGAATGCAGCGTAACGCGATGGATCGCATGAGCGTGGCTGATTTGGAAAGTGTTAGCCCAAGTCAATTGATTAATGCTCGTCCAATTGTTGCGGCTGTTCGTGAATTCTTTACTTCAAGCCAGCTGTCGCAGCTGCTTGACGAGGTTAACCCATTGTCAGAATTGAGCCACAAGCGACGCTTGAGCTCGACTGGTCCTGGCGGTTTGACTCGTGAGCGCGCTGGATTTGAGGTTCGCGACGCCCACCCAACTCACTATGGTCGTATTTGTTCAGTGGAGACGCCAGAAGGTGCGAATATCGGTTTGGTGCTGAACTTGGCAGCTTATGCGCGCGTTAACGAATACGGATTTATCGAAACTCCATATCTTCGTGTAAAAGACGGCAAAGTCACTGACGAACTTGTTTATTTGGATGCTTCACAGGAAATTGGTGAGGTTATCGCTGATGCTGGCGAGGCTCTTAACGAAGACGGAACTTTCCGCGATGAGCGCGTCAACGCTCGAAGTAACATGCAACCATCACAAGTTGATGCTAGCCAGGTTACATTCATGGATGCGGCTCACCGTCAGATTCTAGGCTCAACTGCGGCGCTAGTTCCGTTTATTGAAAAGACGCGTGTTGACCGTGCTTTGACTGGTTCAAACATGCAACGCCAGGCGGTTCCTCTATTGTGTCCAGAATCCGCAACTGTTGGTACTGGAATTGAGAAGGCTGTGGCTGAGAATAGTGGTCACTTGATTCAGGCTAGCGCAGACGGCGAAGTTGTTCGCGCTGATGCCGACGAAGTTCATGTTAAATATGCTGACGGCGTAAAGATTTACACGTTGAAGCATTTCGTGAAGAACAATGACGATCGTTGTTACAACCAAAAAGTCCGCGTTGAGCGTGGCGACAAGGTGAAGAAGGGCGACATTCTGATTGAAGGCGCCTCAATTGCTGGCGGTGAAATTGCCCTAGGTAAAAACCTTCTGGTTGCCTTCATGCCATGGGGTGGCTACAACATGGAAGACGCGATTATTATGAGTCGTCGTTTGGTTGAAGATGATCGATTGACAAGCATTAACATTAAAGATTACACCGTTGAGGTTCGCGAGACGAAGCTTGGTCCGGAGATTGTGACGCGCGATATTCCAAACGTTTCCGAGGAAAGTTTGCGTCACTTGGACGAGAACGGAATTGTTCAAATCGGTTCCGAGGTTAAGGCTGGCGATGTTTTGGTTGGTAAGATTACACCAAAGGGCGAGCAGGAATTGAGTTCTGAGGAGCGTTTGCTTCGCGCAATCTTCGGTGAAAAGGCTAAGGATGTTCGCGATACATCACAGCGAATGAACAACGCGGGCGGCGGTAAAGTTGTTGGCGTTAAGATCTTTAGTCGTGAAAATGGTCACGAATTGAAGGCTGGCGTTTTGATGCAAATTCAGATCTTCGTTGCGCAATTACGAAAGATTGGCGTTGGTGATAAGATGGCTGGACGCTTCGGTAACAAGGGTGTTGTGGCGAAAGTTCTTCCTGTTGAAGATATGCCATTCCTAGAAGACGGTACGCCAGTTGACGTAGTTTTGAACCCACTTGGTGTGCCAAGCCGCATGAACCTTGGTCAGATTTTTGAAACTCACCTTGGTATGGCGGCGCGAGCATTAGGTTACCGCGTAGCAACTCCGTCATTTAACGGTGTTCCGAGTGAGAAGATTTCCGATGAGCTAGAAAAAGCTGGTTTGGCGCGTGACGGTAAGAGTCAATTGTTTGACGGCCGCACCGGTGAACCATTTGAGGAGCGAACAACAGTTGGTGTGATGCACATGATTAAGTTGCACCACATGGTTTCTGACAAGATTCACGCCCGCTCAACTGGTCCATACACGATGGTTACTCAGCAGCCGCTTGGTGGTAAAGCACAAAACGGTGGTCAGCGCTTCGGTGAAATGGAGGTTTGGGCATTGGAAGCTTACGGTGCTGCTGCAACCTTGCAGGAAATGTTGACGATTAAGTCCGACGACGTTTACGGTCGTGCAAAGGCTTACGAGTCAATCATCAAGGATGAGCCGATTGTTGGTCCAAAACTTCCAGAATCCTTCAACGTGTTGGTTAAGGAGCTTCAAGGTTTGGGTCTTCGAGTTGACTTGGTCGATGACGAGGCTGCAGTTGACGCTGAGCATGTTATCGCTTCAAGCGGTCCAGAAGATAAAACCGTTGCCGCTGACAATGAGGAAGAAGAAACATACTTGGACGAATCAGATAACATCGGCGAAATTGATGATGGCATGAGCGTGCAAGATATTGATGAAGTAGAAGAAATAAAGGAGGACGCGTAAGATGGCAAATTCTGCATTTAACGCAACGGGCATCAGCGATTTTGACGCGGTTCGTTTGGCGGTAGCTAGCCCAGAAGACATTCTGAAATGGAGCTACGGCGAAGTTTTGAAGCCAGAAACAATTAACTATCGCACACAAAAGCCAGAACGCGACGGATTGTTCTGTGAGCGAATCTTTGGTCCAGTTAAGGATATTAATCCACACGACTCAAAGCTTAAGGGTGTACGTTCACGCGAAGCTGCTGTCGATAAGAATGGCGAATTGGTCACTAAGTCAATCGTTCGTCGTGAGCGAATGGGGCACATTCAATTGGCGGTTCCAGTTGCGCACATTTGGTTTATGCGTGGTACTCCAAGCGCCATGAGTCAGCTGCTTGGTATGACGGTTCGCAATATTGAGAAAATCGTTTACTTTGCGACTTACGTTATCCTGAATGTTGACGAAGCGACTCGCGATCAATATTTGGCAGATTTGGAAGCGGAAACTGATTTGGCTCGTAAGGCTATCAAAATCCGTTACGAAAAAATGGCTGAAGAAGATGGCGCTGACGTTAAGCAACTAGCTAAAGAGCAAAGCCGTGAAGTTGAGGAATTGGAAGAAGCTTACGTCGGTAAGAAGTCTCAATTGGAAAGCTTAAATTTCGGCGCTTTGATTTCAGAGAGCGAATATCGCAACTTGCCAGAAGAATATGACGAATTGATCGAAGTTGGCATGGGTGCTAGTGCGGTTAAAGAACTCTTGGACAAGATTGAACTACCAAAGCTTATCGCTGAATTGACAGAGGAAGCTGAGACTGCGAAGGGTCAGCGACAGAAGAAATTGTTGAAGCGCTTGAAGATGTTAGAGAGTATGGAAGCTGCTGGCATTAAGCCGTCCAGCTTGTGCATGACGGTTCTGCCGGTGATTCCTCCGGATCTTCGCCCAATGGTGGCGTTGTCTGGTGGCCGATTTGCGACATCTGACTTGAATGATTTGTATCGCCGAATTATCAACCGAAACAATCGCTTGAAGAAGTTGATTGAGCTTAACGCGCCAGAAGTTATTCAGCGCAATGAAAAGCGCATGCTTCAGGAAGCTGTTGACGCTTTGATTGACAATTCAGCATCTCGCGGTCGTGCAGTTAGCTCGACTGGTGGTCGTCGCAGCTTGAAGAGCTTGAGCGATATGCTAAAGGGTAAGCAAGGTCGCTTCCGTCAGAACCTTCTTGGTAAGCGCGTTGACTATTCTGGTCGCTCGGTTATCGTGGTTGGTCCAAAATTGAAGATTAACCAATGTGGTTTGCCAAAGCAAATGGCGCTGGAATTGTTTAAGCCATTTGTGATTAGCTGGTTGATTAAGAATGAATTTGCACACAATATTCGCTCGGCTTCACGCCTAATTGAAGCTGGTGAAGCGGTAGTTTGGGACGCGCTGGATTCAGCAATTGAAGGTAAGTACGTGTTGCTTAACCGCGCACCAAGTTTGCACCGTTTGTCAATTCAAGCCTTCCAGCCGGTTTTGGTTGAGGGAAAAGCTATTCAGTTGCATCCGCTAGTTTGTGCCGGATTTAACGCCGACTTCGATGGTGACCAGATGGCTGTTCACTTGCCGCTATCAAAAGAGGCTCAGGCTGAGGCTCGTGAATTGATGAGTGCAACTGCCAACTTGTTGAAGCCTGCCGATGGCGCGCCAGTGCTGCACATTTCGCAGGACATCGTGCTTGGTAACTATTACTTGACTTACGACAAACCACAAGCTCAGACCGACAAGGTTAAGACTTACAGCTCTGTTTACGAAGCAGAAATGGCTTACGACAATGGCGTAATTCACTTGCAAACCCCAATTCGTATCTTTGCGAAAGGTAAAATGCGTGAAACAACTTTGGGTCGCGTCTTCTTCAATGAGATTCTGCCTGAAGATTTCCCATACGACAACAACGTTCAGACTAAGAAGCAGCTTAAGAAAGTGTTGGCGCAAATCTTTAACAAGTACGGCGCCGAAGAAACTGCTAAGATCGCAGATCGCATGAAGGGTCAAGCTTTCCGCTTTGCTACGGTTGCGGCTGTGTCGACTGGTATGACCGACTACGTTCACTTCGAGGAAATTCCTCAGTTTGTGGCTGAAGGTGATGCTAAGGCGGCTTTGATTTCTGAGCAATTCGACCAAGGTTTGATTACTGAGGAAGAGCGATACAACTTGACGGTTAGCGCATGGCGAAACGTCGACAATAAGATTACGGCATTCCTGAAAGACCAATTGGCGCACATGGACACCAGTATTTCTATGATGGTCAACTCTGGTGCTCGTGGTGATATTTCCAACGTGAAGTTGGCGAGCGCGATGATTGGTGTTCAGATGGACGCAACCAACCATGAGATTGAGCTTCCAATCCGCAGCTCTTACACCGGCGGTTTGTCTAGCCTTGAAGCCTTTATCGCAACCCGTGGTGCACGTAAGGGTCTTATTGACACAGCTCTTAAGACTGCCGACTCGGGTTACTTGACTCGTCGTTTGGTAGATGTTGCACAAGATGTCTTTACTGTTGAAGATACTGATGGTGACGATGAAGGTTACGCAATTTACCGATCAGAAACTGAAGAGACGATGATTGACTTCTCAAACCGTTTGGCTGGTCGTTATGCCGCTGAAACAATTCCAGGTCACGTCAATAAGAACGAATTGATCACGCGTGAAATCGCAGATTCAATTGATGACGACGAAAGCATTGAAAGCGTTAAGATTCAGTCTGTATTATCAACAAATAACCTTAACGGCATTCCACAGCGAAGCTACGGTATTGATATGTCGACTGGTAAATTGGTTGGCAATCATCAGCCAGTTGGTGTTATCGCCGCTCAGTCGGTCGGTGAGCCAGGTACTCAGTTGACGCTCCGTACCTTCCACAACTCTGGTGTTGCTGGTGGTGACATTACCCAAGGTTTGCCTCGTGTTGAAGAATTGTTTGAAGCGCGTACACCAAAGGGTCAAGCATTCATTACGGAAGTTGCTGGTTTGGTCGACGTTTGGGAAGATGGCAAGAAGTATATCGTTCAAATTACGCCAGAATCTGGCAAGGTTGAGCGATTGCCATTAGAGGGTCGAACCGTTGTGGTTAAGGCTGGCTCAAGCGTTAAGGCTGGCGATGTCTTGGCAACTGGCGAGAGCGACACTCGACCTTTGATCGCGCCATTTGACGGTGTGATTGAGTCGGCTGAGGATACTTTGGTGATCGCGGCAGAGGCTGCTTCACCAACTCGTTATGAAATTCCAGGCAATATGCAGTTGGTCGTTAAGGCAAATGATGTTGTCGAAGCTGGTGATCGATTGACAGCTGGATCATTGAACTTGCACGATTTGATGCGACTTAAGGGTGTTGAGGCAACTCAGCGCTACATCATCAACGAAGTTCTGCGAATCTACGCCGCTCAGGGTCAGGACGTGGCTGACAAGCACTTGGAGATTATTGTTCGCCAAATGTTTAGTCGCGTGCAAATCGAAGATGCTGGTGATAGCGAATTCGTGACTGGCGACATCGTTTCTAAGGCCGCTGTGGTCAATGCGAATAAGCAATTGGCTGCTGAAGGTAAGAACTTGATTAGCTACACACAATTGCTACTCGGTATCACGAAGGTGTCAATCTGGAGCGACTCATGGCTATCAGCTGCATCCTTCCAGGACACTACTCGCGTGTTGATCAACGCCGCCGTATCTGGTCGAGCCGACCACTTGCACGGTTTGAAGGAAAACGTCATCATCGGCCGCAAGATTCCAGTAGGAACTGGTGCTGTCGAAGAAGATGAAGAATTCGAAACACCGAGCGAAGACGAGTTCGTCGAAGAGAAAGTCGCTGCTTAGTAGGTAGGTCTGACCGCAATAACCCGCAACACCCGCACCTTGACTATAAGGTCGGGTGTTTTGCGTATGATGATTAGATGAGAAATCATCGAGCGGTCTCTCTCAATCCCGTGGCTATGCAATGGCTCTTTCTGTTTCTGCTTATCGCGTGGGCACTGGTCAATGCACTACTGTACGTAGATCAGGCTAGTAAGTATGAAGAAAGGAAATCCAGCGCGACGTTGTCTGACATTGGCTCTAGCTTTGGGCTAGAGACAGGCAAGGAATACCCCATTACTGTAGTGGGTGCGTCGGGTGCAGCTATTTCAGTTGCCTTCGAGGGTGACAACGGCTCGCACATCTTAGAGGTCCCGACCTCTAAGATCACCTTCGACGTCCGTCGGGACGTCGCAGGGGCGTCTATGTCTGTAGATGTTCCCAACATCAAGCAATCTGAGGAGGTAGCCTACTGGCTGCACTCATATGCTTGCAGCAAAGATATTTGGACTTACGGATGGGTGCAGAAAAACTGCAGTCCCAATCCCCTTCAGCTTGTCGTCTCCGACGACGCGAGAAGCCAAGGACTCGCCTTGGTAATTAAGGGCTCAGCCGGGGTAAAGGTGACACTTCCGCCAAGTATGTATAATGACATTCTTGGCATTAATCCTGGCGCTGTGGAGTAACGCTCCATCCCCTCTGTGTAGAGTAAAAACTCCACGGACGGGGGTGGAGTTTTTACTTTAAATTGATTTTTTATAGGAAAAAAATTATATAATATAAACAATTAAAGGAGGTTTTATGCCAGTATATAACAAACTTGTCCGCGATAAAATTTTGGAAATCATTAAGGCCAACGGTCAAAAATCAACTCACAAAATACTTACAGCAGAAGAATATGACGTGGAGCTTACAAAAAAGCTAGTCGAAGAAGTTGAGGAATATAAAAAAGATAAAAATACTGATGAGCTTGCCGATATCATGGAAGTAGTCTATGCTCTCGCAAGCCTGCATAGTTGTACCGCGGAAGAATTAGAAAAAATTCGCGCAGAAAAAGCAGAAAAACGCGGCGGCTTTGAAAAGAAAATATTCCTAGTGGAGGTGATGGATTAGGGTGAGTATGTGTGATAAGCTATGTCTATTCTGTGCAAAGAATTCATCTCTGACAATGAGTACCCTGTTCTTAAGTCTGATCATTTAGACTCTGAGTCTGGACAGCGATTTTACTTTTACGAAATCTGTGCTAGAATAGATGTAGAGTTTCCTCTTTTCGGAGTGCGCGGTGTTTTGAATGTGTACAGATCGCAATCTCGGCGGAAAAGGTATAGACACGGAGAGGAGTTGCTGAATCCAAACCGTAAGGCAAATTGCCATAATTAGTTAATCAACCAAGGAGAAATTGGATGCCAACAATCAACCAATTGGTGCGCAAACCGCGCCAAACGGCTAAGAAAAAGTCCAAGTCGCCAGCACTAGGTCGTATTCATAACGCCCTAAAAACACGTTATTACGACCAGAATGCACCGCTTAAGCGTGGTGTTTGTGTGCGTGTGACGACTAAGACGCCAAAGAAACCAAACTCAGCTTTGCGTAAAGTTGCTCGTGTTAAATTGAACAACGGCTATGAAGTTTGGGCGTACATCGGTGGTGAAGGTCACAACTTGCAGGAGCACGCTGTGGTCTTGATCCGCGGTGGTCGTGTGCCTGACCTTCCAGGTGTGCGTTATCACATCGTACGTGGTGCACTTGACCTTCAAGGTGTCAACAACCGTAAGAAGGGTCGCTCTAAGTACGGTACAAAGAAAGGGGATAAATAATCATGCCTCGTAAAGTTACCAAGAAATTGCAGCGTGAACTTAAGCCTGATCGCCGCTACCAAAGCGTGCTGGTTCAGCGTTTGATCAACAAGTCAATGCTAGACGGTAAAAAGTTGGCGGCTGAACGTGCTGTTTACGCAGCCCTAGAAACTGCTGCTAAGAAATTGGATTCTGAAGATCCATTGGCAGTGTTTGAAAAAGCATTGAAGAACGTTAGCCCAAGCTTTGAGGTTAAATCTCGCCGCGTTGGTGGTGCTAACTACCAGATTCCATTCCCAGTTCAGGGACATCGACAATTGCACTATGCGTTTAGCTGGCTAGTTCAAGCAGCCCGCGCTCGCAACGGAATGCCATATTCACAGCGTTTGGCATTGGAAATTGTTGACGCTTACAATGAAGCTGGTGCTGCCTTCAAGAAGAAGGAAGACACGCATAAGATGGCTGAAGCTAACCGCGCCTTTGCGCACTTTGCTCGCGGCTAATTATTGCCTGAAAGCAAAATCAGAAAATCGCTCTAAACGGGGCGATTTTTTGGTATAATAGAAAAAATTAGGAGGGAAGATGGCGAGTTTTTCGTTTGATATTGTGTCAGAAATTGACAAGGCTGAGATGAATAATGTTTTCATGCAGGCTGAAAAAGAAATCCAAGGGCGTTATGATTTTAAGGGGACGAGCGCGGCAATTGATTGGCTGGATGATAAAAAAGGTCTGAAAATTACCGGCGACAATGATTGGCAAGTTGATGCTGTTCTGGATATCGTGCGCAAGAAATTGGCGGGGCGTGGTCAGTCGAGCAAGGTTCTGGATTTATCAAAAGAGAAAGTTGTTTCGAACTTGAAGACGACTTGGGAAATTCCATTCAAGCAAGGCCTTGATCAGTCGACGGCGAAGCAGATTGCCGCTGATATTCGCGCTAATGCGCCGAAAGCTAAGCCGCAAATTCAGGGCGACCTCGTTCGTGTTACTTCTGCGTCGAAGGATGAACTGCAGAAAGTTATTAGTTTATTGCGGGAAAGTGATTATGACACGCCTTTGCAATTTGTAAATTATCGTTAGGATTGGAGCAGTATGAATCAGAAGTCAATGAAGAAATTAAAAATTG
>ENA-OWLZ01000377-OWLZ01000377.1-metagenome-genome-assembly--contig:-NODE-377-length-12390-cov-10.825294_pt1 | contig 12390 bp, 13 predicted proteins | sample MGYA00245341_ERZ651117 | MGnify/ENA primary metagenome ERZ651117 (study PRJEB26857, sample SAMEA4031763) | metagenome | biome: human; feature: oral; material: saliva | place: Philippines | collected 2014... | reverse complement strand
ATCCATGTGTTTAGGCTAGTAAATAATATGTGTCCAGGAAAATGGGTACATATCACATTAGGGAGAGGCTCATTTTTCAAATTACTTATTAGTAATTTACTATGGTTCTTAAATATATAGTATTATTCTTTATCATTAAAAATTTTTTCTACTAATACTAAACTACATACTAGTACAAAAATGGAAATAGACAATAATAACATACTTAAAGCCGATTCATGCTCTATAATTAGTACGCGAACTAATGCGGTAATACCAATATATAAAAAGAAATCAAGAGGGAAGTGGAAATTGTTTTTAAAGTATTTAACGATGAGTGCGATAAACTCAAAGTAGAGGAAGAAGGTAATTAATTCTTCAATCAATAAAGAATATGTACTATTTCCTTGAATATTAGCCCACGCAACAAAACCAAAGTTTACTAAACTATTAATCATGGCAATGCATAGACCAATGCCCACACCTATAAGGGCAATATTTTTAATAGTTAATAGAATACGAGAGATACGAATCCACATATATAATTCACCTACAATAAAAATTTTAATACTATATCACATAAAAAAGACCGTACACCGTACGGTCTTTTTTGATTACAACATAATGTAAGCAAAAGAATATCACAAATTAGATATCAGCTTTAATTGCTTCTAATGCTGCGTCAAAATTAACAGCTTGAGTTACTTCTGGTACATATTCAACATATGTTACTTTGTTATCTTTATTAATAACTACAACACCACGGGATAATAGACGTAATTCTTCGATTAAGAAGCCATAGTTTGTACCGAAAGACGCATCTTTGTGGTCAGACAATGTTTCTACTTTATCTACGCCTGCAGCACCGCACCAACGTTTTTGAGCGAATGGAAGATCCATAGAAATTGTCAATACTACAACATCATCAGATAAACCTGTTGCATCTTGGTTGAACCAACGAGTTTGTGCATCACATACGCCAGTATCAAGAGAAGGTACTACGGAGATTACCTTTACTTTACCTTCATAATCTTTCAAAGTTTTAGGTTGTAAATCATTAGATAATACAGTGAAATCAGGTGCTTGTTGACCTACTTTAATTTCTGGGCCTACTAATGTAATAGGGTTACCTGCAAATGTTACAACACCAGTACGTTTTTCCATGTTTCATTCCTCCTAAGAGTTTATATACTAAATAGATTAAACAATGTTTCTTTGGTTAGTATACCATTTCTATCTATTTTAGTAAACTAATTTTTTCGATATAGTTTGCTATTAGTTTTGGATATAGTTCAGTTTAATGTTTTATGTAGAAGAATTATGTAGTAAATGGTACGATAGAAAGAAAACAGGAGGTAGTCGATGAATCCATATGCAATTTTTAAGGAATTTTTTCGTCGTGAAGGTATATATTATCTCATCGGATTAACTATGCTAATCGCAATCGATGTAGCTTTTTTAATCGTACCACAATTAATTGGTAGTGCCATCGATACATTGAGTCATAATAAAGAGGGCTTAACCCATTATATATTTTATTTCATCGGTTTATTAATCATTATTACTATATTGAAAGTTATATCACGTAGAACATTATTAGGCTCTATCCGACGCATGGAGTATTTATTCCGCAAAAAATTATGTGCTCGAGCTTTAGAAATCCCTACTACATATTATGATGTTAACGGGCCTGGTAAGGTAATGGCCTTGATGACAAATGATGTTACATCATTGCGCGTTGCCCTAGGCTTAGGTGTTATGATTGTCGTTGATATTATTTTATATTCTATATTGGGTTCTATCATATTAATACAAAAAATAGATTTCATTTTGGCCTTAAAGATTATGACACCAATTATTTTTATTTTAGGTTCAATTTTTACACTAGGCAGACGCTTACGAAAGAGACAACGTCAGGCTCAAAACACATATAGTGACATGACAGAATTTGGGCAAGAACTATTCCAAGGCATTGATGTTATTCGAGCCTTTAATAAAGAATCGATTATAGGAGGATTGTTTAATCGTATTAATAAGAAAAACTATTCCGATAATATGAGTGTAGCTCTTCTTGATGCTATTTTATCGCCTCTAACTATGATTGCGCCATTTATATGTATCAGTATTAGTATGTATATATGTGGTACTTTAGCCGTAGAAGGCCTTATGACTGTCGGTGAATTCGTTACAATCAATGCTTTTATTATGCTTATTATAGGCCCATTGATTTCTTTAGGTTCATTAGTAGCCATAGTTCAAAAGGGGATGGCCTCCCTTGATCGAATTATTGATTTTATGAGTCTACCTGCAGAATGTAATGACACTGATGGTAAACAACTTGGTTTAGGCGATATTGATATAAAATACTTAAATTTTACCTATGATGAATCTAAATCACCTGCATTACGTCAAATTAATATTACCTTCAAAAAAGGAGAGTTTGTAGGTATAGTGGGTAAGCCTGGCTCTGGTAAAAGTACACTCTTCAAATTGTTATTAGGGCTTCAAAAAGCACCATCAAAGACTATTTATATTAATAATCAAGATATTACGACACTGCCCATTGGTACTGTTAGAAATTCGATTTCTTATGTACCAACTCAGTCATATCTACTAAGTTCAACAATTGCTGACAATATTAGCTTCGGTTATGAAAATAAAAATCATACTACCGTTGCTGAAGCAGCCAAAAAAGCTCAATTATATCGTGACTTAGAAAAGGATTTGGAGAATCCATTAAGCGTATTAGCAGAGGAAGGGCGCGATTTATCAGGTGGTCAAAAACAGCGCATCAATATTGCACGTGGATTTTACAAAAATTCACCTTACTTATTATTAGATAATTGCTTCTCTGCTTTAGATACCATAACTGTAGATAAAATGTTACAAGTATTGCAATCTACAAAGGATAAAACCATTTTATGTATATCTCAACGACTAGAGGTAATCAAGCATGCGGATCGTATCATTGTATTTGATGAAGGTAGAATTTGCGAAGTTGGAACACATGATGAGTTAATGTGTAAAAACGGTTTATATTATCAGATGTATACAGCTCAAAATAAGGAGGCCCAATAATGAAACTAAAGTATAATGATTGGCGCCTATTTACATATTTAACAAAATATATTAGGCCTTATTTATGGCTACTCATTTTGGCTAGTATAGCCCTTATTAGTAATCTATTATGCTCGCTTATACGTCCATATCTTTCTAAACAAGCTATCGATTTTGGCTTTGCCATGAAAGATTTGAACACTATTCAGCATTATGCTGGATTATATGCATTAACTATTGTTGGTAGCATTGTCTTTATCCTCTTACAAAACTATTTACTATCTACATTTGGACAAAAGATTATTTTTCATATACGCAGTATGGTATTTGAAAAAATTCTTCATAAATCCGCCGAAGATTTTCAGTCTTTGCCTATAGGTAATTGGGTGACCCGTATTACCAATGACGTAGAATCATTGCGTACATTATATACAGATGTATTGCTAAAACTCATAAGCAGTGCATTGATGATTTTGGGTATATTAGCTTTTATGTATGCTATTAATGTGCCCTTAGCAATTGTTATGACTTTGTTAATACCTATAATGGGATTTATTATCTGGGTATATCAAAAATTTTCAAGAAAAGCTTTTAGACAAGTTCGTTCTTCTGTAGCAGCATCTAATTCGAGCATCAAAGAATTGTTAAACTACATATTAATTGTCAAAACATATTTAGGTGAAAGAAGTATTGAACAACGGTACGATTCTGTTAATCGCGAGTTTTTAAAAGCCGGTATATTTGAGGTAACAACCTTTTCAATTTTTAGACCTCTCGTAGATGGTTTGTTCTTTGTGGCACTCATTGTTATTTTTACAATGACAAATCTATTAGAATCTGTAGCAGATGCAGGTACGGTGTTTGCATTTATACAATATATGGATCGATTCTTTCAACCTATGAAAGAAATTGCTGATAAATATAATTCTTTACAAAGTGCATTGGCTGGTGCAGAACGACTGATTCCTATTTTGGATGAACCAAAGCGTGAATTGATAACAACTGTTCCCAACGAATTTAAAGTTATTGATACCATTGAATTAAAAGATGTGTATTACTCCTATGATAACAGTGATGTATATGCTTTGAATAACATCTCTTTTACAGTAAAAAAAGGGGAGTATCTTGGTATTGTAGGTCTATCTGGTAGTGGAAAATCAACATTACTCTCATTACTGATGGGAATATTGCAGCCTACAAAAGGCAACATTTATATTAATGGTTATGATATTAGCCAATATGATTCATCAATGATTAGAAATATTATGGGCTATGTATTTCAAAATGCATACTTATTTAAAGGTACAATCCAAGATAATCTTAATTTATATGATTCCTCTATCTCTATGGATACTATTATAGATTCTACCAAAAAGGTCAAATTGCACGATATGATTGAATCTTTGCCAGATGGATATCAAACATCAGTAGGATATTTGGGGTCGCTATTATCAGATGGCCAAAAGCAATTATTAGCCTTTGCAAGAACGTTGATTTTAAATAGACCTATTTTATTGCTTGATGAAGCTACGGCAAATATCGATAGTCATACAGAATCACAAATTCAAGAAAGTATTGAAACTATACGTGGTGAAAAAACAATTATCAATGTAGCACATCGTTTATCAACTGTACAGAAAGCAAATAGAATTCTAGTTCTTTCTTATGGTAAGATTGTGGAAGTTGGAACATTTGATGAGCTTATGCAACATAAGGGGGATTTTTACGAATTATGGAATCACCAAAAATAGATTATATTCAATCGAAAGACAATAAGACTATAAAATATATAATTAGTTTACAACAGCGAAAATATCGGCAAAAATTTGGTGAATATACAGTAGAAGGAATTCGTGCTGTAACGGATATAGGAAAAAAAGGATTTTTGCGCTCTATTTTAATTAGAGAATCAAAGCGAAGCGAATGGGAACCATTAGTGCAAAAAGTTTTTACCGTTTCTTCCGTCTATGTAGTACAAGATCCAATATTTGATAAAATTGAGCACGCTGTAAATGGGCAGGGCATAATAGGTATAGCGAAAAAATGTGTTAATGATTTGCATTCATTTATAGTAGAGGACGGATTATATGTCGCCCTAGATGGTGTACAGGATCCGGGAAACTTAGGCACTATAATTCGTACAGCTGTAGCGGCTGGTGCAAAAGGTATATTCTTGTTAAAAGGAACCGTAGATCCTTATAACGAAAAATGCGTACGTAGTACGATGAGTGCGCTTTGTAATATTCCAATTTTTGAAGATGTAACAGTATCTGAATTTTATGATTTCATAAAGGATAATACGATAAAAACCTATGTTACCTCACTAGAAAATGCAAAACCTTATCATACCATTTCATATCCTAAACGAACCATGATTATACTCGGTAATGAAGGAAATGGAGTGTCTAGAGAAATTATTGAAATGAGTGACCAGGCTATTACAATTCCCATGTATGGTGATATAGAATCTTTAAACGTATCAATTGCGGCCGCCCTATGTATGTATAAGGTAAGAGAACAAATTTAATATGTATTATAACGATACCCTGTCATCGATCATTTTTGATGACAGGGTATATAATTTTCTATAGTAGTATAAAATATGATTATCTATGATAGAAGGGTATATAAATTATGTGAAAACGATATAAAAAGTCCGTTTCCAGTATACAAGTATTGCTGTTTTGTATTGATTTTATATACCTGTATTTGGTAAAATAACATATATCTTTTCTGGGTGAACATTATTTTCCCCTTTTTACGAATAAAGAGGCACGCATATGTCAAAATTAATTATAAATGCTGACGATTTTGGCCTTCATTCAGCTATAAATGAAGGTATTATCGTAGGACATACTAAAGGTGCTATTACAAGCACATCTATATTGGCAAGTGGTGCTGCTTTTAATGAAGCAGTAGATATGGCAAAGGAATATCCAAAGTTGGGTATAGGTATTCACATAGCTTTGGTGGGAGGAATCGCCCCTGTAAGTGATCCTAGTGAAATTCCTAGTCTTGTAACAAAAGAAGGTGTTTTTGTTGATAATTATATAGAGTTTATGAAGCGCATATATAGTGGCTCTATTAATTATGATGAAGTGAGAACAGAGATTACAAAGCAAGTTTCTAAAATTATGGAATCTGGTGTAAACGTAACTCATATTGATGGACACCAACATATGCATGTATTACCTAGTATTCTACCTATAGTTTTAGAGCAAGCTATGCGATATAAAATTAAAGCTATACGTGTGCCAAATGAAAAAATAACATTTTTAAATGGCGTGCATAATCCTGTTCGTATTATGGGGAAATGTGGTTTGAGCACCGTGGCTGCTCAAGCATTGCCTAGCATTCGCGACAAGGGGATTTACTTTACACAATACTTCTGGGGTATGATTAATGGTGGTGCTTTAGGAGAAACAGAATTATTATCGATTTTAAAACAAGTTAGCTCTCTATCTGGGGTCCATGAAATTATGACGCATCCAGGCATTAGTGATGAAGTTTTAAGAAAGCAATATAATTGGGGTTATCATTGGCAAGATGAATTATCTGCTATGACATCCGATAATGTACGTAGATATATTTCACAACATAATATAGAACTCATTAACTATGGGGATTTGTTATGAGTAAGATGATGAGACGCGGCATATTTATGTTTGTCCTACTTTTTGCCGTATCTTTAGGAATCATTTATTATACTATCGATTTAGAAGCCCTTAAAACAATAACAACTTTTAATGGTGAATCTTTGTTGCTTGCCATTATTGCACTTGCTTTAGGCATGTATTTTGATGGATTAAGATTGCAGCGCCTTGTAAAAATTGGCGGTTATCATTTATCAATAAAAGCTGTACTTCGGGTTATATTTAGCAACTATTTTATGGCTATGCTCACACCCGGTGCCAGTGGTGGAGCTGTGGCTCAAGTACTCGTATTAAGAAGCTATGATGTCCCGATAAGTAAGGGAACTCCAATCGTATTGATACGCACTGTTTTTTCAATCATGTTTTTAGTCATCATGTTACCGATTGTGTTTTTATATGACTCCATAGAAATACCATATATTTCAAGAGATATGTTATTACTATTTTCCTTCTTGGCCGTCATGGCCACCTTATTAGGAACATATCTTTTACAAACGGTATATATGAGGAAATTCGTATATAATCTAGCACAACGTTTTAAGGCACATAAGACCAAAGATTGGTTAGCGAAATTAGAAACACTAAATCAAGGGCTTGCATTATTGTATAAAAAACCTACTCAATCCTTTATTGTATTTATTGAATCAGGATTAAGTTTATTATGCTTATACTGTATAGCACCGGCATTGATGTTTGCTTTTACTACTGATGTACCAATTATTACGATATTAGATAGAATGATATTGTTGAATTTAATACTTTATTTTGCACCCACACCAGGGGGAACAGGTATTGCTGAAGGATTGTTCATTTTGCTTTTTGCACCATTCGTACCTAGTGGCACTGTAGGTATTATAGCTGTGGCGTGGCGTGTGATGGCAGAATATGTACCATTTTTTATAGGTATGTATGCTGTATTAACTTTATATGGACGTCAGTTTGTTGCTCAGGAAACATCTAATTAATGTAAGGAGAATTAGTATGACAAAACCGAAAAAGGACAAATTTTATTTAGTTCAAGAAGATATTTTACCAGAAGCGATTAAGAAAACGATTAAAGTAAAAGAGATTTTAAAACTAGGTGAAGTAAAAACCATAAATGAAGCTGTTGAGAAAATGGATTTAAGTCGATCTGCTTATTATAAATATAAAGATTATGTATTTCCATTTTTTGAAATTGCTCAAGGAAAAATTGTTAGCATTACCGTTTCAATGTCCAATGAATCAGGTATGTTATCAAGTGTGTTAAAAGCAATAGCCGATAAAAACGGAAGTATCTTGACCATAAATCAAGATATTCCATTACAGGGTATTGCTAATAGTAGTATTTCTTTCGAAACCAAAAACTTGCAAGGTTCCTTAGAGGAATTATTGCATGATATTCGCAATATGAAAGGAATTATTAAAGTAGAAATTTTAGGTCAAGCATAATTATAAATGCTTGACTGACCAGTCTAGAAGAGAGTAGGACCATTATGAAGACCGTTAAAATAGCCTTATTAGGATTTGGTACTGTTTCCCAAGGAACATTTAATTTATTACAAGATAATGTCGATTTGATTACTAACAGAAGCGGTGTAACTATCGAGATTTCAAAAATATTTGTTCGCAACCCAGACAAATACACAAATATTACACTACCAAGCACGGCACAATACGTGACTAACATTGATGATGTTCTTAATGATGAATCGATTGCTATTGTTGTTGAATTAATGGGGGGCACAACATTTGCGAAAGATTGTGTTGAAGCAGCTTTAAAACACGGGAAAAGTGTTGTAACCGCCAATAAGGATTTATTAGCTGAAGCGGGCCCATATTTATTTGACTTAGCGTATAAAAATAACGTAGATTTACGTTTTGAAGCCTCTGTATTAGGTGGCATTCCAATTATTAGAACATTATATGATTCCCTTGGCGGTAATCGCATTACTGAACTTGTTGGTATCATGAATGGTACAACAAACTTTATTTTGTCGAAAATGACAGATGAAGGATTAAGCTATGAGGATGTATTAAAAGAGGCTCAAGATTTGGGCTATGCTGAAGCTGATCCAACTGCCGATGTAGAAGGACTAGATGCAGCGCGTAAACTAGCTATTCTAGCATCTATTAGCTTTAATCGTCGTATATTCTTTGAAGATGTAACTGTAGAAGGTATTACTAAAATTGATACAGAAGATATTTCCTTCGGTAAGGAATTCGGCTACAATATTAAACTTATTGGTATTGCAAAAGAATCCTCAAAAGGGTTATCTCTCAATGTATACCCTGCTTTCGTTCCATTAACACATCCACTTGCATCTGTACGCGGTTCGTACAATGCAATTTATATTAAGGGTAATGGCATTGATGATGCCATGTTCTATGGACGTGGTGCCGGCAGTTTACCAACAGGCAGTTCCGTTGTTAGCGATATTATGGAAGTAGCTCAAAACGTAGCTTTTGAATCTACAGGCCGTTTTAAACCATTCTACTTTGACCAAAAGAATATTTATTCTCCAGGTAAAATACAATCTAGTTACTACATGCGATTAGCTGTTGATAATAAAACGGGGGTTCTTGCAAAGATTGCTACAAAATTAGCAGAGCAAAAAATCTCGGTTCTTTCAATCGTTCAACGTAATAAAGACCCTGAAACTGCAGTACTTGCTATTGTGACTTCTAAATGTCCACATTCCTATATTTTAAATTTAATTGAGTCTTTTAATAGCTTGCGATCCGTAAAAGAAGTAAGCAGTGTAATTAGAATTATGGAAGCGTAATATTATGACAACAATTCGTGTAAAAGTGCCCGCTACAAGCGCGAATTGCGGGCCAGGCTTTGATTGCCTTGGACTAGCATTAAATTTATATAATATTTTTGAATTTACACCTGATGCAAATGCTACATCTTTTAGCTATACATTTCATGGATATGGTGCTGATATATTAGAAAAAGAAGATTCTAAAAAGAATCTCATCGGTATAGCTATTGAACAAGTTTTTGCTAAAGCACAAGAACCAATACAATATGGTCATATAACTTCAGAAACACTGATTCCACCGTCTCGCGGCCTTGGTAGTAGTAGTACGGCTATTGTAGGTGGGCTATTACTAGCAAATAATCTTGTAAGTAAACCGCTTTCAAAAGAAGAGTTGCTCATCATTGCCAATCGTATGGAAGGCCATCCAGATAATGTGGCACCCGCAATTTTTGGTAATCTCTGTTGCGCTACAGGATTAAAAGATAAAGTCTTGAATACAGTAATCCCTGTACCAGAGTCACTTCATTTTGCCGTAGTTGTACCGGAGGTATTAGTTTCTACAGAATATGCACGATCTGTATTACCAAATCATGTGCCCTTTAAAGAGGCTGTTCAAAATGTGAGTCATGCATCGTTATTTGTAACTAGTTTAATTACGAACCAATTGGATTATCTTGAGGTTGCACTGGAGGATAATCTTCATGTACCGTATCGAAAAGCATTGATTCCACACTGTGATAAGGTATTCTCTGCCGCTAAAGCCGCTGGAGCTTATGGTGCTACTATCAGTGGATCTGGTTCTACTCTAATTGCATATTCAGATAAAGCTCATGTACAAACAGTAGCTGATGCAATGGGGCAAATCTTTGATTTTCATGGCATTGAAAACAAGGTATATGTATTAGAGGCAGATACAATAGGGGCCACAACTATCCAAAATATGGTATAATAAATCTAGTTAAGGCATAGTCCAAAAACTTATGTTGGAGGATTCTATGAATAATTTTAAAACAACAATGTTACTAGCCACTTTAATAGTGATACTAGTATTATTAGGCCATGCCTTTGGCGGCGCTCGTGGAATGATGGTAATGTTCATCATATCTGCAGGCATGTCAATTGCATCGTATTGGTATAGTGATAAGATTGTGTTAGCACAATACAATGCGCAACAAGTTACCGCTCAATCAAACCCAAAATTATATGGCATGGTTGAACGATTAGCTAAAAACGGTAAACTACCAATGCCAAAGGTTTATATCATCCCTACCGACGTTCCAAATGCATTTGCAACTGGTCGTAATCCAGAACATGCTGCAGTGGCTGTAACAGCCGGAATTCAACGTTTATTAACGGATGATGAATTAGCTGGCGTATTAGGTCACGAATTAACACATGTTAAAAATCGTGATACCTTAATTAGTACTATTGCAGCCGTTATTGGAGGCGCTATATCTACTATTGCGCACTTTGGTATGTTCTTTGGTGGTCGATCTGATGATCACGATGATAATGTCAATCCACTTGCGTTAATTGGTATGGTTATTTTGGCACCTATAGCAGCTGTTATTATTCAAATGAGTATTTCTCGTACCCGTGAATATTTAGCTGACGAAGGTGGAGCTATGTTAAGCAAGAACCCTTTAGGACTTGCGTCGGCATTGGCTAAAATAGAAGAATATTCTAAATATGGAACATTACCGAACGCCAATAATGCTACAGCGCATATGTTTATAATTAATCCTATGATGGGTATTGGTGCTAGTTTGTCGAATCTTTTTAGCACACATCCTAGTACCCAGGATCGTATTGCTAGATTGAAAAAACTATCTCTAAATCCACATTATAGATCTTAATAAAAGGGAGGCTTACAGATGGAAGAAACTTTAGTTCTCATTAAACCAGATGGTGTAAAACGTCAAATCTGTGGTGAAATTCTTACACGTTATGAACGTAAAGGCTTAATCATTAAAGCTATGAAATTACTTCAAACACCAAAAGAATTAGCACAAGAACATTATGCAGAGCATAAAGATAAACCATTCTTTGGTGAATTAGTTGATTTTATCACTTCTGGACCTGTACTAGCTTTTATACTAGCAGGTGAAAATGCAGTTACTTCTGTACGTAATATTAATGGTGCAACTAATCCTGTGGATGCCACACCTGGTAGTATTCGTGGTGACTATGCCTTAACTATGGATTCTAATGTTGTACATGCATCTGATTCAGTTAATTCAGCAGCACGTGAAATTCATTTATGGTTCCCAGAATATAAATAACATCTAATAGGAGGTACGGTCATGGGTAGTAGTGTTTATACAAAAACAGGTGATCAAGGCACAACAGGTCTTTATACAGGTGAACGTGTAAAGAAATCTTCTCTTCGTGTTGAAGCCTATGGTACGATTGATGAGCTTCAAGCCTTCTTGGGATTAGCTCGAGCCTATGCAAAGAACGTAAGAGTACAAGCTGAGCTACTCGATATAGAACGTTCCTTATGGACATTAATGGCTGATATTGCAAGCTTGAATCAAGCACCACAAATTACAGATCAACAAGTAAAACATTTGGAAAAGGTTATTGACCGTTTGGATGCAAAATTAGAACCTCTCGCAGAATTTATTCTACCTGGTGAGAATAAATCTTCTGCCTATTTACATGTATCTAGAACAGTTGCTCGTCGTGCGGAACGCGATTTATGGCGTTTATTAGACGCAGGTGAAAGCGTACATGAATCTAATTTGCGATACTTAAATCGACTATCTGATTTATGCTTCATATTAAGTCGTGTAGAAGAAGAAATCGGAGAGGAATAAATAAAAAAAGCTATGTCTTTACATAGCTTTTTTCTTTATTATTGTCTTTAGACTGGTTCGCGACATAGTCGCGAATCATTAAACCACCCGCTATGCGGGTGCGGCAACGAAAGTTATACAAAAAAATCACCTTGC
>ENA-OWLZ01000376-OWLZ01000376.1-metagenome-genome-assembly--contig:-NODE-376-length-12392-cov-15.249980_pt1 | contig 12392 bp, 10 predicted proteins | sample MGYA00245341_ERZ651117 | MGnify/ENA primary metagenome ERZ651117 (study PRJEB26857, sample SAMEA4031763) | metagenome | biome: human; feature: oral; material: saliva | place: Philippines | collected 2014... | reverse complement strand
CTAATCATTAATTGTTCAAATTTTTCTAACATCTAAATGTGTTTCCTCCTATCGCGCACGAATTATGCGCGTTAGAATAGTATATCATATTTCAATGGTGAAAGCTATTACATCAAATGTATTTTCTGATACATATATTCATGAATCCTAATCAACTATATAAGAAAAAAATATAATTTAGGTATAATGTAATTAAAATAACTTCTAAAGAGCCAACCAAATTAATGGATACTCTTTAAGCATTTACAATGTTAGTAAACTTTTAAGAGCATTATAAAAGGAATATACAATGAAACCACTTACTCTTAAACGATTTGTGTTATTACCATTAATTATATTCTCCCTCATAATGACAACAGGTTGTCATCTTCTCTCCCATTACAGTGAGGATGAAGTACAACAATATATAAATAAGAACTATCCTAATCTGACGTATCACCTAGAATCGCAATGGGATCATACATGGCAAGCCACCTTTGACAAATATCCACAAACGCCCATTGAAATATCTGAAGTCATGCACACCTCGGCACCAGTTGTACCACAAGTTGATCGAATACTAATAACCAACATTCCGTTGATAACTGCATTTCCATTAATGAAAAGCCATATAACAGCAGAGGAGTTATCCTATGCCACATATGATACATCCACCTTGTATATTGAAATGCCTATCCCTTATTCAGCCATACAAAACCAAGATGTAGCAAGTTTTTACAATCGTATGAATCAATTCTGCAAAGAATATGCTAACACCTATCCAGATTTCAAAAAAAAGATATTTATTAGAGTCATTATAAAACCATCTGATGGTTCTGATTCACCGGAAGAATATAGAAAAATATTCCGTTTATCTCAATATTAATAAAAGAGGTGCCTCCTAAGGAGCACCTCTTTCATTTATGAAACGATATTGCCATTTGATATTCTAGAAATATTATATGTAACATCATTTCACACTATCATCAACAATCCTTATAATCCTCCTAAAGAAATCATATCCACCATTTATATAATCGCCCATTTCTACTTCCCTATCTTGAAAATATGGTGAAATAGGAAGATAGCCCCACACAATACCTAATCCTCCACATAAATTGCGGCCACCATCTCCACCTTTATAGGAAAATTCATCTTCATCATATACGATTTCTCTACAATACGGATCGTCACCTATAACAAGGCCAAAAAAGTTTTCTTTTTCTAATGTATAATCTCCATCATTATCCATCCATTCCATATGCTTTAAATTCATAGAGAAATCTATATTGTTTCCCCATGGAAAGATAGTTCTACATCCCTTGCCAGCTAAATATTCCCACTCTCTTTGTGTAGGCAAAGAATATCTATTATCTTTTAAATCCTGTAAAAGTTTCTTAAAGGTTGTTTCTTCATAAAGTTTGCTACACCAATTGTTATCGTCTGTTTGATATAAACAAATGGTATTATGAATCATCATTTCAGAAAGGCCCTCGCTTTCGGCTTTTTCTATCATCTGTTGCCACTCTTTATTTTGTCTGAGTGTCTCATCTGAAATAGGTATCCAACAAGTTTCACTATACTCTTTTTGTACCAATAATGGATGGATTACAAACTCATCTTCTTGAGTAAAATTATGTTTAAAATACGTTTCTATGTTGGATAGTATCCCTTCATCTTCTAGTGTTTCGCTAATCTTAGTTTGAACATCATCTTCACTAAAGATTTCCTCTTCATATCCCTCGACAAATGGATAGGCAAGCTCCGCTAAATTTTCATCATTAAAAATATCCTGAAATGGTTTATTTTTAAAATCAAACCCTAACGTAACAGTATCTCCAGGAACAAATACAAAGTCTATACCATCATGTGAACGATATACCGCCGTATATGTGGATTTTCCAAAGGCAGTAAATTCTTTAAAGCATATTAATTCTAAATTATATATTTTTCCAATCTTATTTAATAATTCCATTCTATCGCTAGTAGATAACAAATCATATTGGGGATTATACAACTTTTTGATGGGAATAGGATTCATTAATTTGATACTCCTTATTTTTATCTAGTACAAATATTCTTCACTATGCATTTACTCTATTTGCTTAAGTATTGCTTTAAGGTTTGATTTTCTAATGGCCCTAACTGCAACTCCTTCCAATTTTTAATTGCATATATAGCTAATGTTTCAAAAGTATCTTTATCAAAATTAGAAAACTCATTAAAGGAGTTAAACACTCTCTTAAAATTCATAATAGACCTCTCTAAACAACACGATTTTATATGGTTACAATTATAGCATACCGTATCCTTTCACAGATAATAAGCTATTGTTAAGCACAAAAAAGGCACCTCCTTCGAGGTGCCTCTTTGTTATAGTTTATTGGAGAAATTTATATATGATTAATCTAAATCGTAGAAACCAGATGGTTTATCGCTCAAGTTAATAATGATATTTTTCATTTGAGTGTAGTGTTCAAGGATAACTTTGTGAGTTTCACGGCCAATACCAGATTGTTTGTAACCACCAAATGGTGCGCCGGCTGGAATGGAGTTATATGTATTTACCCACATACGACCTGTTTCGATTGCTCGAGCTACGCGGATTGCACGGTTGAGGTTTTGTGTAAATACGCCACCGCCAAGACCGTATAAGCTGTCGTTAGCTTGTTCGATAACTTCTTCTTCGCTGTGGAATTTAATTACAACAGCTACAGGGCCGAAGATTTCTTCACGAGCTACGCGCATATCGTTTGTAGCGTCTACGATAAGTGTAGGTCTAATGAAGCAACCTTTACCAAGTTCGCCGTCAGTAACGCGTACACCACCAGCTGCAATGCGAGCGCCTTCTTCTTTAGCAAGATCTACATAGCTAAGTACTTTCTTAACTTGATCTTCATAAATCAAGGCACCAAGTTGTGTAGATTCTTCCCAAGGTAAACCAACTTTTACTTTATCAAATAAAGCGGAAAGTTCAGCTACAAATTTATCATAAATTGTATCTTGTACGAAGATACGGGAACCTGCGCAGCATACTTGACCTTGGTTGAAGAGGATACCGAGCATTGCCCCATCAAGAGCTTGTTTCCAGTTTGCATCTTCAAAGAAAATATTCGCAGATTTACCACCTAATTCCAATGTAGCAGGAATCAAGCGTTCAGATGCTGCTTTATATACATCAAGACCTACTTCAGTGGAGCCTGTGAAAGCAAGTTTGCTGAAACCAGGATGATCAAGGATATATTGACCAGATTTAGAGCCTTTACCTGTTACGATATTTACAACGCCTGGAGGCAAGATTTCTTTCAAAATATCACCTAATTCTAAAAGGCTAAGGGATGTATGGCTAGAAGGTTTGATAACAACTGTACAACCTGCTGCAAGTGCTGGTGCCAATTTCCAAGCTGCCATTAGGAACGGGAAGTTCCAAGGTACTACTTGACCTACAACGCCAATCGGTTCACGAAGGATGAGGTTCAATGTATTTTCATCAAATACTTGTGCGGAGCCTTCTTCGGAACGAAGTACACCTGCGAAGTAACGGAAATGGTCAGCACCAAGCGGAATATCTACATTTAAAGTTTCACGGATCGGTTTACCATTGTCATATGTTTCAACTTGTGCCAAGTGCTCTTTATGAGCATCAATAGCGTCAGCAATTTTTAACAAGTAATCAGCGCGCTCTACTTGAGATACTTTTTTCCAAGTTTTAAAAGCTTCTGTTGCAGCGTCTACCGCTTTATCAACATCGTCTTTTGTAGCCTCTGCACAGATAGCAAGTTGTTCGCCATTAGAAGGGTTATATACATTAAATTCAGCACCATCAGATGCCGCTACCCATTCATTATTAATTAAAAGTCCATATCTTTCTTTAAGGTTTAAGCTCATAGCATTACCTCCTATTTAGGAACATATATTGAGGAAGATCTCCTCTGTAATTTCATCATACGCTTTATATCTAAATTTTTCAATAAGGTATGTCATTTTTGATATATTCATTCCGCATTATTATACATAGTTTTAAGTTATATAGAAAAACCACACCCTCTAAAACTATAGAGAGTGCGGTATTGCGTACCATGACTTTTAGTCACGATTATTATTACGGTTATTGTTACGATTGTTGTTTCGACGTTGACCGTTGTTATTTCTGTTTCGGTTATTATCGTTATTCTTTGGCTTTTCTGGTTGTAATGCTTTGACAGATAAACCGATACGATTGCGTTTTACATCAACAGAAATAATTTGAGCTTCAATAATATCGCCTACAGCAAGCACATCAGATGGATGTTGTCGGCTGTTACAAAGTTCACTACGATGCAAAAGACCATTCGTTTTGAGACCAAAGTCTACGAAGGCACCAAAATCAACTACGTTGTGAACGGTACCTTTTACAACAGTACCAACTTGAATATCTTCAAGGCTTACTACATGTTTTCTAGTAAGTGGTGCAGGCAAATCTTCACGAGGGTCACGACCTGGTTTAGCCAAAGCCCCTAAGATATCTCGTACAGTTGGTACACCCGCATCAAGTTTAGCAGCCATTTTTTCTGCATCAACAAGCGGTAATTTCACTTGTAACGCTTCCAGTTGTGCTTTATCTTGCAAATCTTTTAAGGTAAAACCTAATTCACCAATGATGCGTTCTGCCAATTCATAGGACTCAGGATGGACAGATGTATTATCTAGTGGATTTTTACCGTGTTGCAAGCGAAGGAACCCGGCACATTGCGTGAACGCCGCAGGACCTAAGCGAGGTACTTTCAACAATTCTTTACGGCTTTTAAATACACCATTCTCTTGACGGTATGCAACGATATTTTTAGCTACCGTACTAGAGATGCCTGCAATATGTTGCAAAATAGCAGGAGATGCCGTATTAAGCTCTACCCCAACGTGGTTTACTACAGTTTCAACGACTTGATCTAAAGTATGGGTCAACTGTTTTTGGTTTACGTCATGTTGGTATTGACCTACGCCGATAGATTTTGGATCGATCTTAACAGATTCAGCTAATGGATCTTGTACTCGGCGCGCAATCGATACGGCACCGCGTATGGTTACGTCTAAATCTGGTAATTCATCGATAGCCAATTTAGAAGCAGAGTATACAGATGCGCCCGCTTCATTGGTGATGATGTAGTGGCAGTCTAATTTTTCCTCTTCAATCATGGTGGAAGCAAACTGCTCTGTTTCATAGGATGCAGTACCATTACCAATAGATAAGAGTGTTACCTTGAACTTACGGATTTTATCAGCCAATACCTTTTGCGCTTCTTTGCGAAGCTTTTCACTATTAGTTAAATAGTAGGCACCATAATCTAGCACATTACCTTGTTGATCGATAATAGCCATCTTACAGCCTGTACGGTAACCAGGGTCAAGGCCCATGATAACATGACCTGCCAAAGGCGGTTGTAACAATAGGTTCTTAAGGTTTACACCAAATACCTTGATAGCTTGTTCGTCCGCATTTTCCGTCAACTCATTGCGGATATCACGCTCTAGAGCAGGAAAAATTAGACGTTTGTACGCATCGGCCACTGCAGCCGCTTTATAGTCTGCGAAGATAGATTTCGGATTTTTCTCTAACTGTTGCACCATGTACGCAATATAAGTATCACCTGGTACAGTGAGAGCTAATTTCAAAGCCCCTAATTTTTCACCGCGATTAACCGCCAAGATACGGTGAGATGGCATTTGACGAACCGGTTCAGCATATTCTGCGTATTGCAAGAACTGTTGTTGTACCTCTTCATCACCAGACAACTCAGCTTGAATAAAGCCTTCGTTCCACATTTTTTTACGCAAATATGCACGGAAGTCTGCACTATCGCTAACAATTTCCGCTACGATATCAGAAGCACCTTGAATAGCGTCCTCCGGTGTTGGCACCTCTTCCGTTACAAATTCTTTAGCGATTTCTAGGGGATCACCAGAGGTAACTGTATCGTTTAGGATCATTTCTGCTAACGGCTCCAATCCACGTTCCCGGGCGATCATAGCACGGGTACGTTTCTTAGGACGGTACGGTAAATAGAGATCCTCTAACTCTTGAAGCTTTGTGGCTGCTTCTAAGGACTTCATCAACTCGTCGGTCATCTTTTCTTGCTCTGTAATAGATGCAATGATTTCTTGGCGACGTGTTTCCAAATTGCGCAGATATTTAATGCGTTCTTCGATGGTGCGCAATTGCTCATCTTGCAATTCACCCGTTACTTCTTTACGGTAACGCGCAATAAATGGCACCGTATTGCCTTCGTCCAATAATTCTACGGCAGCTTGCACCTGCTTTGGCTTAACATTTAATTCACTGCCAATAATGGCAAACATTCTTTCACTCATTTAGATGCCTTTCTGCGATAGGTTACAAAACGATGAGGATATGTATTCTTCTCATCCACCACTCCGTCTACAACGGATTCAATGGTGAAAGCCTCCTCTGGGAACTCTGGGAAAAATGCATCCCCTTCAAATTCGTGGTCTACTTCTGTAATGTACATCGTATCCACGTAAGGCAAGAAAGCCTCGTATACTTGAGCACCGCCGATAACATAGGCCGCATCAAGAACACGCGCTGCTTCTGCAGCCGCCTCAGGACTATGAAAAATCTTAACCCCTTCTGGTGCATCAAAGCCCTTATCACGGGTAATCACCCAGTGCTCACGATTTGGCAACAAGAACGGCAAACTTTCAAAGGTCTTACGGCCCATAATGATGACATGACCTGTCGTTTTCTCTTTAAAGAATTTCAAATCATTCGGCAAGTGCCAAATCAAGGTATTATCTTTACCGATCACACGATTATGTGCTACGGCTACGATTAATGCTAACATACTGGCCTCTTTCGGTTAATGCTATATGGCAACAGTCATAAATTATTCTATTTAGCAATGTCTACGAACACAATACTATATAGCAACAGCCATACATATTATGCTATTTAACAATTGTCATGAATATAATGCTATACAGCAACAGTCATGGACAATTTACCTAGATGTTCATACCCGTCTAATGTAACGTCCTCTGGTGTGAAGTCATAGAAGTCTTTTACCTCAGGATTCACAATAATTTTTGGAGCTGGCAATGCTTGATCGCGACGTGCTAATTGCTCGCGCAATGCTTCTACATGGTTTTCATAGACATGAGCATTGTTGATAACATGAGTAAATTTACCAGGTTTAAGACCGGTAACTTGGGCAATCATGCATTGTAATGCTGCATATTGAGCTGTATTAAATGGAACGCCAAGGCCCATATCGCCACTACGTTGAATGAGCATGCAGTTTAAGTGTCCATCAGCTACGTCCCATAATGTTTCATACGCACATGGTTGCAATGCCATATCATCTAAATCTTCAATATTCCACAATGTAACAATCATACGGCGGCTATCCGGATCTTCCTTGATAGTCTTGATGAGCTTATCAAGTTGTTTGTACTTTGCAATTTGGTAACCATAAGCCTTACCAATAGTACCATCTTCACGCATCCACTCATCCCATACGCGCACGTTCATTTCTTGTAATTTACGTACATCGTTAGATTGCATTTGCCAAATCCATAACAATTCTTTTACCGCCGTTTTGAAAGCTACAAATTTTGTAGTCAAAATCGGGAATTCCTCTTGCAAGTCGAATTGCATAATTTGATGTGGCAATTTATAAGTTGCAACACCGGTACGATTTTGACCATACGTGCCGTGTTCTAAAATATTTTCAATAATACCGAGGTATTGTGTATCTGCTAGACTCATATGTCCCCCTAAATCTCTATATAATACGTAGAATAATACTAACCTTATATTTTACAATATATAGTACTATCATACTAAAAAATACATCGTACTACCATATATACAGTAAAATTTATTATCCCTTATATTCTGCAATGGCCTGTAAAAAACTGAGGCCATATTTTTTCAATTTTGCTTCCCCTACACCTTTAACATTGCCAAACTCACCTAATGTAGTTGGCCGTAAATTAGAAAGGTCAATAAGTACTGTATCGGGGAAGATAAGATATGGTCGAAGCCCTGCCTCTTCAGCTAAGCGCTTACGATGTTGTCGTAAATGTTCAAATAAACCACCCGCCCCGGAACTAGCTTTTCCTCGTGATGTAGTAGACGTAGACCGACTAGTTCGAGATGGTACTGATACATGTTGTCTGATTTCCTCTACCTCTTTATGCCCAGCAAGGACCTCCTCAGCACCAGCCGTCAAGGATAGCACAGGATACTTACCTGAAGAACTACGCAAGTACCCAGAAGCTACAAACTGTTGGATGAGCCCTTTAATAGATTTCTCGTCTACATTACTGAGTAAACCAAATACAGGGAGTGCATCGTGGCCGGCTCGCATAATGCGGTCAGTTCGCTCGCCGCGAACGATGGAGGTAATCATAGAGGCGCCATAGCGCTCATCAGTGCCCATAATAGCACGGAAGATAGCCTTCGCCTCTTTTGTTACATTTACCTTATCACCGGAGCCTTTACAGGAACTACAATTATCACAAGTAGTCCAAACGGTGCTTTCACCAAAATAGTTAAGCATATATTTACGTAAGCAATTACTGCAGAAACAGTAGTCAATCATGGACTGTAATTTACGGAGCTCTACCTCTTGTCGCTCAGGCGTCTCGATGGACTGTTCAATCAAATACTTGTGAACCTGTACATCCTGCCCACTGTAGAGCAAGATACATTCTGCAGGAGCCCCATCGCGACCTGCACGGCCCGCCTCTTGATAGTAGGACTCCATGTTGCGCGGCATTTGGTAATGCAACACATAGCGCACATTACTCTTATCGATGCCCATCCCAAAGGCATTCGTAGCCACCATGACCTGCAGTTTATCATCTGCATAAGCGTTTTGCATCTCACGGCGTACCTCATCGCTGAGCCCACCGTGATAATGGCCCGCCTTAATGCCTGCACGAGTTAGATTTTCGTACACGCGATCTACATCCTTACGCGTCGCACAATAGATAATGCCATTTTCGTTGGCATGTTGGCGCACATAGTGAACAGCATAATCCATGCGCTTTGGTGTACGGATGACAGAGAAGGATAAATTAGGTCGGTCAAAGCCCGTTACATACACATTAGCCTTATCTAATCCTAATAATTTCTTGATATCATTTTCTACGTATTTCGTAGCCGTCGCGGTGAAAGCCCCTACGATAGGGCGCTTTGGTAAAGAATCGAGCCACTCTCCGATGAGACGATAGGACGGTCTAAAGTCATGACCCCACTCCGAGATACAATGGGCCTCATCCACAATGACTTGAGCAATAGGCAACGCTCGCAGCACATTACAGAAGAAATTAGAACCGAGTCGCTCCGGCGCAATATATAAGAGTTTAATCTTGCCGCTACGCACCTCGTACATGGTCTTATTAAACTCCGCTTGAGTAAGCGTACTATTAATAAGTGCCGCTGGTATATTCTGTACTAACAAGCCATCTACTTGGTCTTTCATAAGAGAAATCAGCGGAGAGAACACGATAGTAAGCCCTGGCTTGCAGAGTGCAGGGATCTGAAAACAAATGGACTTTCCTGCCCCCGTCGGCATGATACCGATTACATCTTCATCGCGTAATAAGGAGGCAATCGGAGCCTCTTGAGCGGGTCTAAAGGAGGTATACCCAAAGTAAGTTTCTAACATGCGTAGTGCTTGTTGTTTTGTCACAACTGGTTGTTTTAGGTTTTCTTGTTTTGTTGGCCCCTGTTGATCCATGAGTACCTCCTTTCACGTGTCATTTTTTCATTCTATTATTTTATCATATTTCGAGTATATTCGGTTTATTAGTATATACGATTTATAGATTAACCGTCTAATGCCCAAGACGAAAGTATATGCTTAAAATTCGTATAGAAATCAATAGAATCTCACCAAATTTTTACACTCTAAAGTGCTAATATGTGATACAATAAGAATTATTTATAATACTATAGAATGAAAATTTAACCTAAGGAGGTCTTATATAGGCATGACACAAGACAACTTAATGATTATTATCGCCTTTGCCTTATACCTAGGACTCATGATGTATATCGGAGTCTATTACTACAGGAAATCAAACAGCATTGGTGATTACATCCTCGGTGGCCGACAACTAGGACCATGGATTACAGCCCTTAGTGCGGAGGCCTCGGATATGAGTGGTTGGATGCTTATGGGTGTGCCGGGTCTCGCGTATACGACGGGTATTTCGGGTATGTGGATTGCCGTAGGCCTCACATTAGGTACTTGGGCAAATTGGAAATTCGTTTCTAGACGTTTGCGTAACCACACCGAGGTAGCTAGCGACAGTTTGACGCTACCAGATTACTTAAAGAATCGTTTCCACGATCAATCCCATTCGGTAGCCGTCATTTCAGCCTTATTTATCTTGATCTTCTTCTTGATTTATACATCTTCAGGCTTCGTAGCAGGGGGCAAGTTATTCAACACCATCTTCGGTCTAGATTACACCGTATCCCTCTTCATCACTGCAGGCATCGTCGTATTCTACACCTTCCTCGGTGGTTTCCTCGCTGTATCTTGGACGGACTGTATTCAAGGGGCATTGATGTTCTTTGCCATCTTAGCAGTACCGATTACAGCAACCATGTACATGGGCGGCCCTGTAGAAACATTCCAACTCATCCAACAGGAGTTTCCTCAAGGTCTTAGCTTATTTGGCAATCCATCCGATTGGTTCACTTGGGCTATTGGTTTAATCTCCGCTCTCGGTTGGGGTCTTGGCTACTTTGGCCAACCCCATATCCTCGTAAGATTCATGGCCATCTCCGATGCGAAAGAGTTAAAAAAATCTACGAATATCGCCATGGTTTGGGTTATCTTATCCCTTATGGCAGCTATCGCAGTAGGCCTCATCGGTCACGTATACTTGTTGCCAGATAAATTGGTAGGCACTGATGCGGAAAAAGTATTCCTCATAATGACAGAACGTCTCTTCACACCATTTGTAGCAGGTCTCATCTGGTCCGCTGTATTAGCAGCTATCATGAGTACTGCCTCTGCACAATTGTTAGTAACAGCCTCCGCTATTTCTAATGACTTCTATGCAAATATCATTCATCCAAAAGCAAGTGATAAAGAGCTAGTACTAGTAAGCCGTATCGTAGTACTACTAGTTGCATTCATAGCCATCTATATGGCAATGAATCCAGATAGCTACATCTTAACAATGGTTGCCTATGCATGGGCAGGCTTTGGTGCTGCCTTTGGTCCAGCCATCTTGTTCTCCTTGTTCTGGAAACGAATGACACGTCATGGCTGTATCGCTGGTATCGTAGTTGGTGGTTTAACAGTACTTATTTGGAAACAATTTGAATTCCTTGGTCTATATGAAATCGTACCAGGCTTCATCTTCTCTTCCATCGCGATTTACGTGGTGAGTATCATGGATAAGTTGCCGCCTCGTCCAGTTCTTAAGGACTATAAAGAAGCAGAGAAAATGCACGTTCTATAAAACAGAAAACATAAAAATAGAGCTAGTTGATTCAACGATCAACTAGCTCTATTTTTATGAATATTGTTGTAAGCCTTCTTTTATAGCTTCCTTCACTTCAGTCACCAAGGATGCTGGTGAAAGTACTTTTACACTTTGCATATATTGGAGAGCCCAATATTTAAAAGCGTGATGATTTACACGTACGCGACATACCACATCATCAGATGTTACATTAGTAAACTCTACATTACCATCAAACCAATCTAAGATTTGATTTACGATGGAACGTTTTGCTTTAAAGCTTACCGTAATGGATTCACCACCGAACATATAAATGTGCTCTTTTACGTATTGAGACACATTAAAGGTGCGTTGCTGTTGGTATCCCTTTATCTCCCGTAAAGGTTTTCTCCGTTCGCTTAACACCGTAATGTGTGCAATTCGATCGACGCGTAATGTAGACATGTCATCATAGTTTTCGTGGTTCCCAACTAGGTAATAATGCCCCCGATTCATAACCAGTTGGAATGGATTAAATACATACCTCCGTTCCTTATTATCTGGACCAAGATTGATATGTAAACGCTTATCCACGTCAGGTTGGCAATAGGCTAACGAAATTTTTCTCCCCTTTTGTATTGCTTCTTCTATGAGATCAATGTTAAGGAATAAGTCCTGGCTTCTATGAAGGTAACCTGTAGCACTTTCAATATCAATACCATGTGGCTTGAAATGAGAGCTACCAAGTTTAGCAACACGACTAATTAAATCCTTACGTTGAGATGCGGTAATATGGCGAGATGCCAAAATACCATCAATCAATAATCGCAATTCCGAATCTTCAAAGGTATGAATCATATAAAAATCGGTACGGCGAATAGTGCCATCTGCTCCCACGGCAGACTCTTCACATTGAATACCAAAATCACCAGATTCATATAAATCATTTA
>ENA-OWLZ01000374-OWLZ01000374.1-metagenome-genome-assembly--contig:-NODE-374-length-12409-cov-7.051319_pt1 | contig 12409 bp, 11 predicted proteins | sample MGYA00245341_ERZ651117 | MGnify/ENA primary metagenome ERZ651117 (study PRJEB26857, sample SAMEA4031763) | metagenome | biome: human; feature: oral; material: saliva | place: Philippines | collected 2014... | reverse complement strand
GGAGGCCGTCTGAAACTCTTGTAAAGCGCACGGGCAGCGTGGATAGAAAGCAGTTTAAGCCTAAGCTTTTGCTCTCGGCAAACTCGATATTATATTAGCCTAAGCCTCATAGGGGCAATATGAAATTGCTTGTATCGACTGATTTGAAACAAATATGAAAGGAAAGGCAGGCAGGGGAACAAGATAGCGAAAATGGGTAACGTTGTTTTTCTGCACAAAGTGGCTTAATTGTTATTCATATGTCTTAAATAATTATTCAAAATGGAATAAAATACGCCAATTGCATTTATTTGCTAAAACCATAATGGATGACGTTTTATATCGGGCGAGGCGGTTTGCTCAAATTTGAAATTAAATCCGCTATATAAAAAATAAAGGGGCTGACGTAGATTAGCAGTTATGCTAGGCTACGAAAATGCAGATAACCAATTGTAAATTAAGCAAGAGAGTTCAAAAGAAACTACTTGAATTTTTTGTACTCCAAGTTACCGCCCGTTCCGCTGCCGATATTTTGGGCATTCAGCCCAACTCCGCTATTCTGTTCTACCGCAAAATTCGTATGGTTATCAGCCATTATCTGGCCTTGGCTGCCGATGAGGTTTTTGAGGGCTCTGTCGAGTTGGACGAAAGCTATTTCGGCGGACGGCGTAAAGGCAGACGTGGTCGCGGTGCGGCAGGAAAAGTGGTTGTCTTTGGCATTCTGAAACGCAACGGACGGGTCTATACCGTTGTCGTAGATAATGCCAAGTCTGAATCGTTATTCCCTGTCATCAAAAAGAAAATCATGCCGGACAGCATTGTTTATACCGATAGTCTGAGCAGCTACGACAAGTTGGACGTGAGCGGTTTTATCCATTACCGCATCAACCATTCCAAGGAATTTGCCGACCGTCAGAACCACATTAACGGCATTGAGAATTTTTGGAATCAGGCAAAACGCGTCTTGCGCAAATACAACGGAATCGATCGCAAATCTTTCCCGCTGTTCTTGAAAGAATGCGAATTTCGATTTAACTTCGGCACACCGTCTCAACAGCTTAAAATCCTGCGGGATTGGTGTGGAATTTAGGGCTAATCTACGTCAGCCCCTATTTTAAATAGAAAAATATGGGGCTTAGGAAGCAAAATCACCCAAATCAGTGATAAGCTTCTGAAATGAAATTAAAAAACAAGTATCAAAAGTTCAGCAAAATTTCTGAACCACAATTTCGTCAAATTCTACGGCTATTTGCCTTGGATTTGACTGCTTCCGATACTGCTAGATTGACTGGTATCAGTGTCAGAAGTATCAATACGCTATTCTTAAAATTACGGCAACGGTTAGCTGCCGAAAGCGAGCAGCAAACCCCTTTTGACGGCGTTGTGGAACTTGACGAATCTTACTTTGGCGCAAAGCGTATTCGTGGCAAACGCGGGCGCGGTGCCGGTGGCAAAACCATCGTCTTCGGGGTACTCAAACGGGGAGATAAGGTCTATACGGAAATCGTACCCGATGCCCCCAAAGCTACGCTACAAAAGGTTATACGCGGCCATATCTCCATTGAGAGCGTCATCAATACTGACGGATGGCGTGGTTATCATGGTTTGATTGATATGGGATTTGCAAAGCATTTTAGGGTGTATCACGGGCAAAATGAGTTTGCTCGTGGAGCGCAACACATTAACGGTATTGAGTCGTTTTGGAGTTATGCGAAATACCATCTGATACACAACATGGTGTAGCAAAACATACGTTTTACCTGCATCTGAAAGAAACTGAATTTCGCTTTAATCACAGGCATGATGATTTGTACAAAGTACTGCTGAAAATGTTGCGGAATGATCCTTTAAAATGATTTTTGCTTCCTAAGCCCCAAAATATATTTAACACATAAACCACAATTTATGGTAAAGTATACATACAGCAGCCTTATTAAATATATTTTAAGGCAAAGGCATAATTAACACCTTAAGTAACTTTATTTTATTAATTTTACATTATGCGATTGCTATTTATGCAGCAGATAAACACCTATTTCTTTGGAAAATTAAATCAATCTCGTGATTTTATTATTTCTGAAGATCTCCAAGATAACGATAAAAACTTTTGGGATGAATGGTTTGGTCGTTGCACCAACCAAGATAAGTTAATTCCATTTACCCGAAAGGCGCTTTTCGCATCTCGTATTTGGCTGTTTTGCGTTAAACTGCCTGCTAACATAATATATACGGGTATAACAGCCCTTAGCTCGGACCAAACAGGTCGACAATATCCTTTTGTATTATTTCAAAAGCCTTATACTCCTTCCGAACAGTTAAAATCTATTAATTTTTTTTACAAAAATATAGATTTTTTTAACCAAACATTGATTAATGGTAAATGTGTTTTAAAAGATTGCTTAGATACAATTCACAAACCTACCAATCCGCTATCTGAATCTTTCCTTATTTTTTTATCCAAAACGGATAAAATCGGTAGCTTTTGGATGGAATGCGAAAGTGGTAACCATATAGAAAGAGACGGGGAGCCGACATGTTCTCTGTTTAATAAAATATTTGGATTATAAGATTATAAAATAGATGAGTACATTTCCCCTATGGGCTGAACCAATTTCCGCCGACACCCCTGAAGGGGTAAATATTGAATACGACAGCCGCTTTTTAGAACTTCAAAGTGCAGCGGAAGGAAAGCCGGAACGTCAGTATGGCGACACCATCATCCCTGCAGAAGAACCTGATTGGGCAACCGTAGAGAAGTTGTGCAATCAACTGTTGGCCGAATCAAAAGATCTCCATGTTTTAGCCTATTACACACAGGCTCTTACTGCAAAACATGGCCTGGTTGGCTTTTGCGCCGGTTGCGAAGCTATCAAAACCAATGTGGATTTGTATTGGAAGTCCCTATATCCCAAACTCGAAGATGAAGACGGCGAACCTGACCCGTTTTATCGAATCAATGCGCTAAGTGCATTCACTACGCATGACGGCATCGCCAAAGAAGTATTTTCAGCCAAATTATTAGTAAACGGGCTGACCCAACAGCCTATTACCGTTAAAGAGGCAGTTTCTGTCTTGCAAGGCAATGATCCGCAAAGCTATCCGGGTGGCAAAGAGCGATTGATGCTCGACATCAGAGTAAGTGCCGATACCGGCAAATCGGAATTGATTGCCTTGATCCAAGCATTGGATTATCTGAAAGATATTCAAAACACTTTCTCAACTCAGCTGCAAGATGAACATTCGCTTAATTTCGAGGTAATTCAAAAGCCACTTACCCTTATTCACAAAGCCGTCAATTACAACGATGGTAGCACGCCGCAGCTGCAACAGGCAGAACAAACGGAACAGCCTGCTGAAACGTCTGCTCCAACCGTTACTCAAGAGCAATCAACCCTGCAAGAAGCTGATGCTTGGCGTCGTCTGAATATCAAAAATCGTGCTGATGTCGATTTGGCTTTGGAAAAAATCTGCATCTACTTTGAAACGCTGGAACCCAGCCACCCTGCCCCGTTATTTATCCGCAGGGTACAGCGGCAAATGAATATGAACTTCTACGACATCATGAAAGATATTAGTCCTGAAAGCATTGCCAACCTGGAAGTTTTGATTGGCAAGCCGGACGAAGAAACGGGAACTTCCAACGAATAAGGTAGTCTATCCGCAATATTAAAGTTCGTTTAAATAAACAACTTTTATCATTTAAAGGTCATTGAATATGTCACGAAACAAATCATCCGGACAAAAATTTATTGCCCGCAACCGGGCTCCTCGCGTACAGATTGAATACGACGTAGAACTTTACGGCTCTGAGAAAAAAATTGAGCTTCCATTCGTTATGGGTGTGATGGCAGATTTGGTCGGCAAACCCGTAGAGCCGCTACCTGAATTGGCCGAACGCAAATTTCTGGAAATTGACGTAGATAATTTCGATGAGCGCATGAAAGCCCTCAAACCCCGTGTGGCATTTAATGTAAAAAATACGCTTACTGGTGAAGGCAATCTGAATGTAGAGCTTGAATTGGAAAGCATGGATGATTTCTCCCCGGCAGCAATCGCCAAAAAAGTAGGTCCTTTAAATGAACTCCTGCAAGCGCGCACAGAGCTTGCCAACCTGCTTTCATATATGGATGGTAAGAGTGGTGCCGAAGAATTAATCGGAAAAGTCTTAGGAGACAGCGAGCTGCTGAAAAGCCTCGCAGCTGCGCCTAAAGCGACACCCAAAGACGAGCAGTAATTTCAGATGAAATCAATAAAGTGAGCGTGAATCATGACTGAAAAGCAATTAGATATCCAAGGGGATAGCGGCGCGAAAAGCGTATTTGCCGCAAATGAATTTGAACAACTGCTGCAAAAAGAATTCAAACCCAAAACTGAAGAAGCTAAAAGTGCTGTAAACAATGCTGTGGCAACCCTGGCCCAACAGGCTTTGCAAAATGCCATTACTATTTCAGACGACACTTATCAAACTATCGAAGCAATTATTGCTGAGCTCGACAGAAAACTCTCCGAACAGATCAATCTGATTCTGCATCATGAAGATTTCCAAAAGCTGGAAGGCGAATGGCGCGGTCTGCATCATTTGGTTACCAATACCGAAACCGATACTTTGTTGAAAATCAAGGTATTGCCAATCTCCAAAAAAGAAGTTGCCCGCAACTTAAAACGCTTCAAAGGCACCGCTTGGGACCAAAGCCCCCTATTCAAACGCATTTATGAAGAAGAATATGGTCAATTTGGTGGCGAACCTTTCGGCTGTTTGATTGGCGACTACTATTTTGACCACTCTGCACCCGATGTAGAAATGCTCAATAGTCTTGAAAAAATTGCTGCCGCCGCACACTGCCCATTTATTGCCGGCGCATCGCCCAAATTAATGCAGATGGAGTCTTGGCAGGAATTGGCCAATCCTCGTGATTTAAGCAAAATTTTCCAAAATGCCGAGTATGCCCCATGGCGCAGCCTGCGTGATTCCGAAGATTCGCGTTACATCGGTTTGGCTCTACCACGTTTCTTGTCCCGCCTGCCTTACGGTGCTACGACGAATCCTGTCGATGAATTCGACTTCGAGGAAGAAACGGAAGGCGCAGATCACAATAAATACACATGGGCCAATGCGGCTTATGCAATGGCGGTAAATATTAACCGTTCATTCAAATATTATGGTTGGTGTACCTCTATCCGCGGTGTCGAATCCGGCGGTATTGTTGAAAACCTTCCCTGTCACACTTTCCCGACTGATGACGGCGGTGTGGATATGAAATGTCCAACCGAAATCGCCATCAGCGACCGCCGCGAGGCCGAATTGGCAGCATTGGGATTTATGCCGTTGATTCACCGTAAAAATACCGACTTGGCCGCGTTTATTGGTGCTCAATCGCTGCATAAACCGTCTGAATATTATGATCCAGATGCTACCGCCAACGCCCGTTTGTCTGCGCGTCTGCCTTACCTGTTTGCGTGCTGTCGTTTTGCACACTATCTGAAATGTATCGTACGCGACAAAGTCGGTTCGTTCCGCGAGCGTGAAGACATGGAACGCTGGTTAAACGAATGGATCATGAATTATGTAGATGGAGACCCGATTAACTCCACTCAAGAAACAAAAGCCCGTAAACCGTTGGCCGCTGCTGAAGTGGTTGTGGAAGAAGTTGAAGACAATCCCGGATATTACACTTCCAAATTCTTCCTGCGCCCGCACTACCAACTCGAAGGCCTTACCGTTTCATTGCGCTTAGTTTCCAAACTGCCTTCGGCTAAACAGGAATAGTCGGGTTTGGTTTATTTAGGTGGGCATACTCATGCCCTGTTGTTAAATCCCTTAATTTTTTAACCTTTTAACCAGGAGAGTAAAAACATGGCTATTGATATGTTCATGAAAGTTGAAGGTGTTAACGGCGAATCAAAAGATTCCAACCACAAAGACTGGACCAACATCGAAAGTTTTGACTGGGGTGCCGAGCAACCCGGTTCGATGACCAGCGGTGGTGGCGGTGGTGCAGGCAAAGTCAATTTCAATGACTTGACCGTAGTTGCCGCTATTGATAAAGCCGCTCCGACCATCCTGAAAAACTGTGCTACCGGTCAACACTTGAGCAAAGTAGAAATTTCCGTATGCAAAGCCGGTGGCGAGCAGATCGAATATTCGCGTACCACTTTGGAAGATGTCTTGGTAACCGGCGTGAAATTTATCGGCGTACAAGACAACGATGCGCTGAAAATGCGTTACTCATTCCAAGCTGCCAAAGTGAAAAACCAATATTGGGAACAAACCGATAAAGGTTCTAAAGGCGCTGAAGTTCAAATGGCCTTCAACATCAAAGAAAACAAATCCGCATAACCACTATGCGCATTTAACTGCAGAAGCCTGGCTTAAAAGGCGTTTTAAGTCAGGCTTTATTACAATAAATTTACTTTTCAGACGATCTCTGTCTTCCTGAAAAGTTAATCGGGTTTCGACTATTGCACACTTTATACAAATAAATAAGGAGTTGCTGAGATGGATTTGAAAACTAAATTAACGGACATGATTGAGCTTGTACGTTCAAATCCTGACAATCAGGAACATCGTTTGGCATTGATTCAATATCTCTGTCTGAGTGCTAAATGGGAACAGGCCCTAAAGCAAATCGGGCAATACCAAAAACTGTTTCCCGATACTCAAAAGCCCCTGATGCTCTACCTTATTGAAAACATTTCTGCCGAAATGCGTCGCCAAGCAGTTTTAGAAACACAGCAAAAACCTAAAACTCTGGAACAACACGCCAGCAAACTCGATATTCTTCAAAAACAACTCTCTTTAGTCGCTCATGTTGCAGAGAAAAAAAGCTCTGCCCTTACTGCCGACTATGAAGCCTTATCCGACTGTATCGATGGTACACCGGCGCACATTACTTATCTTCTAGCAGATAAATCAGTTGCTGAAACCAACAGCGACTGGATTATGGACGGCGACGTGCGTACTGCTTTTGTTTATGAATTCCTCTATCAAGGCCACTACTATTGGCAAACTTGGGACTCTATTGAAAGTATAGCTTTCAAAGCACCAAGCTCGTTGCTCGACATCATCTGGAGGTCGTCTGAAATCAAATTTACCGACGGCGAATGTATCCAATGTACCAGCCCTGCCCGCTATGCCGTTTTACCGGACGCAGAAACCGAATGGTCGGATATGTTGATGAACTGTTCGCAAACAGACTGGATAGAAGTAGCCGAACAGCTCTTTACAGGCATGGGTCAAAAAACCCTGTATACCGACAGCCATGATTTTGGTCTCTTGGATATTCGTAATATCAAATTCGGACAACAGCGTTAAACCTTATCCATCCTCCGACTACCGCAATCAATCATGTCGCAATTCAGAAACCAACTGCTACCTTCTTTGTTTGACAGACTGACAGATGAAGAGCCGCGCAAAAAAAAAGAAGCACGCCCAGATCAGGTCATCAATCTTGATCAATATCGACAGGCTGTTCTACGCGATATTCTTTACTTACTGAATACATGCAACATGCAAGCGGAAAGCATGGAGAAAGATCTGCCTGCAAATGTACGCTCTTCCACACTCAATTACGGCATACCGCCCCTGTCGGGCGTAAATTTCTCCGACATAGAATGGCAGGACGTAGAACAAAACATTAAACAAGCCATCATCGATTTCGAACCACGTCTCGAAAGCAAAACCCTGCAAGTTATCGTGAATACCGTAGACGATGATGACGATGCTTTACACAACAAACTCATTATTGAAATCAAAGGTTACCTGAAACTCAATCCTTATCCCAAAGAGTTCCTGTTGCGAACCAGTATGGATGTTGAGACAGGATTGTTTGACTTATTAGATGGGGGAAATAGGTCTTGAATAACAAATTATTGTCTTACTACAATAAAGAACTGACCTTCCTGAAGGAAATGGGCAGGGAATTTGCACAGCAATATCCCAAAATCGCCTCCCGATTGGCACTGGATACAACCGACATCCCCGATCCTTATGTCGAAAGGTTATTGGAAGGTGTAAGCTTTCTCACTGCCCGCACTCAACTCAAGCTGGATGCGGAATATCCCCGTTTCGTACAAAGAATCTTGGAAGTCGTTTACCCTGACTTCATCAATCAGAAACCGGCAGCAGCTATTGTCAATTTGGAACCTACCGGTCAATACAACGCCGACGTGATCAATCTGCTTGAACGTGGCAGAGTATTGCGCTCATTACCCATCGACGAATTCAAGGTAAGTTGCCCGTTTTCCGTAACCAAAACCACTGAAATCCTACCTTTACGCATAGAAAAAGCCAAATATACCGATTCGCTCGGCTATTTACCAAGTACGCTTCCCGCGCTCAAAGCATCTGCCGGGAAAAAAGTGCAATCTGCCTTGCGTTTGGACTTCTCACTCAGCGTACCTGGCGCATGTTCGGAAATGTTGCCGGATGAATTGTCTGTGTTTTTAGGTACGGAACTTTCTAAGTCATCTGCACTGCTGTTTTTACTGGCCTCCGAATGCGTGGGCGTCGTTTGCCACAGTTATGAGAACCCCAAACAATGGTATTACCCGTTGTCCTCCAAACCGGAACATCGGGGATTTCGGGAAGATGAAGCCTTATCGTTTAATTTGGACAAATCCGTCAGTGCATTCAGGATTATGCAGGAATACGCGCGTCTGCCGGAAAAATTCCTGTTTGTCGCTCAAAAAGATATCAAACAGGCTGTCCGTCAGGCTGAGAATGACGGACATTTGCCCAAAGTACCCGAACATTTGGAAGAAATCGTAAACGATAAGGGCGTCAATAAAAAAATCATTACTTACCGCAAACGTTATTTCAGTCTTTCATTTTTATTCAGCAACAAAATACCTGAATTGACAGAACTGATCGGCGTAGAGGATTTTTCCGTCAATGCGGTGCCGGTGGTGAATCTATTCAGAAAAAAAAGCTCCCGCTTTCCTGTAAATATCCAAGACCAGGAACACCACGTCATCATCGACCGTACACAACCTTTAAATTATGAAATCTACACCATCGAACAAGTAAAAGGTTTTGACACCAACAACCGTCAAACCGTTGCATTTTCGCCGATGTACAAAGCGCCGGATATAGGACTCTTCCCCGAAGCCCAAACTCAGCATGCTTATTTTTCAGCACGGCGTGCAGACAGAGTTCCATCGGAAAATTCTGTCAAAAATGGCTTCCGTTCTTCCTACTTGGGCAGCGAAGTGTTTTTGTCTCTGGCCGACAATCGGGATTACGCCTTCAATTCCGGCATACAACATCTTTCCGTAGATGCTTGGTGTACCAGCAGGGATTTGCCACTGATGATGCCGCGCGACGGAGAGTCTGATTTCCTGATTGAAGGTTTCCTGCCGGTTAACTCTATTAAGCTGATTTCTAAGTTAACACGTCCTCAAGCGGCTGTGAGTGAGGATCGAACACTTTGGTCGTTTTTAAACCAATTAAGTTTGAACTATCTGTCATTATTAAACATCGATCAGGAAGATGCACCTGTCACCTTAAAAGAGCTTTTAATGGTGTTTGTTTCTTCCGAAAATGATTTGCTGAAAAAACAGATTGAATCGATCACACGCATTGAGACTTCCATTGTGAACAAGGTAGTCCGTCATTACGGAGTTGCAGCACCTGTTCGAGGCATCAAAATCACGGTTACGCTGGATGAAGCGCAATTGGGCGGTATCCATCCCTTCCTGTTCGGCTCGGTTTTGAACCATTACTTCCAACGTTTGGTGTCGATTAACTCATTCATACAGCTTCAAATTGACACGCTCCAACAAGGACATATGGCTACTTGGCCGACTGCTGTTGGAGAGAGGGTAATCGTATGAGTCCGGTTAACGCTCAAACAGATTTTGGCGACGCATTGGACGATACATGGGATGAAAAACTGACGGGCTTTTTAAACAAAGTTGCCTCCCAGCCCTATAAATACGATTATTTTTCACTCTTGCGCCAGCTTGAGTCCGTCAAATTTGTTACCGGCGGGAAATTATTGGGTAAGGCCGTCAGCCCGAAAATGGAAAAAATAAGGATTCGCCAAGAGCCATCGCTTATTTTTGCTCCCCGCAACATCCAATCGGTTGCCTTATCGCCGCGTTATGTGGAAATTTCCATTAATGGATTCGGTTTGTTTGGCCCATCCGGCCCCCTGCCCTTGCATTTGACCGAATATGCCTATGAGCGTCAACACCAACACGGCGACCGGACATGGAGCGGTTTTGCCAATATGTTGCAACACCGTCTGGCTGTCTTATTCTATCGGGCATGGGCCAACGCTCAGAGCATTATTTCTTTAGATAAAAATGCTGAAGACCGTTTTGGGAAATATATCGCCAGCTTTAATGGGCTGGATACACCGGCCATACATAACAAAGGCTTAATCCACGAATTTGCCAAGCGTTATTTTGCCGGTCTGCTGATGAAGCAAAGCCGTTCGGCAGCCAATCTTCAGCAATTACTCAACCGTTATTTCAAAGTCCCCGTTACCATTCAAACCAATGTTGGGTATTGGGTTGAGGTTGCGGAAGAAAAAACGCAAATCGGCATCATGGGTAACTATACGCTGGGAGATGGCCTGCTGCTGGGCGACAAGCTTTACGATGTTCAAAGCAAATTCCGCATTATCATCGGTCCGCTTACGCTACCCGCTTACCGATCATTCTTCAAAGACGGTATCAATACCGCCCGTTTACGCGAGTGGGTACGGCTGTTTGCCGCAGATGAATATGAATGGGATATACAGCCTGTTTTAATGCAAAAAGAAGTACCACTCATGGACTTAGGCGGACAAACACAACTCGGCTTAACAACTTGGCTGGGGAATGTTTCCCGTGATGCCGAAGACTTGATCGTCAGCAACCATTAAACAGCTTTTTCAGACGACCCCTTTGTCGGAAAAAGCTTCTTTCAAACTATTTTTAGACATACTTGGAATAACTTAATTTAAGGACACATCATGTCAAACATCAGCCGCAGCGTATTATTTGGCAAGTTGAATACCACCTTGTATAAAACTCTGGAAAATGCCTACACCTTCTGCCGTCTTCGTGAAAACAGCTACGTTGAGTTGGTTCACTGGCTTCATTCTCTTCTACAAACCGAGAAAACCGACATCTTCTGTCTGATCAACAGTTTTAATTTAGACGAAGCAAGAGTCCGCAAAGATGTATTGACAGCTGTTGAAAAACTTCCTGCCGGCTCGACTGCCGTCATCGATTTTTCCGAACATATCCAAACCCTTGTCGAGCAAACTTGGACATACAGCTCGCTCAAATTCGGTACCGACAAAATCCGTACTGCTCATATTTTCTACACCATTCTGGAAAATAAAACTTTGCAGAGTATTGTGGCCAATATTTCATCCGAGTTCCTCAAAATCAAACCTGAAACATTGGCGAACAATATTATCGCGATTACTGCAAACTCTGAAGAAAATCTTGAAGTTACCCAAAATGCCTTATCTTCGGAGCCTAACGCTACCCACAAAGAAAGTGCCTTGGCCAAATATGGCAGCAATCTCACTGAAAAAGCCAAAAATGGCGAAATAGATCCCCTGACAGGTCGCGATACCGAAATCAGACAAATGATTGACATCCTGATGCGCCGCCGTCAAAACAATCCGATTCTGACAGGTGAGGCCGGTGTCGGTAAGACAGCCGTCGTCGAAGCATTGGCATTGCGTCTGGCGGCCGGAGATGTTCCGCCCGGATTGAAAGACATTCAATTAATTCTGTTGGATATCGGTTTGCTCAAGGCCGGTGCCAGCGTCAGCGGAGAATTTGAATCACGACTTAGAGCGGTTATGGACGAAGTGGAATCCAGCCCGACCCCCATTGTGCTCTTTATCGACGAAATCCATACCTTGATTGGTGCAGGTGGGGCAGCCGGTACAGGCGATGCAGCCAACCTGCTTAAACCTGCGCTGGCACGAGGCAAACTGCGTACCATCGGCGCGACAACATGGGCAGAGTACAAAAAATACTTTGAAAAAGACCCTGCCTTAACCCGTCGTTTCCAAGTGGTACAAGTGGATGAGCCCGATGAAAACAAAGCTATCAACATGCTTAGGGCATTGAATGCTTCTTTGGAAAAACACCATAACGTGATTATTCTCGATGAAGCAATTCAGGCAGCCGTGAAACTTTCCCACCGCTACATCCCTGCACGCCAACTTCCCGATAAAGCTGTTGGCTTGATTGATACTGCCTGCGCGCGAGTTGCAGTCAGCCAGCATGCTGTGCCCGGCAGTATCGAGTTTCTGCGCAAGAAATCCGAAGCATTAAAGCTTGAACAAGCAAATTTGGGACGTGAGAAAAAACTCAGTTTCGATTCTGAAACACGGATAACCAATATCGGTAAAGAACTGACTGAAGTCGAAGGTCGTCTGAAAAAATTAGAAGACAGATGGAAATCTGAAACAGACTTGGT
>ENA-OWLZ01000372-OWLZ01000372.1-metagenome-genome-assembly--contig:-NODE-372-length-12412-cov-25.191551_pt1 | contig 12412 bp, 12 predicted proteins | sample MGYA00245341_ERZ651117 | MGnify/ENA primary metagenome ERZ651117 (study PRJEB26857, sample SAMEA4031763) | metagenome | biome: human; feature: oral; material: saliva | place: Philippines | collected 2014... | reverse complement strand
AATATGATGAAAAAATTTGCTTTAGCAACCCTTTTAGCTTTATCGACTTCAGCGGTATTTGCTAGTAATACTGGTTTCCAAGGTCAACAACTTACTGTTAAACAAGCATTATCTGCGCAAGATGGTTCTGTGATCAGCTTAGTAGGTAACATTACTCAACAAATTAATAATGATGAATATCTTTTCACTGATGGCGCAGACCAAATTCAAGTGGAAATTAAAAACCGTGCTTGGAGAGGTTTAAGTGTTGGACCTCAGGATAAAATCCGCATTTCTGGTAAATTGGATAATGACAATTTCCAGAGACCAGAGGTTGAAGTATTTGGCGTTGAAAAAGTGCAATAATTCATATAATTTGAAGTGGTGGGCAAAAGCCCACCATTTTTTTGTTTTGAGAAAGATAAAAGTTCGGTCAATATTATGAGAGTTTTGTTAATCGAAGACGAACCGTTAATTGGTAATGGGTTACACATTGGTTTGTCAAAATCTGGTTTTGTTGTGGACTGGTTTACCGATGGACAAAGTGGATTAAATGCTTTAATCGGCGCACCTTATGATGCAGTAGTGTTGGATTTAACTCTGCCTAAATTAGATGGTTTGGATGTATTAAAACAATGGCGTTCTAATAATCAAGATGTGCCGGTATTAATTTTAACTGCACGTGATACTTTAGATGAGCGCATCAAAGGCATTCAACAGGGCGCAGATGATTATCTTTGTAAACCTTTTGCGTTGGCAGAAGTCGTCGTGCGATTGCAAGCATTAATTCGTCGTCGTTACGGACAAGTCAATCCTCAAATTGAACATGGCGGTGTGAAACTCGATCATGCTCAGCGTAAAGCTTGGTTGGATAATAATGAAATTATATTAACCGGGCGTGAATATCAGTTACTCGAGCTTTTTATGCTAAATAAAGAACGGGTGCTTTCACGTTCGACTATCGAGGAAAAACTTTCCAGTTGGGAGGAAGAATTAAGTAGTGGCGTATTGGACGTACATATTTATAATTTGCGTCAAAAACTAGGTAAACAATTTATTCGCACTGTACATGGCGTAGGCTATGTTTTAGGACAAGTTGATGAAAAATAAACGACTCAGCCTACAATTATTAATCGGTTTGAGTGTGACTGCACTTTGCGTGTGGAGCATTGCCACGGCTGTTGCATGGACGGTTGTTAAAAAAGAAGCTAAAGATGTGTTTAATGCACAACAAGTGCTTTTTGCCGAACGTTTAGCAACGTCTGATTTGAAAAATGTCTTATTAGATGAAAATGCGAACTTTCCTCGTGGTGGATTTAAACCTCAGAAACGTCATTACGATAATGATGCTTTAGCCTTTGCTATATTTTCTAACAAAGGCGAAAAACTATTAACCGATGGTGATAATGGCGACAAATTTATTTTTCAAAATAAGACCGGTTTTAGTAAAGAACATATTTTAGATGATGACGATGAATGGCTGATTTATTGGCAACCTGTCGGTAAAGGCGAATTAGTGATTGCGGTAGGGCAAGAATTGGAATACCGCGAAGAATTGGTTAATAAAATCGTGTTTGGCCAAATGGGAATTTGGTTTGCTGGTTTGCCGATATTATTAGCTGTCGCCTTTATGGTGATTTATCGAGCCTTAAAACCGATTAATCGATTGAGTCGAAATATACAAGCTCGTCGCCCGGGTGATGTATCGTTATTAGAAACCGATAATGTACCAACAGAGATTCTACCGTTGGTCAGAAATTTAAATCAATTTTTCACGCACACTAGTGATCGGCTGGAACGGGAGAGACGTTTTGTTTTTGATGCAGCACATGAATTACGTAGTCCATTAGCGGCATTACGTATTCAAACGGAAGTCGCACAGTTAGCTGGCGATGATGCACAAACACGTGAAACGGCTTTAGCGCATTTAACCCAAGGTATCGATCGTGCAACTCAATTAATTGAACAGCTTCTTACGCTTTCCCGTTTGGATAATCTCAAAGAATTAGATAACCTTGCTGACATTCATTGGTCGGATATTATCACCTCGCTTATTGGTGATTTATATTTTAGTGCACAACAACATCAAATTGAGTTACAGTTCGATCATCAAGGTGAACCAGCAATTAAGCAAGGGCAACCATTATTACTTACACAAATGCTACGAAACTTATTGGATAATGCCATAAAATATTGTCCTCAAGGCACTCTGGTGCGTGTGATTTTACAGCCTCGTAAAATTCTTATTGAAGATAATGGCGGTGGTGTTGCGCCAGAAGAATTAGCGAAATTAGGGCAGCGTTTTTATCGTCCCGCAGGACAAAATGAAAAGGGAAGTGGACTTGGATTGTCTATTGTGGCAAGAATAGCGGAATTGCATCATTACCGTTTCCGATTAGAAAATATTGAATCTAACGGACAAGTTAAAGGTTTGCGAGCTATCATTGAGTTATAAAAAAGGGCGTTGAATACGCCCTTATTGTTAAAACATTCCACCAATTAATTCTAATCGACCTTTCTCAACTTTAATTTCTTTGGCAAATTTCTTAATCAGCATTTGTTTCATATCGCTTTCATCTAAGGTGTAAACCGGCATCCGACTTAATAGTGCTGCCACACCATCGCTTAATAGCGGCATAACATCTTGAAGTTGATCCATCACACTATTCGGCTCGCCAGACCAGCGTAAAATTCGCAGATTTTTTAAATAGAGCGCCCCTTCCTGTGCGTTATATTCTGGAATGGCATCAAAGGTTAAATGTAATTTAGCCGGATAGGTTTTACCCGATAAGCGAATAAGTGTATCAACCAAACCACTCATTTCAACACGATTGCTTTCAGTTTGCCCGATTTGAGTCACTAAATCTTTCAGTGCATAATCTACGGAAAATAACCCTGGAATACCGAGTTTGTCATTAATCGTGCCTTTTTCACTTAAATATTGGTTAATTTGTTGCTCGCTGATGCTAAAAGGGGAAGCTTGTACAGATAGCGTGCAGAAACCTAATGTCAGTATGGTAAGCACCTTTTTCAAAAAATGCATATAATTCTCCTTGATTGAAAAAGAATAAAAATTTTGTAGAATGTATCGCTTATCTTTTCAATACACAATAAAAATTTAAGTAGAGATTATGACTACGTCACTTAAAGACCATGTGCAAAAGCTTCTTGAAGAACATCGTGGAGAACGCGTTTTCCGCTTTGAATATTTAGGAAAACATTATTGGTTAAAACAGCCTGAGCAATTAAAAGGGATATGGTTATTATTAAAACCACATCCTAAACGGCATTTCAAAGAAGAGTGTGAAATACTACAGCATCTGAATAATATTGGTGCGCCAGTACCAAAATTATGCGATTTTGGAGATGATTATTTAGTACTGGAAGATGCAGGGCCAACATTAAACATCTGGCTGAATGATGAAACATTGTCTTGGGCAGAAAAATCACATATTTTGCATTCAGCGATAGAAATATTGATCAATCTTCATCAGCAAGGCATTATTCACGGTCGTCCAGCTATACGAGATATCGCATGGAAAGAAGGTAAGATTACTTTTATGGACTTTGAATCCCATTCAAAAAGCCATAATGAACATTGGTTGATTACACGTGATATGTTGGCATTTTTAGACAGTTTATGCCGTGAAAAAAAATTAGATGATAATAATCTTACCGCATTATTTGATTATTATAAAAAGCATTGCCCCGCTAATTATTGGGCTAATATGCTATCGTATGTAAAGAAATTTAAGTGGCTTTACTTTCTTTTACTTCCGTTCAAACCGATTGCAGGAACGGACCTGTTGGCCGCTTATCGGTTATTTGAAAATTTAACAAAGGAAAATCTATGAAAAAATTATTTTTAGTGGCTGTATTAAGTGCTTTGGTGAGTGCTTGTTCTGTTGGTGTAGGTGCCGGCGGTGGCAGTAATGGTGTCGGTGTTGGTGTTGGTCTAGGCACTGGCTTTGGATTCTAACTCTCGCTTTAGATAAAGCAAAGTGCGGTCAAAAAATCTTACGTTTTCAAGAAAATTAGCAGAAACCGCTTGATCTTTTGATTTAGATCACTATAATACACCTCACATTTCGGACGCGGGGTGGAGCAGCTTGGTAGCTCGTCGGGCTCATAACCCGAAGGCCGTCGGTTCAAATCCGGCCCCCGCAACCAATAACAAGTTCAGTAAAAAGAACCCCAAATTTGGGGTTTTTTTGTACGAGAAATTTAGAAACTGGGCTTAGGTTCATTGACGAACCTAACCCTTTTTTTATGTCTGAATTTTAAGATTAGGAGCAAAAATTGGCAACATTAGAACAAAAATTGCAAGAGATGCTTCAAGGTGCAGTAGAAGACTTAGGCTGCGAACTTTGGGGGATTGAATGCCAACGTGCAGGTCGTTTTATGACCGTGCGTTTATTCATTGATAAAGAAGGTGGCGTAGGCGTTGATGATTGTGCTGATGTAAGTCGTCAAGTGAGCGCGATTTTAGACGTGGAAGATCCGATTGCGGATAAGTATAACCTAGAAGTGTCATCACCAGGTCTTGATCGTCCATTATTTACGCTTGAACAATTCCAACGTTATGTGGGTGAGGATATCGCCGTGCATTTACGTATTCCAGTTTTAGATCGTCGTAAATGGCAAGGAAAGTTGGAAAAAATTGAAAATGACATGTTGACACTTATTGTTGATGGTCAGGAACAAGTTCTTATTTTTGGCAATATTCAAAAAGCCAATGTAATCGCAAAATTTTAAGGGAGAAAAAGGAAAATGAGTAAAGAGATTTTGTTAGCTGCTGAAGCAGTATCTAACGAGAAGTTATTACCACGTGAAAAGATTTTTGAAGCGTTAGAGAGTGCGATTGCGCTTTCAACGAAGAAAAAATATGACTATGAAACCGATATCCGTGTATCTATCAATCCTAAAACAGGTGAATTTGATACATTCCGTCGCTGGTTGGTGGTTGATGAAGTCAAAGTGCCAACCAAAGAAATGACATTAGAAGCGGCACAATTTGAAGACCCTAATATTCAAATCGGTGATTATGTCGAAGATCAAATTGAGTCTATCGCATTTGACCGTATTGCGATGCAAACTGCTCGCCAAGTTATCAGCACTAAAATTCGTGAAGCAGAGCGTGCAAAAGTGGTTGAGCAATTCCGTTCTGAAGAAGGCAAAATTGTTACGGGTACGGTGAAAAAAGTAAATCGTGAAAGCATTATTTTAGATTTAGGCAATAAAGCTGAAGCCGTAATTATGCGTGAAGATATGCTTCCTCGTGAAAACTTCCGTCCAGGCGATCGTGTTCGTGGTGTGCTTTATAAAGTGAATCCAGAAAGCAAAACCGCACAATTATTTGTGACTCGTGCAAAACCTGAAATGTTAATCGAGTTATTCCGTATTGAAGTACCGGAAATCGGCGAAGAAATGCTTGAAATTCGTGGTGCGGCACGTGATCCAGGTTCTCGTGCAAAAATTGCGGTGAAATCAAATGATAAACGTATTGACCCAGTGGGTGCATGTGTAGGTATGCGTGGTGCACGCGTTCAAGCGATTACCAATGAATTAGGTGGCGAACGTGTGGATATCGTACTTTGGGATGATAATCCGGCACAATACGTAATTAATGCGATGGCACCAGCTGATGTGACTTCAATTATTGTGGATGAAGATAATCATTCAATGGATATTGCGGTTGATGCTGACAACTTAGCACAAGCAATTGGTCGTAACGGTCAAAACGTACGTTTAGCAACACAATTAACCGGTTGGACATTAAACGTAATGACTACCGAACAATTAAATGAAAAACATCAAGCGGAAGATATTAAAGTATTGAATTTATTTATGGATAAATTAGGTCTTGATGAAGAGTTTGCTCAAATCTTAGTAGATGAAGGCTTTACTTCTTTAGAAGAAGTCGCTTATGTTCCTGTGAGTGAACTGACTGCAATTGATGGTTTAGAAGATGAAGATCTTATCGAAGAGTTACAAGGTCGTGCAAAAGATGCGATTACTGCAGCCGCTGCAGCAGAAGAAGAAGCCTTGAAAAAAGCGAATATCGAAGATCGTTTATTAAATCTTGAAGGCATGAATCGTCACATTGCCTTTAAGTTAGCTGAAAAACAAATTACTACACTTGAAGAACTTGCGGAGCAAGGTGTAGATGATTTAGCTGATATCGAAGAATTAACCGCAGAGCAAGCCGCTGATTTTATTATGGCTGCTCGTAATATTTGCTGGTTTAGCGAAGAGTAAGGAGTTTAATAATGACTGAAGATGTAAAAAATGCGGATGCAAATGCACCGAAAAAACTAAGTATTCAACGCAGAACAAAAACAACCGTAAGCAGTACAACAGCTGGCGGTAAAGCAAAAGCGGTACAAGTTGAAGTTCGTAAAAAGCGTACTGTACCAACAGATGCCGCTAAAAAAGCGGAAGAAGCAGCAAAATTAAAAGCCCAGCAAGAAGCTGAAGCGGCTGCAAAGAAAGCGGCAGAAGAAAAAGCACGTTTAGCTGCTGAAAAAGCTAAGGCTGAAGCAGAAAAAGCTGCGAAACCAGCACAAAGTGCGGTTGAAAATAAACCTAAATCTGTTGATCCTGAAAAAGAAAAACGTAAAGCGGAAGAAGCAGAACTTCGTCGCAAAGCGGAAGAGCTGGCTCGCCAAAAAGCAGAAGAGCAAGCGCGTAAAGCAGCTGAAGATGCTAAACGTTATGCTGAAGCGGATACGTCAAGCAATGAAAGCGCATCAGAAGATTATACTGATTACAATTTAAGCTCTCGTTATGCTTTAGAAGCAGAAGACGAAGAAGAACGTCGTAACGAAAATCGCGGCCGTGGCAAAAATAAAGTGGCTAAAGCGAAAAAAGAACGCGATGACGTAAAAGGCACTAAAAATGAGCGCGAATCTAACCGTAAAAATCAAAAAGACGGTAAATTCGGTAAAGGTAAAAATGGTAAGAAAGGTGCCGCATTGCAGCAAGCTTTCACCAAACCTGTTCAGGTTGTTAAACCAGATGTTGTTATTGGTGAAACCATTACCGTTGCAGAATTAGCGAATAAAATGGCAACCAAAGCGACTGAAATCATCAAAGCAATGATGAAGATGGGCGAAATGGTAACCATTAACCAAGTGCTTGATCAAGAAACAGCACAATTAGTGGCTGAAGAATTAGGTCACAAAGTGATTCTTCGCAATGAAAATGAACTTGAAGAAGAAGTATTAGGCGATCGCGATGTTAATGCTGAAAAAGTAACTCGTGCACCGGTTGTGACCATTATGGGTCACGTTGACCATGGTAAAACTTCATTGCTTGACTATATTCGTAAAGCGAAAGTTGCAGCAGGTGAGGCAGGTGGTATTACTCAGCACATTGGTGCGTACCACGTAGAAATGGACGACGGCAAAATGATCACCTTCTTAGATACGCCGGGACACGCGGCATTTACCTCAATGCGTGCTCGTGGGGCGAAAGCAACGGATATCGTGGTTCTTGTTGTTGCGGCAGATGATGGTGTGATGCCACAAACTATTGAGGCAATTCAACACGCGAAAGCAGCGGGTGCGCCTTTAGTAGTTGCGGTGAACAAAATTGATAAACCGGAAGCAAATCCGGATCGCGTAGAGCAAGAATTACTGCAACACGAAGTGATTTCTGAGAAATTCGGTGGTGATGTACAATTCGTGCCTGTGTCTGCGAAGAAAGGTACGGGTATCGATGATTTATTAGACGCTATCTTACTTCAATCAGAAGTACTTGAATTAACCGCAGTGAAAGACGGTATGGCAAGTGGTGTGGTGATTGAATCTTACCTTGATAAAGGTCGTGGTCCGGTTGCGACGATTCTTGTTCAATCTGGTACCTTACGTAAAGGTGATATCGTACTTTGTGGTTTTGAATACGGTCGTGTCCGTGCAATGCGCGATGAAAACGGTAAAGAAATCGATGAAGCCGGTCCATCTATTCCTGTTGAGGTATTAGGTCTTTCTGGCGTACCTGCAGCGGGTGATGAAGCAACCGTAGTGCGTGATGAGAAAAAAGCGCGTGAAGTAGCATTACACCGTCAAGGTAAGTTCCGCGAAGTGAAACTTGCTCGTCAGCAAAAAGCGAAACTTGAAAATATGTTTAGCAATATGACTGAAGGTGATGTGGCTGAACTGAACATCATCGTGAAAGCAGACGTACAGGGTTCTGTGGAAGCGATTATTCAATCGTTGCAAGATCTTTCTACTGATGAAGTGAAAGTGAACGTTGTTGGTTCTGGTGTAGGTGGTATTTCTGAAACTGATGCAACCTTAGCGGCAGCCTCTAATGCGATTATGGTCGGCTTTAACGTACGTGCGGACGCTTCTGCTCGCCGTATTATCGAAGCAGAAAATATTGACCTTCGTTATTACTCGATCATTTATGAACTCTTAAATGATGTGAAAGCCGCGATGAGTGGTATGCTACAACCTGAATTCAAACAAGAAATCATCGGCTTGGCTGAAGTGCGTGATGTGTTCAAACATCCGAAATTTGGTGCAATCGCAGGTTGTATGGTGACCGAAGGTGTCGTAAAACGTAACAATCCAATCCGCGTATTACGTGATAACGTGGTAATCTTTGAAGGTGAGTTAGAATCTCTCCGTCGTTTCAAAGATGACGTCTCTGAAGTCCGTAATGGTATGGAATGTGGTATCGGCGTTAAAAACTACAATGACGTAAAAGTCGGCGACCAAATCGAGGTGTTTGAAGTCGTTGAAATCAAACGTTCAATCTAATCGATAAAAAGAGCGGTCAAAATTCAACGTATTTTTGACCGCTTTTTAATAAGAGAAATATTATGGCAAGAGAATTTAAACGCAGCGATCGTGTTGCACAAGAATTACAGAAAGAAATCGCCATCATTTTACAACGGGAAGTAAAAGATCCCCGTATTGGCATGGTAACCGTGTCAGATGTGGAAGTATCAAGCGATTTAGCTTATGCAAAAGTGTTTGTCACATTTTTGTTTGATCATGATGAAGTGGCGATTGCACAAGGCATGAAAGGGTTAGAAAAAGCGGCACCTTATATTCGTTCATTAGTGGGTAAAGCAATGCGCTTACGCATTGTGCCAGAAATTCGTTTCTTCTACGATCAATCCTTAGTTGAAGGGATGCGTATGTCTAATTTAGTGACAAATGTGGTACGTGAAGACGAGAAAAAACACGTTGAGGAAAATGACTAATGTCGAGACCTCGTAAGCGTGGGCGTGATATTGATGGTGTATTTTTATTAGATAAGCCACAAGGCATGTCATCGAATGACATTATGCAAAAAGTGAAACGCGTATTCCAAGCGAATAAAGCAGGACATACCGGTGCGCTCGATCCATTAGCAACCGGTATGCTGCCTATTTGTTTAGGAGAAGCCACAAAGTTTTCCCAGTTCTTATTAGATGCAGATAAACGCTATGTGGTTACAGCAAAATTAGGTGAACGTACGGATACCTCTGATGCTGAAGGACAAGTGGTCGAAACGCGCCCTGTCAATGTGGAAACATCACAAATTTTGACCGCACTTGAACAATTTCGTGGTGATATTTTGCAAGTGCCGACCATGTTTTCTGCATTAAAGCACAATGGGAAACCGTTGTATGAGTATGCTCGCGCAGGCATTACCGTAGAACGTGAAGCCCGTCCTATCACGATTTTTGAGCTAAACTTTATCGAGTATCAAGCCCCTTTTCTAACCTTAGAGGTGCATTGTTCGAAAGGAACCTATATCCGTACATTAGTGGATGATTTAGGTGAAGTGTTAGGTTGTTGCGCTCATGTGACAGTGTTACGTCGAACTGCGGTTGCGGATTATCCAACAGAAAAGATGATGACATGGGATGCTTTACAGGCGCTTGCAGAGCAAGGTGATCTTGCCCAACTTGATCAACATCTTTTACCAACAGATACAGCGGTCAGTAAATTACCCGCATTACAGCTAAATGCCGAGCAAAGTAAAGGTATCGGCTTTGGGCAACGTGTCAAATTTGCTAATGAAGCAAAATTACATGGTCAAGTGCGGTTATTTTCTGACGAGAATATCTTTTTAGGTGTAGCACTTGTCGATGATAACAATGTGATTCGTCCACAACGTTTGATTACGCAATCTCTCTAACTATTTGCCTTTCTGTTTTAATTCCAGTAATCTCACCTGTAACCTTTTAATTGCAATCTATGTAAATAAGATATTACAGGTGAATTATGGAAGCTCTTAACCATTTACGTCAGGAAATTGATGCACTCGATCGCGAACTGATTCAACTTTTTGCTAAACGCCTCGAACTGGTGACCCAAGTAGGCGAAGTAAAGCACGAAAAAGGTTTACCGATTTATGCACCAGATCGTGAATTAGCCATGTTACAAGCACGCCGAGAAGAAGCGGCTAAAGCAGGAATCTCTCCACAACTCATTGAAGATGTGCTACGTCGTTTCATGCGTGAATCTTATTCCAATGAAAATCAATTTGGTTTTAAAACCCTGAATCCAGCCATTAACAAAATTGTTATTGTCGGCGGTTACGGAAAAATGGGGCAATTATTTGCCCGCTATTTGCGTGCTTCCGGTTATCCTATTTCTATTTTAGACCGAGATGATTGGGATGTGGCAGAACGCATTTTAACGAATGCGGATGTTGTTATTGTCTCAGTGCCGATTGATCATACGTTAGAAACAATAGAACGTTTAAAGCCCTATTTAACGGAAAGTATGCTACTGGCGGATCTCACCTCCGTGAAACGAGCGCCTTTAGCTAAAATGTTAGACGTGCATAAAGGGGCAGTGGTTGGGCTGCATCCAATGTTTGGTCCCGATATTGCGAGCATGGCAAAACAAGTGGTTGTGCGTTGTGATGGGCGCTTTAGTGAGCGTTATGAATGGTTGTTAGAGCAAATTCAAATCTGGGGTGCAAAAATTTATCAAATTGATGCGGCAGAGCATGATCACAATATGACGTACATTCAAGCATTACGTCACTTTTCCACCTTTGCGAATGGTCTGCATCTTTCTAAACAACCTGTCAATTTAAGCAATTTATTGGCACTATCTTCCCCGATTTATCGCTTAGAATTAGCCATGATTGGTCGTCTATTTGCCCAAGATGCGGCACTTTATGCCGATATTATTATGGATAAGCCAGAAAATTTAGACGTGATTGAAAGCTTGAAACAAACGTATGAAGAGGCGTTACAATTCTTTGAAAAAGGCGATCGCCAAGGCTTTATTGATGCTTTCCATCAGGTGAGAGAATGGTTTGGAGAATATTCCGATCAATTCTTGCAAGAGAGCCGTCAGTTATTACAACAAGCTCACGATTTACGTCACGTATAAAGCAAAAAGTGCGGTTAAAATTAACCGCACTTTTAAGTAAGCTTATGAAAAAGAGATTTCATTAGCAGTATTAGCATATAATACTTTTTGTCGTAAAGCGGCCACTTGGATAACTGCAGGAATGGTAACTCGATATGCAGGACCAGCAATATCAATAGCCGTCCATAATCCAGTAACTACCCATCCGATAGGACCACTGAATACAGCAACTGTTCTTGTTAATGCAGCATTACCAGCAAGGGATAATCCTCTTCCAATTAATGCTTTTAATATTGCATTAACAACAATTAAGGTTAATTGGTAAGATTTGAACCCACCCATTTTAAAAATTGTTTGAAATGAAGCAAGTAAAGCTTGTTTTGTTATATTTTGAGTATTTTTAACCCCAATTTCTGTGGCAAGCTGTCTTATTTCATCAGAAGACATTTTTTCTAGCGCATCTTCTAATACTTTTGATAAAAGTGCATTCTCAATTCGTTCTACATTAGAATTTTTATTATAATTAACTTTCATTTTGTCGCATACATCGCAAAGTACTTCTTTATATAGAACGCCTTTTCCACCACGAATCAGTGTGACTAAAGAGTTTGCACCAAAACATTGAATTTCAGCTGCAATTTCTTTCCAGTACATACTATGGTTTGGGTTATATTTTTTATATGCTTCAGTCTTAGTTAATTCTTCAGCAAATCTAATACTACCATCTTTATCATGAGTTAAGCAGTAAACTAGATCATTGAAATCTTCATCAGAACATTGGGATAAAAATTCTAAATCAGAATCTGTACGATAAGCCATTTGGAACCTCGAGTTAGTTATGTGTAAGTTTATGTTTTTTTGCTAAATTCTAGAACGTTAAAAAATAATGTCAATAGAGATATATTATAATAATTGTAGAACACTAAAAAATTAAATTATGAAAAAAAGTTAATAAAGATTATTTATAATAAAAATAAGATGAGTCATTTTCCTTTGCTGTTTACGTGAATTTTTCTATACAAATTTTTATTGTCTTGCCAAGCGTAAATTTTGCGGAATTTCCTCAAAGTTAGAACGGAATGGATTGATATCCAATCCACCACGGC
>ENA-OWLZ01000371-OWLZ01000371.1-metagenome-genome-assembly--contig:-NODE-371-length-12425-cov-8.482781_pt1 | contig 12425 bp, 15 predicted proteins | sample MGYA00245341_ERZ651117 | MGnify/ENA primary metagenome ERZ651117 (study PRJEB26857, sample SAMEA4031763) | metagenome | biome: human; feature: oral; material: saliva | place: Philippines | collected 2014... | reverse complement strand
CAAAAGGCACTTTGCAATTCATTAATGCTTCAGACCCTAACGCTCCTAAATATTGCGTTGGTACACCAGTAAATTTAGATGGATTAGCTCCAGCTTCCACTACTACATTTACAGTTTTAGCAGGATTTAACAAAAGATAACATGCTGTAGATAACACTACAGGTTGGATAACATCCATCTTCATCCCTTTGTTTTCGTTATACCACTCTGCTAAGCCATAAGAAACTGTCATAACGGTAAAAATCCCAATAAACGCCGTACCGATTCCAGCTCCAGCAGCAAGTGTTTTTCTAAAGTCTCCTAAAAAATCTAAATAAGGTTGGTATGGAAATGAAGCAAAAATTAGGAATAGCGACCCAATAATCAATAAACTCATGATTCCTAATCCCATACGTTGCATTACTTGCACATATCGAATTTGTGAAAATCTAATTAGCGGTGGTGCAATTTTTTCTTCTACAAAGCTTGTTAACTTATCCATTTGAAGTCATCTCCCTATATATATTCTTTTGTTAACACTTTGAACATTAATGCTTTACTAATAGAATTTGCTTTTAGAGTACTTTTAATTACCTGTGCAGCCTCTTCATCTGATGAAGGTGCTACTTCAAAATACAAATTAATTCCCTCCTTCTTCTTAAAGTGATAATCAGTACTCGGTATTCCTTCTACAATAGAAATAATTTTGTCATGCATTAAAGGACATACAACAATTACCATAAAATCAATCTTCTTTCTTATAATTTTGAATGAAGTCTTTATACCAATAGAAACTATCTTTCTTATATCGCTTGTAAGTTCCATTACCTAAATTATCTGCGTCCACATAGATAACACCATACCGTTTATCCATTTCACAACTTCCCGCAGAAACAATATCAATAATTCCCCAAGCGATATAGGCTTCAAGTGGAACTCCATCTTCTAGAGCCAATTGTGCTTGTTCATAATAACTCTTCATATAATCAATTCTATAGTCATCATGAACTTCCCCATTTTCAGTCAGCAAATCACGTGCACCCAATCCATTTTCTGACACAATTACCGGCTTTCCGTATCGTTCGTACACTTTATGTAATGAGGTTCTAAGCCCAACCGGATCAATTTGCCATCCCCATTCACTTGCTTTTAAATAAGGATTCTTAGTGGAAACTACCAAATTCCCAGCTGTTTTATCTGCTTCTTCCACAGTAATTACAGATGATGTATAAAAAGAAATTGAAACAAAATCGCAAGTATTCTCTTTTAATAGTTTCTTGTCCTCATCCGTAATGTTTAGAACAATATTTTTGTTTTTAAAGAAGGTTTCTGCATAATATGGATACTCTCCTTTAGATAAAATATCCATGCAGTACCATTGATTCATTTGTTCTTCAAAAACTAGTTTTAGATTATCCTCTGGTCTACTAGTTAACGGATAGTAACAGAAACAAGCAATCATTGAACCAAAACGGCCTGGAAGTTTCATTTCTCTAGCTAATTTTATTGTTTTGGCACTTGCAACAAATTGATGATGTAGGGCTTGGAATACATCCGATAAATCAAATCCATTTTCACCTTTCAATAAACCCACACCATTATACGGACTGAAGTATCCTGCGTTAATCTCGTTAAATGGTAACCAATATTCGACTAGGTTTCCCCATCTTTCAAAAACAAAGGTAGCAAAACGCATGAAATGCTCGATACATTCTCTTCCTTTCCAACCACCATATTGCTCCACCAAATAAATCGGCATTGCATAATGATTGAGCGTTAGAAAAATTTTGATTCCCTTTTCTGTTAAAAGATTAAAAACTCGGTCATAATAAGCAACCCCTTCTGGAGAAGGCACTTCTTCTACTCCGTTTGGATAGAGCCTTGCCCAACTAATAGAAAATCGATATAAATCCAACCCTAACTCATCTAGGTATTCAATATCTTCTTCCAAATGGTCAAAACCTTTTGTGCCATTTCTAAACGGATAATACTTGTCGCTATTCAACCTTTTAGCTTCTTCGATTTTCTCTTTCGTTAATAATCGAGTTTCTTCGGTTGCATTCGAAGTTCGTGGTAAGTATGCTCGGCAATCTTGCGTATCTAACCCTTTTGCACTTGAAAAACCGCCCTCATATTGGCTTGAAGCGGTCGCTCCGCCCCATAATATTCTTTGTTTTTTATCCATTGCATTTATCCTAATCTAAATTTAAATTTTTGCCATGGTTTTAATTCATCTAAAATAAAGTGTTCTATATCTACTACTTTTCCGACAACATTTGTTTTACCTGAATTCTCCATATCCTTCAAGGCAATTTGTAACTCTCCTGCATAATGACCGTATTCGCTGCTTTCGATGATAATATCCCCTCTGCGAATCTGATTAGGTGCATTAAACACGTCAAAACGATGTCCTTTATATTTCACACGGCTCTGTGTTGAACGAATAAAGTAATTATTTTGATCTCCCCTATTAAAGTGGAATTCCTCTAATACAATTTTCTTTTCAATTTCTGGAATGCTATCCACTAATTCAACATCAAAAGTTACCAAATCTAAATCCAGCCCTTGTAGAGACTGTAATTCTTCGTCCGTTGGATAGCAGTTCGAAATTAAGATATCATCCACTAATTCCATCGCAATATGATGTTTAATCTGTACATCTAACGGCAATTCACGATGAAGTTCTAAAGTTGGTAAACCCTCAGTTGTTGGCCAAGGCCCAAATGCATTTTTATCAGCACAAGTAACAAACGCTGCAGTTTTTATTCCATACTGACTAAATCGTTTCGTACATTCTTTATAGAAATCTAAGTTCAAACCAGAATAGCGGTGTGGATAAAAATTATGACAACCATATAATTTATATTTATTTGGTCTGTAATCCATAATCGTATCTAGTGTATGAACGTTATTACTCATGTTGATTTCAATAATTAAGCCTTCCGGATTATACGTCATAATCGACTCTTCTAACCCTGAAAAACCTGCATCTAGACGAATTCCATCTGCTCCAATTTCCTTAAAGAAAGATAAGTCTTTGTAGGAAATATTAAGTTCTCCAAATACTCGAGGTGAAACGTCTACAATAACTTCAAATCCAAGTGAGTGTGCATATTCATTAATTTCAGTAAATTCTTTTTTGATTTCTTCTGCTGGTTTATTCACAGATAACAAGCACGAAAAAATTCTAGAAAATCCAAGCTCACTTGTTTTTTTTAGATATTTTTTAATATCATCTAGAGTACTTTTTTCAGGATAAATAGATATACCTAATCGTCTCATTCATCTTCTCCTTACACTAAAATATAGAAAAGCCCTGCTACTAGAACAGGGCTAAGAGATTCATTCTTATTGCTCTTGTTCTTGAGCTAGTAACGATTTGTCGTACATTGCAAAGAATGGATAGTAAATTAAAATTGATAATAAAATTAACACTACGTTTAATACAATCGCTCTCCAATCACTACCTGTAGCTAGGAATGCTCCAATTGGTCCAGGAAGTGTCCAAGGTGCACTTGCAACTACTTTATTTACTAATCCTGTAGACATTGCAATCCAAGTTACAACCCCATTTGCTAATGGAGCTAAAATAAATGGAATGATTAATTGTGGATTTAATACAATTGGTGTTCCGAAAATTAAAGGCTCATTAATGTTACATACTGCTGGAATAAATGCTGTCTTACCGAGAGATTTACCATAGGTAGATTTAGAGCGCCAGATTAGTAAGATTGCTAATCCGATAGTAGCCCCAGAACCACCAATCATTACAAACCATTGATAGAATGGTTCAGCTGCAATATTAGGGATTGCAGAACCATTCGCAAACGCTGTAGTATTTTCTTCTAGCAACACTAACCATAATGGACGTGCAAGAGATCCAACAATTGACCAACCATGAATACCAAATGACCAGAAGAATTGTGATAAGAAAATGACTACGATCACTGAGAAGATTGAATCTGTCGCATGTATTAATGGAGCAACAATACTACCTACAATCTTATGAACATCAATGCCGATGAACATTGTAATTGTTGAAACGAATAATAATACGATTACTGTTGGTGTTAATGCTTCAAAAGAACGCGCAACTGACGCTGGCACTTGTGGTGGCATTGAAATCTTGAATCCACTCTTTTGAGTGAAACGATAAATTTCAACTGCCACGAATGCAGATAAGATTCCAATAAACATACCCGCGGACCCCAGATTACTCATAGGGAGCACAAATCCCGAAGGTAATGATGCTAAATAGTTTTTCAAAGGTTCGCTAGTTTCTGCTAAAGCTTTTACTTCTGCAGAAGCAGCTGGAATTGCTTGAGGGATGATTGTTAGTAAGAATGCTAATTCTGCTAAGATACCACCTGACAAACCATCTAAATCATAAGACGATGCTAACGAGAATCCAATTCCAAACACCGCATATAGCGTCATGATATACATTGACACACGGTAAGGTAATAAGATTTTAGCCTGGTTAGCTTGAATAAATTGAGTAATTCCCCAATCTTTTGGCATTGAGTTTGGAAGAAAGGCAATTACTAAAAACATTGACGCAACGACAATAATTGGTAATGTTGCAATAATACCATCACGAATCGCTCTTAAATGGCGTTGTTCTGCCAATTTTGCCATCGGTGTCGACAGCTTTGTATCCATAAATTCTGTGATTTTATCAAACATAAAATATCCCCACTTTCTTTATTAAATTTCTAATTCTTCTTTGATTTGTTGAAGTAGTTTTGGTCCTCCTAATGGAGTATATCCTTGTGGTTTAATCAATAAACAAGGAACGCCTGCTTCATCTGCACTAGCTTTCAAAACGTCATAACGGTGTCGAATTTGAGGTGCTACAAGTGAAATTTGATACCCGTCTTTTACTTTTTCAGCAAAAGCTTGCGTTCCGCATTCTTCCACTTGAATATCTAACCCTTCTTTTGTCCCAGCTTCTTGTAAGGCTTTTGCTACAATCGCACTAGACATACCTCCTGAACAAACTAATAAAATTTTCATACCTTTCACCTCCAGTCGCTTATAAAATTACTCCGGTCATTACGATAAAATAATAAATAATTCCGATAACAATACTCCAAATACCTCCAACCCACCAAAAGGCTTTAGTAATTCCTTTTTTAGAGTTTACAAAGTATTGAGAAAATGAAACTGAGAAACCTGCAACAAGGCCTCCAATAATCACAAAAGGCCATTTAAAATCAATATGAATCAAATCGCAAATTGCCGGAATCACAAACATGGACACTACCATTGCAGCAATAATAAGCAACACACTTTTATAACCAAACATCGGGATATCATAGTCTGTAGTTCCCATTGCTGTTTTATATTGCTTTTTCTGGTCCATGTTCTTAACAGTCCATTTTCTAAATTTAGCCATCGTTTTCTCCTTACTATCTATGCTCTAACTTCCAAAGTCTTTCATTCATTCGAATTACATTTTCTGCTAGAGTTCTTACCTCGATTGAAGTCATTAAGTGATCTTGCGCATGCACAAAAAGTACAGAGACTTCATTTTTTTCACCTGCTGCTTCTTTTTGAATTAAATCGGTTTGCACTTGATGGGCTTTATTTAAAAAACTATCTGCCTCTTCAAGTAATTTTCTAGCCTCTTCAAAATTTCCTTTTTCGGATTCTTCCATCGCTTCATACACTAAAGCTTTAGCGTTTCCTCCGTTACTAATAATTTCGAAAACAATTAATTCCATATCTTGCATTAAACATCACCTCCTAAATATTGGATAGCCCGTTTAATATGTCCATCGCCTTTTGAAAGAGCTTCTTCCGCTGTGTCTCTATCAACATTCATTATTTCCATAACAAGTGCTTTCTTCACGCTTCGACCACTTTGTTCATAAAGTAATTCCGCTCTTTCTTCATCGACCCCTGTCAGTGTACGAATCATATTTTTGGATCGAACAACCAATTTTTTATTAGTGGCTTTTACATCAACCATATAATTCTTATACACTTTACCTAGCTTAATCATGACACTGGTTGAAATCATATTTAGAATTAATTTTTGGGCTGTTCCTGCTTTCATTCGAGTTGATCCCATAATCGCCTCTGCACCAGTAACGGCCTCGATTGGATAATCTGCAGCTTCTGAAATCTCTGCATTTTTCACACAAGAAACAGATCCAGTCAATGCACCAACTTGTCGTGCGTAGCGCAAACCTCCAAGTACATAAGGTGTTCTACCACTAGCCGCTAGACCTATCACACTATCCTTTTCGCAAAGATTATATGTAGCTAAGTCTTTTGCAGCCAATTCAAGAGAGTCTTCTGCACCTTCTTGAGCTGTAAACATAGCATTATCCCCGCCAGCCATAATTCCAACAACCAGACCTTTATCAACACCATATGTTGGAGGACATTCCGCCGCATCTAACACTCCTAGTCTTCCCGACGTTCCTGCACCAATATAAAACAGACGTCCACCGACTTTCATTCGATTTACAATCTGGTCAACTAGGATGGAAATATCTCCTATACTCTCTTCAACGATTGAAGCAACCGTCTTATCCTCATTATTAATTTTTCGTAGGATTTCTTCCGTTGATACAGCATCGATATCTATGGTTTGTTGATTATTTTTTTCAGTATCTAACTTAATTAAATCTACCATCATCCCACTTCCTTCTGACAACAGTTTACCATAAAAGCGCTATCATTGAAATAGGGTTTTAATATTTATTTCACATTGCTAAAAAATAATTTCATTATTTGGTTTAAACTCTTCTAAATTAACAGAATAACTCGAAGCAAATTCTGCTTCGAGTTTTATTGTTCCATGATGTGTTTTACAAACAACAGCTGATCTTGATTACATTGTTGGCCCACTTTATTTTTCAAATTCAAATGGAATACATGCCCTTGAGGTTTCTTTCTCTCCCCATATTCCTTAAATACAATTTCCACGCCCTTCTTCTCTAATACTTTCTTTAAGCGATAAGAGTGCTTCCGCAAGAAGTCTCCATTACTCGTTGTCATATGAACAGGTGGAAAATCTGAAGTAATATACTGTGCAGGACTCATTTGCTTCACAGCTTCAATAGTCGGTTTCTCACCCAGTAAATCCGTTAGAAATGGTGCCAACGCGCGCCCTTGCTTCTTCCATTCGGCCTCCATATCAAATACTCCACAGTTTAAGAGCAATCCTTTTGGAATAAACCTTTTATCTACTTTAATCCCAGGAAAACTTTTCGCATAGGCTTCATTCAACTGAACAGCCGTATACGCCGTCGCCAAATGCGCTCCTGCAGAATCTCCCACAAAGAAAAGATTCGAAAGGTCGAAGCCATACTCATCTGCATGATGAAATACCCACTCTACCATATATCCGACATCTTCCAACGGAGCAGGAAAAATGTGCTTCGGTGCGAGTCGATAGCTTGCATTCACCACTGCAAATCCACGACTGGCTAAATACATGCAATATGGAGCGTATACTTTTTTATCCCCATATACCCAAGCTCCCCCATGAATATTGATAATGACAGGAAGCTTTTCGTTTGCTTTTCTTGGACGGTAGAGATCTAGCAGGTGCCACTGATCATCTTCTGCGTAACGGATATTCTCAACACTGTCTACATTTCTTGGTTTCTTCCAACCAACGTCTCGTTTTAAGTCCCCAATCGTAAATAACGCTCGGACAATATGACTTGTTAGCGACATCGCTAGCCCTCCTTTCCTTTTAATACTACTCTTCTCTTTCTAAAAAAGGCGTTACTAATTCCATCCACTCTAAGGGGAGATAAGTAGATAAATATCCATGATTATATCCCTTTGCTTCGTATAAAGTACAATTGGGATGCATTTTCTGAAATAGTTTTGCCGACTCCTTCACGCACTTCATTTCTTTTTCTCCATAAATATAGAGAACCTCTGCTGAACTATCCGAAATTGCAGGTTTCAGATGATAGCTAGCCATATAGGTTTTGTAAATTGTCTCTAATGTTTTCATTGGGAGTCGTGGCATATCCTCCAAATAGTAGTTTTCTAATTCTTCTGGATACGCCATCCTAGGATACATCTTTCTCATAAGTTTTAATTGCATTTTACAGGCAGTCTTACCGAACATCAACTTCCCAAAACATTTTACAAAAAAGAGACTCATTTTCGCCAATTTCGGTTGCGGAATGCAGAGACTTCCATCAATAATGGCTTTGTCAGCTATATGAGAGTCTAACGAAAGTAACTCCATAACTATTTGTCCGCCAAGAGATACTCCGCCAATCGCAAACACATGCCCCTCGCAATGCTTTTTTATATACTCCAGGAGCTCCTGTGCAGATTGTTCAGTGGACACATACTCTTTTGGATACTCCTCACCATGACCATCTAGCACTGGTAAAATCACATGGTATTTATCTGATAGAAGTCGCGCTTGTCGCAAATAATTCCACCATGAATTCCCTCCACCATGAATTAATACAATATGGGGATTGTGATTATCTCCAAATTCATGAAATCTCATCATAAAGCTTCCTTTCCACTACCGTTTCTTTTACTATTGTACCCCAAGTGTTCAAAAAACACAGCATTATTATTTTCAGCGAAAGTTATCATTATAATTTCCAGCAAAATTAGCTCGTATACTTCAACCAAAAAAGGCCGGACTGAATAGTCCGACCTTTAATAGTGTTATTAAAAATTATTTTAATGTTACTGAAGCGCCAACTTCTTCTAATTGAGCTTTTAATGCTTCAGCTTCTTCTTTAGCTACGCCTTCTTTTAATACGCCAGGAGCGCCATCAACTAATGCTTTAGCTTCTTTTAATCCTAATCCAGTTGCTTCACGAACAACTTTGATTACTTTAATTTTTTGGTCTCCAGCAGAAGTTAATTCTACAGTGAAGTCAGTTTTTTCTTCTGCAGCTTCGCTAGCACCACCAGCTACTACAGCTACAGGAGCTGCTGCTGTTACTCCAAATTCTTCTTCGATAGCTTTTACTAAGTCGTTTAATTCTAATACAGTTGCTTCTTTAATGTCAGCAATGATTTGTTCAATGTTTAATGCCATTTTAAAATTCCTCCATTTTGGTTAATTAATTTTTGTTTGTGTTTTTAAGTTAACTAGCTAGCTTTATTAAGCTGCTGCGCCATCTTTTTGATCTGCAACGGCTTTGATTGCCAATGCAGTGTTGCGAACTGGTGCTTGTAATACTGATAATAGCATTGAAAGTAACCCTTCGCGGCTTGGTAATTTTGCAAGAGCTTCGATTTCTTCTTTTGTAGAAACTTTACCCTCAACAACACCTGCTTTAATTTCTAAAGCTTCAACTTTTTTAGCAAAGTCAGCTAAGATTTTAGCAGGAGCTACTACATCATCGTTACTGAAAGCTACAGCTGATGGTCCTTTGAAAATGTCATCCATTCCTTCTAAACCAGCTTCTTTAGCTGCACGTGATAAAATGCTGTTTTTAACAACTGCAAATTGTACACCTGCTTTACGTAATTCTGAACGTAGATTTGTAGCTTGTTCTACAGTAATTCCTAAATAGTCCACAACAACAACTGATGATGCGTTTTTGAACTGTTCAGCAACTTCTGCAACTTGTTGTGCTTTTTTAGCAATGATTGCTTCACTCATCTTCGTTTTTCACCTCCTGAAATTTAGGTAGGGCATAAAAAAACTCTATGCCCACAAAGACATAGAGAAATAAGATCAACTTGTTCTCCCTCGGTAGGATATTAAGGCTTGTGCCCCCTACTGTCTTCGGTCGCATTCAACTTTTATTAGTTTACATGATTGGATAGTGTCTGTCAAGAAAGAACGTAATTCCAGCCTCAAAATTTTAACATTATCCGCTTCGCTATTTTTATGATAAAATATTGATAAGAAAGGAGCATGCACTATGATTCATATTAGACCCGTATCCGATTTACGTAATAAGTTTCCTGAAATTGAAGAGATTGTTTTAAACGACAATGTTCCCGTATTTCTAACTAAAAATGGTCACGGTTCAATGGTCGTCCTCAGCGTAGAACAATACACTACTCTCATGGAGTCCGTCGAGAGAGAATTAGATGTCGCTGACAGAATTGCCGAAACTGACGAGACACGTTACACACATTCCGAAGTGTTTGATCAAATCAGAGGAAAAATCAATGGAAAATAGTGAGTATCAACTATCCTATCTACCTTTATTTCAAAAAGATTTAACAGATGTTGTGCACTATATTGCTGTCGAATTGAATAATCCTTCTGCAGCGAATCGACTCGTCGACGAGATTGAAAAAGCGATTTTTAAGAGACTTCTCAACCCACTTTCATTTCAAGTCGTTCCGTCTAATCGTATTCGAAAATATCCTTACTATAGAATTCGTGTTAAAAATTTTTCTATTTACTATGTGGTTATTGGGCGCACGATGGAAGTTCGCAGACTATTATATAATAGAAGAAACATTGATTCATTATTACAATAAAACATTAAACGCATACTGCCACTATGACAGTATGCGTTTTTTCATAAAAAAAGAACCAAGCACAAGGCCTGGTTCAATCCATTTTAAATTATAGAGAAGCTACGTCTACTTTAACCCCAGGGCCAAAAGTAGTTGTCACAGCAACGTTACGTACGTATTGACCTTTAACTGTAGCAGGTTTGATACGTAATAATGTTTCGTGAATTGTTTTGAAGTTTTCTACTAATTTGTCATCTGAGAATGAAACTTTACCGATTGGAACGTGGATGTTACCAGCTTTGTCAACACGGTAAGTTACTTTACCAGCTTTGATTTCTTCAACAGCTTTCGTTACGTCCATTGTAACAGTACCTGTTTTAGGGTTTGGCATTAAGCCTTTAGGTCCTAATACACGACCTAAACGACCAACTTCACCCATCATGTCAGGTGTTGCAACGATAACGTCGAATTCAAACCATCCGCCAGCGATTTTTTGAGCTAATTCGCTGTCACCAACGTAGTCTGCACCAGCTGCTTCAGCTTCTTTAGCTTTTTCACCTTTTGCGAATACTAATACGCGTTGAGTTTTACCAGTTCCGTTTGGAAGCACAACTGCTCCACGTAATTGTTGGTCAGCTTTCTTTGGATCTAAACCTAAACGGTATGCAACTTCTACAGATGCATCAAATTTAGCGAAATCTGTTTCTTTTGCTAATGCGATTGCTTCTTCAACTGAGTAAGCTTTAGAAGAATCGATTTTTTTAGCGGCTTCTAAATATTTTTTGCTTTTCTTTGCCATTGTATAATTTCCTCCTATTGTGTGGTTTTAACGGTTTTACCTCCCACAAAGTCCATGAGTGAAACACTCGTGCTAGGGACTTTTGGAAGCTGCATTTGTTTTTAGCCTTCTACTACAAATCCCATTGAACGGGCTGTACCTTCGACCATGCGCATAGCAGCTTCTACGTCTGCTGCATTTAAGTCAGGTGCTTTTAATTCAGCAATTTCTCTAACTTGATCACGAGTTACAGTAGCAACTTTTTTCTTGTTTGGTTCGCCTGAACCTTTTTCTACTTTAGCAGCTTTCTTTAATAATACTGCTGCTGGTGGTGTTTTACAGATGAAGTCGAATGAACGGTCTTCATAAACTGAAATCACAACCGGAATGATTAAACCTGCTTGGTCAGCTGTACGAGCATTGAATTCTTTACAGAATCCCATGATGTTCACTTGTGCTTGACCTAAAGCTGGACCTACTGGTGGAGCTGGAGTTGCTTTACCTGCAGGAATTTGTAATTTAACTAGTTTTACAACTTTTTTAGCCACGAGACATTACCTCCTTGATTGTTTCGTGCGTGGTTTAATGGAGATGAAGATTTCTCCTCCCACGGTGTTCCGACATGTGCATTTTCATGCACTTTGGTATTATATCAAAACTTAATTTGCAATGCAATCTATATAGTATATTCTTTTTTTAAAAAAACTTCGTTTTTTCTTACAAGCCTTTTCGAACGGTTGCGGTTGCTTCATAGCTACTGTAATGGGGCACCGGATTGAGCCTTGCGTCTCAAGCTCTACCAAGCTTCAAACTGACTCTATGGGTTTCACCCTAGAGTCAGTAATTCACATTGGTTGCTATTCCCCATTACTGTTGCTATAGAACCGCAACGTTCTTTGGCTTGTAAGAAAAATGAGATTTTTTGCAAAAAAGGGAACTGCTAAGAATCGCATTGGAATGGGATTTGTGCCAAAGTGCGAGAATGACATGTCGGTGCCTAGAACGGCCTCCCGCGCCTTGGAAATGCGATAAGGGCGCATTTTGTGCACGGGTTTCACCCTAGAGTCAGTAATTCACATTGGTTGCTATTCCCCAATGCTGTGGTTATAAAATCCGCAAGGTTTTCGTGGTTTGTAAAAAAATGGATTTTTTTGCAAAAAAGTGAACTGCTAGAAATCGCGTTGCAATGGGATTTGTGCCAAAGTGCGAGAATGACATGTCGGTGCCTAGAACGGCCTCC
>ENA-OWLZ01000365-OWLZ01000365.1-metagenome-genome-assembly--contig:-NODE-365-length-12490-cov-8.504865_pt1 | contig 12490 bp, 12 predicted proteins | sample MGYA00245341_ERZ651117 | MGnify/ENA primary metagenome ERZ651117 (study PRJEB26857, sample SAMEA4031763) | metagenome | biome: human; feature: oral; material: saliva | place: Philippines | collected 2014... | reverse complement strand
AAGACTACCGACCAGCCGATGGCGCTATAGAATGAAGAGTAATACCAACGACTCGACATCTTTCTGATTCGCGCAGCAATAGCCAGACCGTAAAATACCGCAAAAACAATCAGGGCAACGACTGACATGAATTCGAGTGGAATAGTAAACCATTGAGCTATAAGGCAAAGCAACGACACTAGACTCGGGTGCGCAGCTATTGTCATTATTCGCCAATCTCGTTTAGCAAGTACCGCCATATAAAGAGCCGATACAGCTGCCAGCCATCCCAATATTTTGAACGACAAATCATATGTTGCCAGTAGATTAATTGCCGGAAACGCTATCGTTGGAACTATAGCAGCACACAGCGTCATATCACAAATAATTGACGATTGCCTATTCATTCGCAACAGCCAGTACAAAGACCCAAAACCAACTAGACTCACCCATGCAGCAATTGCGAGATTGTCATTAAACGGTATATTCAACCAATGCAGGGATAATAAAACAAAGATGATTGTCGTAAGATATGCCCCACCCAAATAAACCTCTCTACGACATCGGTAAAATGCATAGTATAGCGACACCACTAGCGGCAACCAAACTATCGGATGAATTGACGACAATACAATAAGCACAGCTACGCCAATAATAGAATACAGAAGCAGCTCACGACTTTTGATGGCCGTGTTGCCATGACGACGATAAAGCCATTCTACTATTAATAGCGACGACACATTTATCCACGCCATTAAAATAGAGACGTTTTCACTAGACACCGCAAAACCTAAAGCTAGCAAAAATACTGACAACATTAAAGAGGTATGGACTCCAACTATAAACTCATAAACTTTTTCGCGCCATACAGCCACACTCATAATGCCAGCGCCGATAGCTATCGCGCCCGATAGACACATCAGGGCTTCCTTTGTCGCATAAGTGGCTATCATCGCTGAAGTAAACATTGCCATTAATAGCCAAGTTGACGCAGCGCCATATACTAAAGCAGCCTGACTTTTACTAATATTCGGACGCTTCAAAATTAGCAATCGGCAAATAACTGGCAGTGGCGTCATGAATAGAAAAATTAGATACTGTACGCGTGGTGCTATGGCTATATCGATATTGAATAGTGTTATACCAATCGGCACCAATAGAATCCCAGATATCACAACCATAACACCGAAGCGGACACGACGTAACAAAAAAAGGATTGCAAGACTAATCGCTGAAATAACACCAATAAAGGCAAAAGCAACCATCATTCGTAGCGAATCTCCAGAACCGATCACGCCAAACAGAGCACTTAATGACACAACAAAACTAACCCACAATACTATTTCATGATGTCTATCGTACTGTTTCTGAATGTACATTGATGTAGCGGACCAGATTATATTTCCAAGTGCCACTAACCCTAGAATCACGCTTACAACCAACTGATTATCGTCAGATAAATACATTGCGAAACTAGTAGCCATCGCCATTAACAATAAGCGAGCTGTTGTCAATTCATAAGTACGCATCTTTTTAGACTTCTCAACAAGAGCAACCGTAAAGTAATATGCAACGCTAACAAATAACAGTACACTAATATCTAATGTACCCATATATGCCGACGAGCTAAGCGCGATAAACATCGTCATCGGCACGATAAACGGATTTACAATGTTTAACGGTTCGACGAACTGACGAGGAAAGCGACTAGAAAAATATGCAGCCACAGTCATCAAACATCCAAATAGCAGCATTACAACGTAATACCAGACCAGCTGCGCATGCATAACAGCCGGCAAACTAGTCGTCATCGTAAACATCGATAGTAGCGATACATAAGCAAGAGGTCTACTATTCAATCTCACCGTAGCATCAACACACAAAACAGCACCAATTACAGAGGTAATAAGCCAGCACCATGCGGGGTCAATACCTAAAAGCAGATTCATAATCCAACCGCCAATTGGCACAGCAGCCAAGGCCGTACCAATAAGTGCTGTCGACGCAGATTTCAATATTGGCAAGCGAGCATACAATATCTGACCAATAATATAATAAATAAAAATAAACAGCCACACCAACCCAAACCTAAGTTGGATAGATAGATTAATTGTCTGAGCCAGAAGCAATATTCCCGCAGTCAGAAGTAGCGATGCCGTATATAGCGCTATATTAATTGTAGTCTTACGGCCCCTCTCCTTTTCCTTGTCATCAATATGTGATGCTCGTTCAATATTATTCTCAACAGGCACAGCAACCATATTTACTCTCTCTTCAGATGTGGAAATACTAGTAGGAATTATATTATCGAGATTCTCATTATTACTGATATTTAACGGTGTATTCGCAAGCCGTGAAGCGGCGTTTTGATTCTCAGTGACAAGTCTTATTTGACCGTTGTCATTCTCAATTTTGGCACATCCATTTTGTGCATCACGCACGCCATCCCAATATCCCTGCCGATAATCTTCGGAATAATTAGACGGCTGGCTATCACCTCTCTGTAATAATTTTATTAGCTTAATTACTACAATAATAACTATTATCAGAAAAATTAATCCCATGCCTTCAATCCCTCTTATGTTAGCTTCAGTATAACACAGGATTTTTTCTCGACAAATATACTAGGAAAACAGTCCTCGTTTTTTAGCGCCCTTAAATTGCTCCAAAAGCTCCTTCTGTTTCTTGGTCAATTTGGTTGGCGTATCAACAATAACACCCACAATATGCGGACCACGGGATTCACTATGTAAGTGTGGCACGCCATGACCTGACAACTTGAAGTCAGTACCGCTCTGAGTACCTGCTGGGATTTTCATCGTTATTATGCCATCCACAGTCTCCACATCAATTTCCGTTCCCAGCGCTGCATCAACCATAGAAATATGTTCTTCGCTAAGAATAATATTGCCTTCACGAGTGAATTTTTTATGCGCCTTAACGCGAATGTGGACATACAAATCACCTCTGCTACCACCAGCAACTGCTTCGCCGCGATCGCGCAGACGAATTGTCGCGCCATCATCAATTCCCGCCGGAATTTTAATAGTGATATCCTGATTCTGTCGAGTCGTGCCTTTTCCTCGACAAACTGAACATTCTTTTTCAGGAACTTTTCCCTTACCGTGACAAGTTTCACAAACAACCGCCTGCTGAATTTGCCCAAACAGCGAATTCATCGTTCGAGTTTGCTGACCCGCGCCCTTACAAGTTGGGCATGTTTTCATTCCAAATCCAGGCTCGGCGCCATCGCCATGGCAATGCTCACATTCAACATCCAGCATTAAACTAATTTTCTTTTCTACACCAAATACCGCATCCTCAAAACTTAATGTTACACTAGTTTCAACATCACGCCCACGCGAACGACCATTTCCAGCACCGCCAGTTGCACCACCGAAGAATTGGCTAAAAATATCACCTAGTCCACCATCACCAAAATCAAAGTGAACGTTTTGACCGCCGAATCCACCAAATCCTTCAAACGGATTACCGGAAAAACCGCCACCAGAAGCACCACCCACACCAGCATGACCAAATTGATCATAACGCTGTCGCTTCTGCTTGTCTTTCAGAACTTCATAAGCCTCATTAATTTCCTTAAACTTAGCCTCGTCGCCACCCTGTTTGTCAGGATGATATTTAATTGCTAATTTACGAAAAGCCTTTTTTATCTCATCTTCAGAAGCGGTCTTTGGAACGCCCAATATTTCATAATAATCACGCTTGCTCATACCTTATATATTATACGCGTTTAGCACTCTCAGTGCAAGAGTGCTAAGTCCAAAAAAGGCCGCTCTTTTTATCGAGCAGCCTTCTTTGTAAATACGTTAGTTTATTTTTCGTCGACAATTTCGCCTTCGACCGGCTCGTCTTTATCAGACTTTTTGTCGCCAGACTCGTCGGCTTTTTTATCGTCGGCTGATTGTTGGTACATTTTGGCGCCGATTGGCATAATCGTGTCGTTCAAGGCTTTAATAGCAGACTCCAACTCATCCTTATCTTCAGAGTCTTTATGCTTTTCAGCCTCTTCGACAGCCTTTTCAATCGCTTGCTTATCATCGTCAGAAATCTTATCCTTGAATTCGTCCGGCATTTTCTTTGCCTGATAAATAGCGTTTTCAAGCTGATTCTTCGTATCGATAGTTTCGCGTTTTTTCTTGTCCTCGTCCGCATGAAGTTCGGCCTCTTTTTGTGCCTTCTCAATATCTTCCTTACTCATATTGCCAGAGTTTTGAATGGTGATTGATTGCTCTTTGCCCGTTCCCTTATCTTTAGCCGTAACATTAAGAATGCCGTTGGCGTCAATGTTAAAGGTCACTTCAATTTGAGGCACGCCGCGTGGCGCTGGCGCAATACCGTCAAGCACAAAACGACCCAAACTCTTATTGTCATTAGCAAACTCGCGCTCACCCTGAAGAACGTGAATTTCCACCTGAGGCTGGTTATCTGCAGCTGTCGAGAAAACCTCGCTCTTGCTTGTTGGAATCGTCGTATTTCGGTCAATCAACTTCGTCGATACGCCGCCCATCGTCTCAATTCCAAGAGAAAGCGGAGTCACATCCAAAAGCAGAACATCTTTAACATCACCAGCCAAGACGCCACCTTGAATTGCGGCACCAACAGCTACAACCTCATCCGGGTTCACACCTTGCATCGGATCTTTTCCAAAGAAATTCTTCACACGCTCAACCACAGCTGGCATACGAGTCATTCCACCAACCATAACTACATTGTTAATGTCAGACTTAGAAAGTTTGGCATCCTTCAGAGCCTTTTCTACTGGACCATCCAAGCGATCCAATAGGTCCTTAACTAAATCTTCCAACTTGGCACGACTCAAGCTCATCTCAAAGTGCTTTGGACCATCAGCATCGGCAGTAATAAATGGAATATTGACTTCATATTCCGTAACTGTCGACAATTCTTTCTTCGCCTTTTCAGCCTCATCCTTCAGACGTTGCATCGCTGCATTATCCTTGCGAAGATCAATTCCCTCCTTTGACTTGAAGTCGTCCAAGAAGTAATTGACAATAACGTTGTCGAAATCTTCACCACCAAGGTGCGTATCGCCATTGGTTGCTTTAACCTCAAACACGCCGTCACCTAGCTCCAGCACCGACACGTCAAACGTACCGCCACCAAGGTCGAACACTACGATAGTTTCGTCATTCTTACCTTTTTCCAAACCGTACGCCAAAGCCGCAGCTGTTGGTTCGTTGATAATACGCTTAACTTCCAATCCGGCAATTTTACCAGCGTCTTTAGTTGCTTGACGTTGTGAATCGTCAAAGTAAGCTGGCACCGTAATCACCGCTTCCGTCACTTTTTCACCCAAGAAAGCTTCAGCGTCAGCCTTGATTTTACTAAGAATCATTGCTGAAACTTCTTCTGGTGTGTATTCCTTATCGCCCATTTCGACTGCCACGCCAGTACCTTTTTTAACAATCTTGTACGGCATGATATCCAAGTCTTTTTGCACTTCCTTGTCGTCAAACTTACGGCCAATCAAACGCTTAACGCCGTAAATCGTGTTTTTTGGATTTGTTACACGCTGACGCTGAGCAACTTGACCGACAAGTCGTTCGCCCTTTTTATTAACCGCAACTACAGATGGCGTAGTACGATTACCTTCGGCATTAGAAATCACCTCTGGCTTGCCAGCTAACATATACGCAAATGCGCTGTTGGTTGTACCGAGGTCAATACCAATAATTTTACCCATATGATTCCCCTTTCTGTTATGATCACATCTGGTCTATATCTTATATTCATTCTAGCACTCTTTCGTGGCGAGTGCCAACTATCTCAGTATAAATAATTAGCACTCCCATGTCAAGAGTGCTAACTATCAATTTTATACAATTTAATTGCCCGAACGACGATACGGCCAATAAGTTCCTGGCCTTGTCCAAAAATCTATTTCAGGCCTTCCCCAATCAACTTCCGCCCATTCGGTTTTTCGCCACGGAAAGTCTGATACATCAAATGTTCTAGAGCCATATTCTCCTTTTGGATCAAGTACTTTAAACAATTCGCCACTCTCCCACGGATCAGTACCAAAAACTGCCTTTTCTTGATAGCCACATTCTGCATTAAATGCGTGACACCAAGCGTTTGTGTCTGTAGCAACAAGACCATATTTCTTAGCAGCCTTAATTAATAGACGCGTCATCGGGTTGTATGGCTGAGATGTATTAGGGTCATAATCAGGATCAACATCAGCAGATAATCTTGCCCATTGTCCGTGTCTTGGCGAAAAAGGAGCTTGATCTTCCGGAGCCTTGCCGTCTGATAATTGTGCTGGCCACGAAGGTTCTAATCCACGTGCAAAATTCGCCGTAGTAAATGCCAAAGCGTGATCAATATAACCCCGACGTATTTCCGATATGCCAATAAAACCAAGCGAGTTGTGCATACAAACTACAGCAGAACCACCGCCCTGGCATTGCGTAGCATAATTTGTCTTAGCTAAATCAACCAAACCAGGCTTTGCCAGAGAAAACCCTCCGGTAGCAGCAGTCCAGTGCTTTGGTGTACCATCTTTTGCGGGTTCCACAAAAAAATACTCACGCATAATACCTGTAGCTATGTCATAAATCGCCATACCAAGGTCACCATTCTGAGCAGGTTTTGCAAAATGTGGCCAAGGAATTTTACCTAATAAATAATGCGATATTTCATCTGCAGTAATTCCGTAACCACGACATTTATCCATATATTGATATTCACAACGAGGATGAGACGAATCAACCAAATAGGTTGCAATTGGTCTAGTACCTTGCGCACTAGTATTTATACCAGTCTTTGCGCCAAACGCACCAGCGCCCCATGGAGTTGGAGAATTATCATCCATCCATTTTGCCATCGCGTCTGAATTAGGAGCTAACGGCATATTACTGACGTCTCGCTGCCAAATTGTTCCTTTGCCTATATAATTTGGCGCATACATTGACTCTAAAACAGCTCCAGGAAATTTATCAGCGTCTACGGTTACCCATTCGCCATTTCGGAATATACACGGCTCAGTCGCTAACCAGCGACCAGGAGTTGACTGCCAAACTCGCATTGTCATCTTATATAACCCCCAACACCTTAATGCCGCCTATACGTAGAACACCCTCGGGTGATGGCCATGTAAGGAACTTAATCCTATCACCCCAAGTAGTCGTGTCGCGGGTGCCATCATATGACATAGAAGTTCCATTAGGTGATGTTACGCTAATTATACGGCCCTTACGACGAATCTTCCAAACACCAATAGCAGATGCATCTCTCCTAAAGATTCCGCCCGGTATAGGACGAACATGTATTTGAGTTCCATCTATAAAAAATTGAATCTCTGGACCACCGCCACCACTACTGGTAGTCGTCATATTCAACGCGAATCCTGATCCACGAGAAGTTGGCCACTCTTTAACGTCGATATCTATTTCAACGTCGTCTGTTAGTGGCTCAATTATTTGAAGCAAATTAGAGTTGGAGCTGCTGTGAATCTCATTATTACCTGCTAAGACTGAGACGGCCGTAAATCCTATCGGCGCACACCAACGTATTCGACGAGCGCCAACGATAGGAAACTCACGACCATAACGCACATGATGCACAGTAGGCGCACTTGCCGGAACTAAAGACTCACCAGCTGTACCACGAAAATCATCAGCCGAAAGCAACTGAAGATTTGTTGGCTTACCGTACACTCTCGTCCAGGTTGCATCGCCAATTGATAAATATCCCGGTAGCGCTTCAGCTGTAATTGTTACCGTGCGCTCACCACTGCCAGGCACCGAAACCCGGCCACTTATAATATCTTGCCCCATTTTATAACGGAGGCCGACCATACTAGGGACAGTAACTGTATTGTCGGCTATGGAAAAGACGGTGGACTGGCACTAACCGGTATAGGCTGAGACATGCCTGAATCTCGAGCCCAAATAACCGGCACACCATACTTAGTCGTTTCTGTCGGAGGAGTAGATCCGTATTCTATCCAATACCCCTGAGCCTGAGCCTGCATTTGAGGAGTCCATTGCGCAGTTCCGCCCCCACCACCTCCAGCAGGAATTGCATTAATTTTTGCAACAAGCGGTGACGCTAATTTATCTTCAGTAATTGCCGCATTTTGAATAGCATCTTTTCCAACAGTGGACGGCTTCAAATCTCCAGACTCTGTGTGAATTTGTCGCAAATATTCATTTAATATTATGCCCCAATTTCCATCGTCGCCACCAGGCTGCGGTAACCTTGCCATCTTATCCTCCCTGTATGCAAACTAACCTTTAGCTTTTATCCTATAATATATAATTACTGTAAAAATTGCAAAATATTATCAAATTACATGCCACCATAACGACTTGCACCATACGCAGAAGTTTTAGCAATAGCAACCTGACGAGGCTGCTTTTGCTGATACATAAAATCGACTATCGATCGCACAATCGTTCCGCCGCCCATAACAAACAGTCCTGCAATTCCAACATTTTTTAGAAATTCCCGACGATCCATCGGTTTATCTAATAATTCGTTAACTTGAATTGGTGTGTTCATAGTTTCCTCTTTTTTTGTTTTTTCTATTGTTGTGGTAAATTATATCACCACATATTTAAGTATGCAAATATATTTTATACAAGCTTTACAGATCTAGAAGGAACGGATACCGAAACAGACCGAGATGGTATAGAAAATCCATCTACAGATCGAGACAAAGATCTTCTTATTGGTACAGGTTTTGAGACTGTTTTCTTCGGAACAACCTTCTTATTTGCTACTAGAGATGGTTTTTCTGCCTTCATCGCCACAAATCCATCAAGCGAGCGACGACTAACCAATGTGTGATTTGATGCTGGTTTTTTCACTAAGATTGGAGTCTCTAGCTCGGAACGAACAGACTCTTTCTTCGCCTCCATAGGACAAGGTTTGATTTTTTTTGCAGTATGATTTGCCAACTCGTTATCTACGACGATCGAACGAGTCAACAAACCGTCTTTCGATTTTTTATCCGCTCGCTTACGGTTTTTCAATAGGATAATTACTATTCCCACTTGATACATCACAATTATCGGAACCGCTAATAGCAATTGATTTACAGCATCTGGAGTTGGAGAGATGACCGCAGCAAATACCACAGACCAAAGAATAACGTGTCGCTGACCAGACATTAGCATCCGCGGAGTCATTGGTTTTATGCGATTTATGATTGCCATGAATAGAGGCAATTGAAATAACAATGCCCCGGCTAGCAAGTATGTCATTACAAACGAAAGATACGACTCAACCGTCAGCATAGGGCTGATGTTTTTCAAGTCAAAACTAGTCAAGAATTGAATAGCTGCCGGCAACGCTAGAAAGTATGAAAAAGCAACGCCAACAGCTGCCAGCAATAAAGAACTTAGGGAATATCCAAGCACTCCTCGTAACGTCGTTTTCTCGACCGCAGGCATAACAAAGCGATATATATGATATAGCGCAACAGGTAGAGCCCCAATCATTGCAGCATAAATGCACACTTGTACGGCAAAATTAAAAGCACCCCCTGGCGTTAAATACACCAAAGATAAATTATTTCCAAGCGGCTTAAGCAATAACGCTACAATTTTATCGAAAAATGGATACACCGCCGCACCAGTTACCAAAAAAGCAAGTGCAACAATAGCAAGTCGCCATTGCAACTCTCGGATGTGATCCATAAATACTGGCGATGAGCCAGAAACTTGTGACGAGTTACTTGTCTTTCGCTTCGCCAGATTGCGACGCACTACTCTTTTCATCATCCTCCTTGAACGCTGTCTTTAGTTCTCTTGCTGATGAACCGATACTTCGCGCCAACTCAGGCAATCTTTTTGCACCAAACAATATAAGTAAAATAACTAGTATTACAACCAGCTCCGGAACGCCAATCTGTGGCATAACACATCCCCCTTGTTTTTATAGTATTACTCCTCTATTATAGTAGTAATGCTTATAAAATCAATAGAGTCATGATGAGTAATCGAATTATATTTCACAATTTTTCTACCACTTATAACTGTAGTAGCTACGGTGCAGGCAGTTATACTAACGGCCAGCCATGCACTACTACTGGTCACCAAGAAAGCCATCAAGGAAGTAGTACTTCATATCAGACTGTTACGCAATCTGGTAATCTTCTCGAAAACACCGGAGAATCTTTATTTATAGGTCTTGCAATTGGCATATCTCTGATCGTTATTGCAATTATTCTATTAGTAAATAAAAAGCGCCACTCCAAAAAATAAGTAGCGCACTTATTTCACTATAAACGTCTATTATTGACGAGCAACTTTTACCATTGCGTCGCGAATAACCGAGCCGTTCAAAGCATAACCGGCGCGAAGCTCCTCGGCAATAACTTCCTTGTCGCCATCCGTTGATTCGTCAAATTGAACAGCCTGATGAAATTCGGGATTAAATAAAGTTCCGGGTTTGGCGTCAATTTTTTCCAAACCAATCTCCTTCAATTGCTTATCTAGTTGCTTACCCAGACCAGCTACACCCTTAACCCACGAATTATCTTGAATGTCGTCTGGAATATTGTCAATCGCTCGCTCAATCGTATCAACAACTGGCAACAATTTCATCACCGACTTAGTCTGACCCATTTGATGTGCCGACTGCTTTTCCGCCTCCACACGCTTACGATAATTTTCAAAATCCGCTCGAGTCCGCTGCAGATCCGACGTCAGCTCAGCAACTTCTTTCTCTAAATCTTCAGCTTTTTTATTCTTCGTCATTTTTTCCTCCTTTTAAATGGCAAGACCAGATCACCACCAACCCTAACAGACTCAAAGGCTAAAATACAAATCGCTCCAATAATAAATATTATTATTGAAATTATTACAATCAGCCATGCCGGCAAACCACTTAATAGTCCACCAATCCATTCAGCCATTACAATACCTCCTCTAGCATCGCGCCCGTACGACGCACCAGTTCCATCGTTCGACGATAATTTTGCCTTGTCGGACCAATCACACCGATGTAATTATCACCACCAGACGATGACTTAAATTTACTTATAATCAATGTAGCTCCACTGCTTTTACCGATTGGGTTTTCGCTACCAATAAACACATTTAACGGTTCGTCCGGCGCCGCTTCACGAAGCCACGGCTCGATATTGTCAATCAATTTAGCAACCGCCTGAACGTGATCGCCATCGCCAAACTCTGGCTGGCTGAACAGTTGAGTCATTCCATTCATATACAAATTACCGTTAAAAGACGCAAATCCAAAATTGCCAGTCGCCTCAACCAATCCATCAACCGCACTACGAATTGCCTTGCCTGAAGCATCGACGTGCGAGTTAACATTAGCTTCAATCACTCTAGTGCTACTATCAATACTGCTTGGCAATTCCGTCATCTGAGCCGCCGTGATTCCATTGACATAAAAACGATATCCCTTATCTGTCGGAATTCGACCCGCGCTCGTGTGGGGCGCCTCAATAAATCCCATCTCCTCAAGTTTTGCCATTTCACTGCGAATCGTGGCGCTACTCACGCCAAACAGTTTGGCTAGCGTTACACTACCAACTGGCGCCGCAATTTCAGCGTATTGCTCAATAATGGCGACAAGGATTGCTTGTTGACGTTCGGTCATAGTCCAATTATATCGCAAATCTAGCACTCATACAAGCAGAGTGCCAAGCCTTATCGTCTTTCCGTAAAGTAGCGCGCCGCATCTGAAGAGAACAACATCATGATCATAATATGCACGCCAATTGAAGTCAAAAGCAGCATAATCGACGCGTTAATCCGCCCAATTGTCACAGATAAAGATTCGGTAACGATAGCTAATGCCGCTACAGAAAGTAGTGAAATTCGCGCCCGATTACTTCCTCGAAGTAGCAGCCCAACCAGCACGATTTCCGCCACGACCAACAGAACATTAAATCCAGCCATCATCGACAGTACGGTGTTTGCAGCATTTACATCAATTCCACCCATATTGGCAACCTGCGCTAAAGTAGTCGGCCAGCTAGAAAAGTCCACCAGCATTTGCCCAATTGTGAATAACGATGCCAGAATCATCAACCCACCACCAATTAAAATCTGCGGTGGTCGACGACTCCAAAGCTCTTCCAGTAGCGTTTCGTGATTGCGAGGATGACGATCATAAACCGTACCATCCATAATCACTCCAAGCCGTGTTGAAGCCGTTGCAGCATTATCAACCTTTATCCGACCGACTTCCAAAATCGGCAAATCGCCATCAGTGCGAATGGAATCCCCGAAACCATTGCGCGAATGATAGCCCGTTGAAAAATCCTTCAATATCGTCACTCTAACATTTTTATTGCTACTTTTAACCGACTCAATAATATAATCCCGTTCAATGTCGATATTCTCGTCAATTTTGTGCGTAAACTGGAAAGTAAACAGAGAAAAGCCAACACTCTTATCGTACGTACCAGCCGCCAACCAATCAACTCGATGGCCACCAGGAAGAAGCCAGCCAGTTGGGCATCGCCAAAACCTAACATGATGACGACGCC
>ENA-OWLZ01000361-OWLZ01000361.1-metagenome-genome-assembly--contig:-NODE-361-length-12572-cov-5.191340_pt1 | contig 12572 bp, 13 predicted proteins | sample MGYA00245341_ERZ651117 | MGnify/ENA primary metagenome ERZ651117 (study PRJEB26857, sample SAMEA4031763) | metagenome | biome: human; feature: oral; material: saliva | place: Philippines | collected 2014... | reverse complement strand
CCACAAAGCTTGCTCACGAGAAGAACGCTGAGCTTGCACTCGACGGCGATCTTCAGCTTGACGCAGCTCTTGTTCCTGAGGTTGGTAAGCTCAAGGCTCCATTCTCTAAGGTTGCTGGAAACGCAAACATTCTTGTCTTCCCTAACCTTGAGGCTGGCAACATTGGCTACAAGCTTGTTCAGCGCTTCAGTGGTGCTGAGGCATACGGTCCAATCCTTCAGGGCATTGCTCGTCCTGTTAACGACCTCTCCCGCGGTTGCTCCGCTGACGACATTGTTGGTGTTGTTGCAATTACTGCTGTTCAGGCTCAGATGGCAGACAACAACTAGTCTTTCTGCTCTTCTAACTTGGTATACTAAGCCAGTCTCAAAAGAGGCTGGCTTATTCTTTAGCTGGAGGCATTTATGTCTGAAATTATTTCTATTTCTAGCAACTCTCTTACCGCTTCAATTGACACCATGGGCGCGCAGCTCATGAGCTTACGCAAAGGTGAGTCAGAATACCTCTGGCAGGGAGATTCCAACTGGTGGCCAAGGCGAGCCCCTATCCTCTTCCCCATTGTTGGCGTTCTTAAAGACGGTAAGGCAGAATCTGCAGAAGGTACCATCTCTCTTGCGCGTCATGGACTTGCTCGCCTCAACCAGTTTGAGGTTGTCGAGCAGAGTCCCTCTTCTGTAACGCTCCAGCTAAAGAGCACCGAAGAGACTCGCAAGGCCTACCCCTATGACTTTGAACTGAAGCTGATTTTCTCGGTAGCTGATGATACACTGACGCAAACGTATAAGGTCACTAATCCTGCAAACGTTGTACTGCCGTTTACCCTTGGCGCTCACCCAGCGTTCAACATTCCGATCCCCGGCGTTGAGGCAAGCTCTTTAGACCAATATCATCTATCGTTTACGCGCTCCTGGACCAGCTACGGTCCTTCCATTACCGACGATGGGCTTTGTGACTACACCACTCCTCAGAAACTTATTATGGACTCTGATACGCTTAACCTGTCTTGGGAGCTTATTGATCGCGAGAAGACCATCACACTTGAAGACGTCCCTGATAGACGCATTACACTAACAGCTCATGCTGAAAATGTGTCTGATTCACACGGTATTCAGATGGACTTTGAGGGTTTTGATTACCTTGGTATTTGGAGCGCTGCTCCTGCTTGTCCATTTGTTGCACTTGAACCTTGGTGTGGCATTGCCGATACCGTTGACTGTGACGGCATCTTTGAACACAAACCAGGCATCATAAGCCTTGAGCCTGGTCAGAGCATTATTAAAACTTTGAATATCAAGGTATTCTGATGTTTATCAGAAGAGCTACTGCCAAAGATCTCAGCGCTGTTGCAGATTTGTACGACATAGGTCGTCAGACTATGTATCAGCAAAATAACACGTTTCAATGGAATGAGAACTATCCTCTCTTAGAAGACGCTGTTGCTGATTATGAAAGATGTGGCCTTTTTGTAGTCACTGAAGATGAAACATCTGAAGAAATCATTGGCTGTTTTTCGCTTTTAGCGGGACCAGATGATGCATACACCAATATTGCTGAAGATAGCTGGATAAATGACTTCGATTATGTAGTTATTCATCGAGTAGCTGTTAAATATACAGGTTGCGGAATTGCAACCTACATGTTTAGATGGATTTGTGAGAACTATCCCAATGTGCGCTTAGATACACATGAAGCCAATGTTGCTATGACTACAACACTTACACATACTGGTTTTGTGTATTGCGGCAAGGTAGTTGGACACGATAAAACACCTCGTGACGCATTTCATTTTGTTGCCCAATAAGCAGCAAGAAACGCTTTGAACAAAAAATGAGCCTGTGAATTAATCTCACAGGCTCTTTTACGTTTAACTTACATTGTTGTAGCGTACGTTACTGAACGCGCTTCTTACCAAGAACACCAGCTGCAATAAGAACAGAAGATGCAGCTGCTACAGAAACTGCAGCAAAGGAAGCATCACCAGTTGAAGGAAGCTTAGACTCCTTCTTCTTTGGCTGCTTTGGCTTCTTAGGAGTCTCTGAAGGTGGAGTGGTTGGAGTTGGAGGAACGTGAGTATTAGTAACAGTAAAGCCACTGGTAACATCACCAGTTACCTCAGTGGTATAACCCTCAACCTCGTCCTCAACAACGGTGTACGTAATAGCTGTTGTAGTGCCAGCCTGATTCTTATCGAGGTTACTAAATGTTGCAGTCCAACCATTTGCGTCAGAAAGAACCTCGCTCTTACCAGTGTCTACGCCGTCTGCATAAAGGTGTACGGTAACTGAAGTAGGACGAGTACCGTCAACGTTGTTCTGGTCATCCCAAACCTTAGACACAGAAACACTTACCTGCTGATCACCAGTTGCAGTACCGGCACCGCGAGGGTTAATCCACCAACCTTCACGAGTGAAGTTATCAGTGTTGCCATCAAAATCAAGAGTTGCTCTATTGTCTACCTGGGTAACGTTGGCTGGAACAATGGTCTTGTACTCAAGCCAGCAATCCTGGATAAGTGGTTGGAAACCAGCAAAGTTAACCTGATTATTGAGTCGAGCAAAATCAAGAGTGTAACCATTAGGAGTAAAGGTAATTGCAGGAAGAATCTGATCCGCAGAAAGCGTCTGAACAGCACCGTTAACAAGGTGGAGAACAAAAGAGTGCTTAAGATATGGACCAGCAAGCTCATCTGAAGGATTAATGCCAGTACCAGTAAGCTTTGATGCATCAACGGTATAAGGATTTACAATCTGATCCTTAACAGTGGCATTAAGCAGACCAACCTGAGTAATATCAGATGGAGTTAGGTTAACAACCCAGCTGGTAACGTAATAATCATTTCCAGTTGTAATAGTTGCACCAGAAGGAAGTGTATAGGTTGTCTCTGCAGTTGCGCCAGTTCTGTTGTACTTAGTAATTGCAGTATCCATTGCAGCAATAGAACCGCCATACGTCATGTTAAGGCTGGTGTTACCAATATTGAGCGTAGTGCTACCATTGCCTCTCCGTGCAATTGCGCTTGACCAATTGAGCGAGAAAGACATCTGGCCATGCACGTTAAGAAGACCCGCAATATTGTTATTGAAGGTAACAGTCATGGTATTAGGGTTACTGGTAGGAGTTGCAGTACCAACAGAAATACTATTTCCGTTTGCATCTACACCCATAACCTCAAAAGGAGCTGGAGTATTATTCTCTAGCTCTGGAGGAAGCATAATAGTAAAGGTATCACCTGGTTGTGCGGGGGCACCATTATTAAGTGCATAATCAAAACTAACGCGCACGTTACTACCAACTAATGTTGTATAGCTAGCATTTGAAATAGTTGGTGTGTACTCAACAGCTTGTGCCTCTGTGTTGAATACAGTGAGCGCAGCAAATACAGAGAGCACAAACATAACTGCAAAGCTCAAAGACCTGCTAACTAAACCCTTAGACTGCATGATACTCCTCACAGCTAGTTCAAAGATTTATTTATCTGCACACAAATAGCTGTACAAAACAATAAGATTTCTTTGAAACTCTAACTTCTTTCTTAAAAATATAAAGTTCTAAAGTACTAATGTCAAAGAACTATCTATATCTTCATAAAAAAACTCCCGCAAAGAGTGCGGGAGTTAATATTTTTTTGGATTGTAAAGAAAGCTTACTTACCCAGAAGCTCCTGAACGTCAAGAGCAATCATATACTCCTCGTTGGTAGGAACAACCAGGACGCGTACTTTTGAATCTGGAGCAGAGATGTCACGGATTTCACCGGAACGAACCTTGTTCTTCTCCTCATCAATCTTGACGCCCATCCACTCAAGCTCTTTAACAACGCCAAGACGCATCTCATCGGAGTTCTCGCCAATACCAGCGGAGAATGCCATGGTATCAAAACCGTGCATAGCCTGAGCCATCACCATGATGAGCTGAGAAGTACGGTAATAGAACATCTCAAGTGCAAGCTGGCAATCCTTATCGCCTGCGTGAGCGCCATCCTCAATATCACGAGAATCGGAATGGCCAGACAGAGCGAGAAGACCAGACTGCTTGTTCATCATAGTGTCAATCTCATCGATGGAGTAACCACCAACGCGAGAGAGATAGAAGACAGTAGCTGGGTCAATAGTGCCGCAACGAGTACCCATGATAAGGCCATCAAGTGGAGTAAGACCCATGGTGGTCTCAAGATCGCGACCATCCTCAATAGCGGAAAGAGAAGCACCAGAACCAAGGTGGCAGCTAACCAGCTTGTGAGTCTGACCGTTGGTAAACTCATTGGTTGCGCGCCAAATGTAGCGATGAGAAGTACCGTGAGCACCGTACTTACGAACGTGATACTTGTCAACGACATCGCGAGGAAGAGCATAGCGATGTGCCTTCTCTGGCATATTGAAGTGGAAAGAAGTATCGCAAACGATTACATTGCCGACCTCTGGGAAGAGTTCGCGGCAAATCTCAATAACATCAGCTTCAGCATAGTTATGAAGAGGAGCAAGTGGAGCAACCTCACGAACCTGAGCCAAGACCTTATCGTCTACAACAGCAGACTCTGGGAAGTACCAACCACCCTGAACAACACGGTGACCAATGCCATCGATTGGCTTATCAATAGTCTTAAGGATGTCAAAGACATGCTTAATAGCAGTCTTGTGATCAGGAAGAGCAACCTCAAGCTTCTGCTTCTCTCCACCAAGCTCCTCGTGACCAACAAAAGAACCTTCGATACCGATACGCTCGCAGTTTCCTTTTGCGTAAACCTCGCGGGTGTCAACGTCAAGAAGCTGATACTTAAGAGATGAGCTACCTGCGTTGATAACCAGTACGTTCATGTGACTCCTCTTTCCGTGAAGCAGTGCAGACTATTAAGTCTTCCTCTCCTACTTCAAACAAACATAACCGCATGACATCATAAACCCCAAGATACCCTGGAGTTAAATAGACGGACAAAAAACTTGAATATTTTTATTCTTCGCCCATTGAATCATTAAGTTGTCTGCCACCCAAAACATGGAAGTGGACGTGATTGACTGACTGGCCGCCATGCTTTCCAGTGTTGGTAACAACACGGAATCCAGTCTCTTTGATTCCCGTCTTTTCTGTTACCGCAGCAATAGCTTTAGTAACACTTTCAAGCGTTGCGGCAGGAATACCGTCAATAATGTTGTCGTAGTGATTCTTAGGTACAACAAGAACGTGGACAGGAGTTAGAGGATTTAAGTCATTAAAAGCTACAACGTTCTCATCCTCATAGAGAAACTCTGTGGGGATTTCTTTGTTAGCAAGCTTACAAAAAATGCAATCAGACATAACCTCTCCTTTACTCATCTAAATATGCAGTAGAAGGCGCTGCGGTTGTATCAGTAATTGCAGCTCCTGCCTGAGACTCATCAAGTAGAACCTTAACCTTCTGCTCTGCAGTATCAAGTCTTCCACGCAAATCTTTTACAAGCTCAACACCACGAGCATACAGAGCCAAAGACTCCTCGAGCTCCAAATCTGTACCCTCAAGCTTACGAACAATCTGCTCAAGCTCGATGGAGGCATCTTTAAAAGTCAGCTCTTCAGTCTTCTTAGTATCCATGTTGTTCCCCTTATCTATGAAAGCTCAATATCAGAAACAGTTGCCTTAATTGTTCCATCCGTCATTTTGACAAGCAATGAATCTCCAACCGAGGCATCTTTGGCCGTTTTAATGACAGACCCTTTTTCATCTTGGACATACGCATATCCCCTTGTAAGAACCTTTAGAGGAGAAAGTGCATCTAATTTTCCTGCAAGCGAAGACAGCAAAGTCTCATGTGGATGGAGCATGGCAGCACTAGCTCTGGTTAGCCTTTGTGACTCGACAGAAAGCATCTCTTTCTTTCTTGCAAGAAGCGCTGGCAGAGCGTCCATAAGCCTTTGCTCAGTCTGATTAAGGTCTTCTATTCTTGTAGAAATAATATAAGCAGGATCTTTCAAACAAGGCCGGTCAGACAGCTTTTCTAACTGGAATTTTTTACTTGCGAGAGCATTTTTCATTGCCAAGTTAGAGCGTTGCTCAACAGATGTAAGTCCCGTTTTATAGAACTGCAAAATCTTTCTTGTAGCATTTCCAAGGCGAGAAATTCTGTTGTTAAACGTAGTTTGTAACTCACTAATAGCGGGAGCCACAGACTCTGCAGCAGCAGTTGGCGTTGAGGTCCTTCTATCAGAAACCATATCTGCAATGGTGGTATCGGGCTCATGGCCAATGCCCGTGATAACAGGAACTGGACATGCAGCAATAGCGCGAGCCACTCCCTCATCATTGAAACACATAAGGTCTTCGAATGAGCCACCTCCACGCACTAGCAAGATTGCATCTGGCCGTGTAGTTGCAGCAACCTGGAGAGCTCTAATAATAGTTGCAGGTGCATGAGCACCCTGAACAGCACAGCCAGATACCTCAAGCTCTACAAGAGGGTTTCTGCGCGCAAGCGTACGCTTAACATCATCAATGACGCTGCCAGAAAGTGAAGTAACTACACCAATGCGTGAACAAAACTCTGGAATGTAGCGCTTTCTGGAAATGTCTGTAAGACCTTCTTTTTCTAGCTTTTTAGCGAGCTGCGCCACCTTTTGGCGAAGGTCTCCTTCTCCGGCAATCTGAATAGTACGCGCATGAAAAGAAAGCTTGCCGCTTGAAGCGTAAATATCAAACTTTCCTGTCATCTGGATTTTCATACCATCTTGCAACGTAATGCCGCTAGCAGCATAAATCTTTGACCAAACAATAACTGCCATAGAACTAACAGGATCTTTTACGTCAAAGTAGCAATGCCCAGACTTGTAGTTTGGGCCCCTAAATCCAGAAACTTCTCCAACCACCGTCATAGATGGCATTGAGGCAACTTCATTTTTTGCAAAGAGCACCGCATCAGATACTGAAAGAACAGAATCTTCTTTCTCTTGAATCTGATCCATTACTAGTTCCTGCTTCTAGAAGAACCAAGCAGATATAGAAGCTGGAGTGCAGAAACCATTGCAGCGGCTACGTAAGTAAGAGCAGCGGCAATCAATACCTTTTTAGCGCCATTGTAGTCAAAGCCCGCAGGAGCGTTTGCCTTCAAAAAGGCCAATCCACGCCTTGAAGCATCGATCTCTACAGGAAGCGTAACTATATGGAACAAGAAGGTGAATGCATACAGCCAAATTGCTAGCACGGTCATGCCTGAAACATTTAGCAAGACACCAGCAATAAAGACATAGATCCATGCTGCGGATGCTAAATTAACAACAGGAACAAGAGCGGAACGAACGCGAGATGGCATGTACATCTTTGCGGTCTGAACAGCATGACCTGCTTCATGACAAGAAACAGCAACTGAAGCTACGCTACCCTCAGAAAAGTTTGCATCAGAGAGGTGTAGGCAATTGTCACGTGGATCAAAGTTATCGGTGAGCTCACCAGAAATTCTCTTGATGCCAACATTGGCTGCTCCGTTAGCGTCCATCATGGCACGAGCAACAGAAGCGCCGGTGGCATTAAACCCTGAAGGAACTAGAGAATACTTTTTAAATTCATGCTTGATGTACCACTGAGTACCCAATCCGAGCACCAACGAGGCAACTACTAGAACAACGTATGGGATAAACGCACCTGAGTAATACATATTTTTCTCCTATCTATGTATAGAGATGAGTATACCCAACTCACCGGACAAAAAGTCAGGTTTGTAAGAGTAATCATGCTTAACCCTAGGTAAAACGCTGCTTTTACAGTAGCTCTACTCGACCATTTTTAACTGTTAGTCCTACCTCGCCATTGAGTAGTCCAACAAGCTGCTTGCCTACTAATTGATAACGCCATCCAGTTTTAAGTCTTGCATCAGCCTTGTCCAAAAGCAGATCAGTAAGATCATCTTTATTGGCAATTAGCGGAGATGCAATTCCCTCTTTTTCTGAAACAATCCTGATAAGAGCATACATAAGCTCAACAACACCTTCAGAGCCAGCTGAAGGATGAGCATGATGTTCGATTTTTGGACACTGATCTGCGGGTGTCTTTTGTCCACACTTAATTGCATCTAGAAGATGCACTACCCCACCTTGAGAGATTTGCTCAGTGCCGCGGATTTTGCGCAGTCTATCTGGTGTTGTAGGAACACGGCGACAAATCTCAATAATGAGTTCGTCTGAAAGCACCCACTTACGTGGAACATCTCTTTTAGCAGCAGTATCTTCTCGCCAGGCACACACCTCTCGAGCAATAGCAAGTTGTCTGCGCGTAAGCGAGCCAGAACGTTTTAAGCGGAGATATGCCTGATAGGGATCTCGACGATACTGCTCAATATTAGTATGCTGGTCCATCTCTGGCTTTACCCAGCTCAGACGATCAAGCTTGATGAGCTTCTCGACCATTTGATTGTAAATTGCGGGAAGATATCTCACGTCATCCTCGGCATATACCAGCTGCTCTTTATCAAGAGGTCGCTTTGACCAGTCTGTTAAAGACTCGGCCTTTGCAAGCTTAACGTTAGCAAAATTTTCTACCAGACCGGCGTAGCTCACCTGCTGACGCATGCCCAAAAATGCAGCTGCTACCTGCGTATCAAATACAGGAGCGCATGCGCAATCCATTTTTTCTAGCAAAACTTCAAGGTCTTGTGAGCACGCGTGAAAAATCTTGACAATCTGCGGATTTTCCAAGAGGTCTTTAAGCGGAGTTAGGTCATCAATAAGTAACGGATCAATCGCAGCAATCTCTGAACCTGTGGAAACCTGCACCAGGCAAAGCTTGGGGAAGTAGGTTTTCTCGCGAAGAAACTCCGTATCAACTGCAAGGATATGCGAAGTCGTTGCTCGCTCACAAAATGCGGAAAGTTCTTCTGAGGTTGCTATATACAATGCGTCCATCCAATTGCCGATTAAGTACCTAACGTAAAGCGATACACTCATACGTATCAAAATGATATACCAGCTTGTTGCAAATCTTCGGAGGATATATGAGAACCCTCATCATTCACAATCCTTGCTCGGGTTTTAGCTCTGACGCAATCTTTGAATTTGAGCGCGCTCTTCTGAAAAGCGGCGACGAATGCCTGGTAAAGCTAGTTGAAAGCCATTGGCACACAGATGAGGTTCTGAGTTCTGTTCAGCCTGAAAATTTTGACGTAGTGGTGCTCTCGGGCGGAGATGGCACTGTATCTAGCCTGCTCTACGGCCTTAGAGGATGCCAGACACCTATTTTGGTCTTCCCTTCTGGAACCGCTAATCTTCTGGCAGCAAGTATTGGAAACGCTCCTGAGCCCAACGCACTGGCGCTGGCCTGCAGAAACCTTCAGACCGCTCAGCTTGATCTGGGTGAGATTACCTGGACCACAGTATCGGGAGAAACCCATGTAGCTGGAGTTCCTTTAATGGCCGGTACAGGCCTTGACGCAGAAATTATGCGTTCAGCTATCCCCCACAAACAAACCTTCGGAGAAGCCGCATACTTTACTGCGGCCTTAGCCAACCTTATGCCGCCAGTACACGACTTCAAAATTACTGTTGATGGCAAAGTACATGAGCTTCAGGGCATTGGCTGCCTTATTGCAAACAGCTCCATGATGCAAGCTGGAATTGAACTGGCCCCTGGTAATCGCATGAATGACGGTCTGCTTGAGGTTATTGTCATTGAGACTCACATGACTGCAAAGCTAGTACGCCCACTGCTTTCTGGCATCTTTGATCGCACGGGAAGCTCGCTTGGTAGGCCCTACCTCAATAGCTTTAGCGGCAAAGAAATTACCGTTGAATCAACAGCGCCTATGCCACTAGAAGTAAATGGCGAGGTCACCTGCCACGACATTTACGCCTATTCTGCTAGGTGTCTTCCTGGCGTGGTAAACGTTGTGGTGGACCACATGAGCCCCTACAGTGAAAAAGTATAAGAGCAGTTAAACGGCACTTTCTATACTCTTTGGGAGCGCGTTTTCTTTTCTTTCGTTTTCGTAACATTCAGCCAAAAAGATTGCACGTAACCGTCAGATTAACTAATCTTTTATAGATACATTGCTAAAGTACGCACGCAAAATTCTGATGTTGCGCACAGTTGATGGGATATTTTTTGGTTGACGTTTCTAAAATTCGCGAGAGGTTCGATGAGCTTTCGACTCCTATTCTGAAGTCCGGAAGACTCTACCAACTTGCAACTTTTACACAACATGGAACTACCAGCACGCTCGACCACGTTATTGCGGTTGCTTATAGCAGCCTTGCCTTTGCCATGAACGCTGGTATCAAAGTTGACGAGCATGCCCTTGTACGTGGCGCGCTTCTTCATGACTACTACCTCTATGATTGGCACGATCACGAGGCCGCGCCAGACAACTGGCACGGATTTACACACCCTCGCCATGCACTTAATAATGCCCGCGAGGATTTCCCTGATTTAACCCCTGTTGAGGAAGACATCATCTTGCATCACATGTTTCCTCTGGTTCCTATTCCCCCTCATACCAAAGAGGCTTGGATTGTAACAACTTGCGATAAAGCTTGTTCAACTGCAGAAACACTAACAGGCAATCCATACAAAAAAGAGGGTTTCCGCCCAACGGGTTTCTCGACACCTGAAAGCGATTTTCAGGGTACAACAAACAGTGAGTCTAATGAGTTTAACGACTACATGGATTACGGAAACCTCTCGTGAGCACCATGACTGAGACGCTACGTACACTCTTTGCACTCGATAAGAATATTGAGCTCTTTGTGCAGTATCTGCCTCAGATGGTCATAATTTTTGCGCTGATCTCTTTTGGTGGTTGGGTGTACGAGACCATTTATTGCTCCGTTGTTGAGGGAGAATTTACCAAGCGCGGTTTTCTTTTTGGTCCTACCTGCCCTATTTATGGCATTGGAGCGCTTGCGGTTTGGCTGGTACTTGGCCAGATTTCCAATCCGCTTATTGTCTTTATTATTGGCGGATTATTAGCCACCGTTATTGAGTACTCGACCGGCCTCTTTTTGGAGCGTCGCTTTAAAAAGAAGTGGTGGGACTACTCCATGTTTAAGTTCAACTTGCATGGTCGAATTTGTCCCCAGGCCAGCGCGGTATTTGGTGCGTTTTCTGTTACCTCAGTTTTTGTGCTCGTCCCAACGATGCTTAATATTTTGATGATTTTCTCCAAGCATACTATCTCGGTTGTGGCGTTTATTGTGGTTACGCTTTATTTTTTGGACACGATTGCCAGCCTTCTTTGGAACGGACCAACCACTCATCACAAAGTTGAAGCCGCAGCTCAAGATGCATCAATGAAGGTTGAAGAAGCCGCACAGAATGCGTCACAGAAAGTAAGCGCTGCAGCGCAAAATGCATCGCAGAAAGCAAACGCAGCAGCTCAAAAGGCAAATGCAGCGGCCCAGAATGCAACTCTTATTGCTACCCAAAAGGCTCAACAGGTTTCACAAAAAGTTCAGGTAACTAAGCAGAAACTTGACGATACCACGCAAAAAGTCAGAGACCGCTTGCCGGGTTCGTTCCCATGGGACAACTAGGCGGGTTTCTCGGCATATTGTAATACCTCAGCAAACGCTGATTTCGAGTTTGGATTTGTATGTACACCATTGAAAGTAGAGTTAGATATAGCGAGTGTGATGAGACCGGAAAGCTTTCCCTGGTAGGCGTTATGAACTATTTGCAGGACTGCTCGACGTTCCACTCAGAAGATATTGGCCGCGGCTTTAAGCAACTGACCAGCGAGGGATACGCATGGGTTCTGGCAACGTGGCAAATCCAAGTTGACCGTCTTCCCCAGTTTGGCGAGAAGATCTGCGTAGGTACCTGGTCGTATCAGATGAAGGGTCTTCAAGCATCTAGGTCGTTTGTTATTAATGATGCAGATGGCGCAACCATCGTAAAAGCGGACTCTACCTGGTATTTGATGGATATCATTGAAGGCAAGGCTGCTCGTGTTCCAGAAAGCGAAAACGTCTACATTACTGGCGAGCCTCGCGTAGATTTGCCACCAACTCCTCGAAAAATTGCACTTGATGGAAATGTTGTTGATGGTCCAGCCATTCATGTTTCTCAGCAGCACCTGGATACAAACAAGCACGTCAACAACGCTCAGTACGTGCTCATGGCCGTTGACACGCTTGTGGCCCTTGGCTATTCTCACAAGCTGCGTCGCATTGTGGTGCAGTACAGGAGCCAGGCGCACTTGGGCGACACCATTACTCCCCAGGTATACGCCGATGAGACGGGTTTCTCGGTAGTGCTCAAAGATGCCGAGAGTTCCACCGTTTTTGCAACAGTCAGGCTGGAGGGATAACATGACCGAGGCCAAAACAGTCAATGTAGCTGCAGCTATCTTCTATAAAGACAACAAAATTCTTGCCGCGTGTAGAGCTGATGCGGATAATGCTGGCTTCTGGGAGTTTCCTGGCGGAAAAGTTGAGGCTGGAGAAACCTCAGAGCAGGCGCTGCGTCGAGAAATTCAGGAAGAGCTGCACTGTAGCGTGCAGGCAGCGTTTTTCTATGACACGGTAGCTTACTCCTACCCCACCTTTGACCTGCATATGGATTGTTATATCTGCACGCTGGGTGAGTCTGAAAAGCCTGTCGCGGATCCAGAGATTCACTCG
>ENA-OWLZ01000360-OWLZ01000360.1-metagenome-genome-assembly--contig:-NODE-360-length-12577-cov-11.756748_pt1 | contig 12577 bp, 10 predicted proteins | sample MGYA00245341_ERZ651117 | MGnify/ENA primary metagenome ERZ651117 (study PRJEB26857, sample SAMEA4031763) | metagenome | biome: human; feature: oral; material: saliva | place: Philippines | collected 2014... | reverse complement strand
ACCAGTGGAATAATCGCATTTCTAAATCCATGCTTGAACGCGACTTCGAAGCGGCTTAAACCTTTCGCGCGCGCCAATTCAATATAGTCCGAATGCAATACTTCGACCATTTCCGTTCTGACAAAACGCGCCGAATCGGCAATCGGTGAAATCGCCAGCGCCATCGTTGGAAGAATCGAAGAGATAAACCCTTGATTCCATAGTGCAATTGGTAGAATTGGGAAAATGACCCCAAAGACTAATTGAAGCACTACGGCAAATACAAAACTTGGAACCGAACGTCCAATAATCGCAAAGAATGTTGCGAGTGTATCCACCCATGTATTTTGTTTCATGGCTGCAATCATTCCAAGTAGCGACCCTACCACTGTCCCGAAGATTAAGGCTTGGAACCCTAATTGGAAACTTGGCCCAACCCGAGAGAAAATCAGATTGGCGACCGTTGAGTTATATTGGAACGATTGTCCAAAGTCCAAACGGAATAATCCAGTAATGTAAATCCAATATTGAACAAATACAGGCTTATCGAGTCCATACTTGGCATTCATAATTTCTAGTTGCGCCTGCGTTAACTGTTCTTCATTGGCATATGGAGACCCAGGTAATAGTTTCATTAGAAAGAATGTAATCGTAGCAATCAGGAATAAGGTTAGAAACATGTAAAATACACGTTTTCCGATATATTTTAAATAGGTTTTCAACTCTGCACCTCCATTGATATCTTCATTCTTTTTCATCATACTATCTTAAGAATTAAAGTTTCAACTAATTAGTTTCAGGATAGCCGTTGCGTATTGTCAAAAGTTCTGCTACAGTGAAAAGAACGACACGAAAAGGAGGAAGCATATGTCATTCGACTATAAAAAAATAGGACTCATTTCTGGAATCCTACTATTATTATGTATTGGCTATGTAATGCTGACGGGTCCCTTTAGTCTTCTTGCCCTCAGCAACGCTCTTTTTATGTGTGCACTTGTTTGTTTAATGATCGGTATTTTTGCCTATTTAAGTCGCACCGACTTCTTCACCCTTTTCTTGAAGAGTTTCACTCCTAATAAGGAGCATAAAAAGCACACCCTCTTTACCGCATCATCAACATCCCTCTTTCTAGAAGTAGCCGCAGTTCTTGGAATTTTATCCATTTTGTCGGGAATCTTCCTATTATAAAATGAAAAGCCGTGACCTTTTAAGGTTCACGGCTAATTTTTTGATTATAGTTCTGCAGCTTTTTTCTCAGCCTTTTCTTTTTCGATTTCCTCACGTAATTCTGGAAGAATCTGCGTGAAATCCATACGAAGTTCTTGTCGCAATGATGGCTCCACTTTACGAACGAAGTGGAAGGTCGATAAGCGTTCCATAACACTTTCGGCTTCATCTTTCGCAACATATAAATAGATGTATTTTAAGCGTTTTGAAATATAGTGAATATTCCCAAACTTCTTCAACTGTTTAATTGGTTTCAATGTATACAACCAAACAACGAGTGCTTGTCTTTCTTGTTGTTCCATTGTTTCTCCCTTCTACATAGCTCTTAATTCGATAATTTTTTCTTCTTCCTCTTCTGGAAGTTCTTGTCTTGTTGGCGGTGGTGTCTGTTCGCGACTTTCTTTATCACGTCGCACGGCCCATAGTACTAAACCAATTCCGGCACTGGAAGCAAAGAAGCTCGACCCACCGTAACTGATTAGCGGTAATGGCACCCCTGTTAAAGGCGCTACCCCGACAAGTGCTCCGATATTAATTCCTGATTGAATCAAGAATAAAATCGCCACACCGTAACATAAGTATTTTCCAAATAGATTACGACATTTATTTCCTTTGCGGATAATCGCGATGATTAAACCAAATATCGCAAGAAGTAAAATAAAGATTGTAATAAATCCTAACTCTTCTCCGACAATCGCTAAAATAAAGTCCGTATGGGCTTCTGGTAGGAACCCTGTTTTTTGAACAGAATTCGATAACCCTGTTCCAATCCAGCTACCTCTTGATAAACCAAGATACCCTTGAATCGATTGATAACCAGCACCTGTTGGATCACTCCATGGATTATGGAACGATGTAAAACGGCTTAATTGGTACGCTTTTAATCCGAATTTCTCAAAAATCGAAGTGTCTAAATAAGTGAGGCCATATAACCCAGCAAAGGCAACACCCCATAAAGCTAGTGCGCGGTTCGATACCCCTGTCATAAGACCCAGTAGAACAGCAACTCCTGCAATAATGATGGACGTTCCTAAGTCCGGTTGTAGCATGACCATACCGATGAAGAACCCCGTAATTCCAGCAGGAATGAGATAGAATCTCCAATCGCGTTTACTGCGTTCATTCTTACTATAAATATAAGCCGATGTCCAAATCACAAATAGTTTTACTAATTCGGACGGTTGTAAGCTAAAGAGTTTCAAGTTAATCCAACTCTTCGCTCCGTTTACACTCGGTGTAAATAATACAATCACTAGCAGGATAAAAATCATGCCAGCTACCCCCATCATGACTTTTTCATTCTTCAAGAATTTCTCAGGTAGATCAGAAATCCCTAACGCCATCGAAATTCCGATAATGATAAAGACCAACTGCTTCACCATAAACGCTTCTGAGTTTCCTTGATTGGCAAGAGCGTAGTAACTACTTGCACTATAAATCATGACGAGTCCGAAAACCGAAAGTACCGAATACAATCCCATAATGAGCGGATCCACATTGAGAAGGTGCTTCATTTTTTCATGAAAATTTAACACGTCAAGCCTCCTCTAATTTTGGCGCGACTCTTCGTACACTTGCGTATACATGTCGTTTAATGCGTATTCTAAATCAGCCATAATTTTGTGGCCTTCGTTCGCGTGAATTAATCCAAGTGAAACTGCGAAATCCACTTGTTTCGATAAACCGAACAATTGTGTATCGATAATTTCTTCGAATGCTGGGCATTTTGCCAAGCAAAGATGTGTTTTTTGTTTTGAAATGAGTTGATAAATTTGGTTGGCATTTTCTGTCAACTGAACTAAAGCAGGATTTTGAGTCATCTCACACTCCCCTTTCTATATTCCATGCTCAAAGCATATACTCTTTTAGTATACTTGCATCCACAAAAAAATACCACTAATGCAAGTGGAATTTACGGAAAATTTAAGTGTGCTTGGTGCGTGCTCTTTATAACAGAAATGATTCCGCCTTTCCTAACGGATGTCTTCATAATCACTGTAACGTTGCACCGGTTCGAGCCCCTAGGTCTCTCACCTTTAAAGCCTCAAAGGAGGTGTACGGAATGAATTCCTACACCTCCTAATTCGTTTTAATGCGTATCACGTTACTGTGATTATAGAATCCGTTAGTCTTTGCGGAATCATCTTTGTGCAGCAATACTTTTTCTGCTTTCCACTCTGTTAGTAGTCTTTTGTGTGCCTGCAACTAAAAGAGAATGCTCCCTTTTCATCTAGCTAAAGGTGTGCACTCACTCTCCCACTTTATGAGTTCACAAAAATGAAGTGAGACACTAACACACATCCGGTACAGCTATTATCGCTACTATGAAGAATTCATACTGGGAACTGCAATACACGCTCCATCTCCACTAAGGCATCTCTATGATTGCACAAAAAAGCTATTACGAAGTTCTGCACGGAATCTATAGTAGCAACAATAGCGAATGTAACTGATGCGAATCGGGAGTAAGACAGAAGAAACAATGCACTTCTGTTTCTTCGTCGTCTTACCCCCGCAAGGACAAATAGGATTGACCAAACTGCTTGCCAGTAACGGTCAATCCATTTGTCTACTGCGTCAAAATCAATAAAGTTTATTAATTGATAAAGACAAACTTGAGGCTCAGTAGGGAGTGAGACTACAGGCTCACCCCGGTACAGCTATTGTCGCTACTATGAAGAGTTCCGTCAGAACAGAGTAATAGCGTCTTACTTTTTATTTTCCGGTCCAATCATAGAGAGGCCGACACGACCTTTCTTCAGATCAAGCTCCGTCACCCAAACGGTTACGATATCTCCAACGGCAACGACATCACTTGGATGTTTTACGAAGCCTTTTTTCAATTTCGAAATATGCACAAGGCCGTCTTGTTTCACACCGATATCCACGAACGCGCCGAAGTCGACTACGTTACGAACCGTTCCTTCGAGTTCCATTCCTACTTGTAAGTCTTCCATCTTCAAGACATCGCTACGTAAGATTGGTCCTGCGACTTCTTCACGTGGGTCACGTCCTGGTTTCAATAATCCATCCAGCACTAATTCCAGCGTTTCTTGTCCGATACCAAATTCTTCTTTCAATTCTTTCGTATTCAGACCTTTAAGTGCTTCTTCCAACTCTGGTGAACCAAGCGCTAATTTTTCAGCATTGGCTTTTTTCAAAATGGCTTTAGCAACATCATAAGACTCTGGGTGAATATCCGTTCCGTCAAATGGATTCGTTCCATCGATGATTCGCAAGAACCCAACGGCTTGCTCGTAAGCTTTTGGCCCTAAGCGTGGGACTTTCTTCAATTGCGTACGGTTAGTGAACTTCCCGTTTTCGTCACGGAAGGTGACTACGTTAGCTGCTGTTATTTTCGTTAATCCCGCAATGTGCTCTAAGAGAGCGACACTTGCCGTATTCACGTTTACCCCAACCTTGTTCACGGCTGTTTCAACGACAAAGTCTAATTGCTCATCTAATTGTTTTTCTGGAACATCGTGTTGATATTGTCCAACTCCAACGGCTTTTGGATCGATTTTAACTAATTCGGCTAATGGGTCTTGCAAGCGGCGAGCGATGCTGACTGCGGAACGCTCTTCGACTTGGTAATCTGGAAATTCTTGGCGAGCGATATCACTTGCAGAATACACAGAGGCACCTGCTTCGCTGACGATGGTGTACACCACTTTACGAGGGATTTGTCGCAATTGTTCCGCCACGAATTGTTCAGACTCACGGCTAGCCGTTCCGTTCCCAATCGCCACAAGTGTTACGCCATATTGTTCCACGATGCGACGGAATTGTCCGCCTGCTTGAGCGCGTTTGGCTTCTGAAGCTCCTACGTGAGGGTAAATGACAGACTTCCCTAGTACTTTCCCTGTTTCATCGATCACCGCTAATTTACATCCTGTACGGTACGCTGGGTCGAGCCCTAGAATCACTTGACCTTTCATTGGTGCTTGTAATAATAAGTTCTTCAAGTTCTCCCCGAAAATCGCAATCGCTTGTGTTTGCGCCTTTTCACTTAATTCATTACGGATTTCGCGTTCAATCGCTGGTCCGATGAATCGTTTGTAGCTTTCTTCAATCGCGCCTTCAACAATCGGTGCAGAAGGTGAAGATGGATTTTTGATTTTTTCTTCTTTAATCTTTGTAAGAGGGTTTGTCACATCGACTTCAACCGCCACACGCACGACGTCTTCTTTTTCTGCACGGTTTAAGGCAAGCACGCGGTGAGGAACGATGGATTTCACTGGCTCTTCGTAGTCATAGTACATCTCGTAGACTTTCTTCTCGTCGAGCTCTTCTTTCTTCACAACAGACTTCACGATACCGTTCTTTTGCGTAAATTGACGTAATTGTTTACGGTATTTTGCTTCATCGGAAATCCATTCGGCGATAATTTCTACAGCACCATTAATCGCATCTTCGACCGTTAAAATCCCTTTTTCTTCATTGATAAACGTTGCTGCTTTTTCCTCTACAGAATCCTTCGTCGTCATGAGTAACCATAATGCAAACGACTCTAGTCCTGCTTCTTTGGCAATCGTTGCCTTGGTGCGGCGTTTTTGTTTATACGGACGATAAATATCTTCCAATGCGGTTAAGGTGGTCGCCTTGCTTAAAGCAGCCGTAATCTCAGGCGTGAGTTTGCCTTGCTCGTCAATGAGACGGCTAATTTCTTCTTTCCGTTTTTCGAAGTTTTCCAAATAACGTTGGCGCTCCTCGATTTCACGGATTTGCACCTCATCTAAAGAACCAGTTTGGTCTTTACGATAACGCGCAATAAACGGTACGGTGTTGCCATCTTGTAAGAGCCCTAATACCGTATCGATTTGTTTTGGTTTATATTGAGTGAGTTCTGCCTTCACAAGCGCTACGGAACGCTCGTAAGCAGTGATTTCAGTTGTTTGTTCTGTCATAGTCAACTCCCTTTCTGTCTCCTCTATCCTATCATGAAATAAAAGGAAAAGCACCTAAGCAAAATACCTAGGTGCCCTATTACGGCTAAAGTTTAATAAAATCGTTCACTATCAGCTACTGTTTCCTCTTATAGAAGAGCTAAGATAATGAAGTTAAGGATGAATAATCCTGTAGCCACCCATAAAATTGGGTGAATGTCTTTTGCTTTACCAGTAATGACTTTCACTAAGCAGTAGAAGATGAATCCTGTTGCGATCCCGTAAGAGATACTGTAGCAAAGTGCCATGAAGATTCCGGCAAAGAACGCTGGAATCGCTTCGTCTAATTCGTCCCATTTCACATCTGCGAATGAAGAAAGCATCATCACCCCAACGATAATTAACGCTGGTGCTGTCGCTTCCGCAGGAACAATACCCACGAATGGTGCTAAAAGAGTTGATAATAGGAAGAGCCCTGCTGTAACAACTGCTGTTAAACCAGTACGTCCACCCGCACCGATTCCGGCTGCACTTTCAACATAAGTTGTAGTATTCGAAGTCCCAAAGATAGCCCCGATAGAAGTCCCAATCGCATCTGCGAATAAGGCTTTGTCCATCTTAGAAGAGAATCCAGATCCGTTTTCAAGTCGACGTTCGTCTTCCTCTGAGAAGATACCTGTTTTACGACCTGTACCGATGAATGTTCCAAGTGTGTCAAATGTATCCGATAAGCTGAATGCGAAAATCGTCATTAATACTAAAGGTAAGCGAGATGGGTCAGAGAAGAGTTTCACGACTCCTTCTGAACCAAAGGCTGCCATGAATGTGGTTCCTAAGTCATTGAACGCTGCTCCAAGAGAGTTGCTTTCAAAGCTTACTTTTGATAAATCGACAACGCCCATTGGAATCGCTAAAAGTGTTGTTAAAACAATTCCAAGCAAGATAGCCCCACGAACTTTTTTCAATAATAAGACTACCGTAATCACTAACCCAATTACTGCAAGGAGTGCACCTGGAGACGTGAAGTTGACAAGAGAAGGTACGATTCCACCATTTGAATTCACGCTGAATATGCCGCCTTTGTACGCTTCTGTAGCGGCATTATATGCAGCACCGTTGACTTGCGTGATTGTATTTGAATCAGAAAGGAAATCTAATAGGTTGGCATTTTTTAAACCGATATAAGCGATGAAAATCCCAATCCCGCCCCCAATGGCATGTTGCATACTGACCGGAATGGCTTTGATAATCATCTTACGAACTTTTGTTACAGTAATGAAAATGTTGAATAAACCACAAATAAATACCATTGCTAACGCTTCTTGCCAAGTGAATCCAAGGCCGAATACAACTGTAAAGGTAAAGAACGCGTTTAACCCCATCCCTGGTGCTAATGCGTAAGGAACGTTTGCGAAAAGACCCATCACTAATGTGCTGACAACTGTTGCGATAATCGTTGATAAGAAGACTGCTTGGAATGGCATCCCTGTCTTACTAAGAATGTTCGGATTGACAAAAATGATGTATGACATCGCGAAGAATGTCGTTAACCCTGCCACAAACTCCGTTGAAACGTTCGTGCCGTTCTCTTTCAGTTTAAAAAACTTATCCATTGAAATGATAACTCCTTTTTGTTCTTTTATTTGACGCCTTAAGTATACTAGAACTATTTTTATTTTACAATACGAAACACGTATATTTTAACTCTTAAAATTATTTTTTGTTCGTTATATTTAGTTTTGTTTTAATGCTATTTTACAAAGTGAGTGGTTTCTGATTATAAACACGAATATTACCAACAAAAAAGAGCGGCGTTCGCCACTCTTTTTTCTTTTAGTTATTCTTCTATTAATTTGATTCCTTTATGCCCTTTTTTCACCAGCGTCATAAAGTCATGATAATCCCCAGGTTCATCCCCTTCCAACCCTGCTTCTGTGAGCCCTACATAATAAGACCCTTTGACTTCGCTTGCATTCGAAGCAAAGAATCCATCTCTCAAGTATTTTTCAACTCTTACATTTTGATACTCCATGGACTCTTTAGCAAGTTCTTGTACCTCAAATCTTACTATCAGCTGTGTTTTATTTTTATTATACTCGTCTTTGTCGTAAGTTCCAAAGGAGTAGCTGACTGGCGAAGGCGTTGGACTCTTGTATTCCGCGAAATCTACTGCATTTAATCGTTCTCGTAAATCTTTCATTTTTTCATCTATCTTTTTCAGTTTTTCTCGGACTTCCTTAGAATCCCCTTCCCATGATACTTTGTTGCCTTCCTTTCTCAGCGTCTCTAATTGAACTTCCAACTTCTCTCGGAGTTGTTGTTTATGGCGATAGAAATTTCGTTCAAATTGTTTTTGGGCTAATTCCAAAATTTGTTTTTCATTCTTCCCGCCTAAATCCCCGAGGTCCAAATCCAATCCTGTATAGGCAAGCACGTTTCCTTTTCCATCAAAATGATAGACCGCCGTCACCGTGTTATGTGGATCTAACTCTATTTTTTCTCCGTGATGTACATCCATCCAAACCCGATCCGTCTGCAAAGCATTCGGCATCAAGATTTTCTCCTGTTCTCCACACGCTGCAAGCGCCACTGCTAATACCGACAACAGCGCTAATTTCATCCATGTCTTCATCGTACTTCCTCCAACGTTCAAACTCTCACTCTTATTATACTACACACCCCCAAAATCCGCCCCTATTCCAAACAAAAACGCCAGAGCAGCATTGTACTCTGACGTCTAAAGGGATTATTTATCTGAATTCCACACTGGGAAGTATTGTCCTGGTGCGATTTCATCCATTTTCTTCGCTACATCGTCTGATTGGTATAATTCAACGATTTTTTTGTATGTTGGGTTGTCAGCATCTTCTGCTTTCACAACGATGATGTTGTAACGATCTTTAGGAATTGTATCTAAGTGGTTTGCATCTGAGAAGATGTTGTCTTCGATTTTCAAACCAGCATCTTGAGCCATAGAACCATTGATGGAAGCTGCGTCAACGTCTTGTAATAAACGTGGTGCTTGTGCTGATTCTGCTTCGATGATTTCTAAGTTACGAGGGTTGCTTGTAATGTCTGCTAGAGATGCTTTTGTTCCAACGCCTTCTTTTAATGTGATTAACCCTTCTGTTTGCAATGCGACTAATGCACGACCTTGGATTGCAACTTCTTTAGGAACTAATACTTTTGCTTTCTCTGGTAAATCTTTTAATGATTTATATTTCGTTGAAAAATAATATAATGGCGTGATAAATGTTGTTCCGATTTCTTTTAAATCAGTTCCTTTATCTTTGTTCCATTGCGCTAAGTAGGCACGGTGTTGGAATGCGTTCATTTGAACAGAACCTTCTTCAAGCGCTGTATTTGGTAATACGTAGTCGTTCATTTCTACAACTTCGATATTGATGTTTTCTTTTTTCGCTTTTTCAGCTACGTAATCCCAGATTTCGTGTGCTGCGCTACCTACTACGGCTACTTTAACTGTTTGCGCTGGTGCTTCAGTTGTTTTAGAAGCCTCGCTAGATTGTTGTGAACTTTGATTTCCGCACGCTGCTAATGTGAATGCTGCAACGACTGTTAATAATACATTTTTAATTTTCATATTGTTTTTCCTCCATTTTTATAAATTTGTTGTGTTAGTTGCGAATTTAATTGAAACATTCCTCCTTGCACTGTCGAACACAATAAAAAAATCCTCTGCCCCAAAAAGGACAAAGGACGATCATTTCAAAAATACCGTGTTACCACCTTTATTCGTTTATCCATCACTAGATAAACCTCACCCGATTCCACGCCTGTGCATTGAAATCGTACCGCTATAACGGGCGCCCCGTACTTCCCTTACAACTGCTCAGAAAGTCCGCTCAATGGCCATCTTCCCCATTTCGTCACTACTTAGTTCCACCAACCCTAAGCTCTCTACTCAGTGCCTCGACGAGTACTCTCCATCTCATTGCGTTATGGATTCCATTATACGCCCATTCTTTTCAATGTCAATAAAACTCTTTTATTTAAAGGCATTTGTTTTCGAAATAGAAACAAAACCAACAAACTGACTCTAACATAAAGAAAACCTCCACACGAGAAGTTCGTGTAGAGGTAAGACATTCTTAATTAGAAGTTGTTGTGGTGGTGGTGGTTGTTTCAGAATCAGCTGTTTGTAAGAAATTCTTTAAAGCATTTTGTAAGCTTTCATCTGTGATTTTCACGTCAGCAGCTTTCACCAAATCAACCATTGTTTGGTTTATGAATGCAGTATCTTGCAATTTCGCATTTAACATTTCTGTTTCCATTTGTTCTTTCATTTCATCAAATGATTTCTTCTCTTCTCTAGATACTAACTTAATGATGTGGTATCCGTATTGAGTTTGAACTGGAGTTTCAGTGATATCTCCAACATTCTTCAAGTCATAGGCCGCTGTTGAGAATTCAGTGACCATATCTGAACGTTTGAATGGTCCAATTTGACCGCCGTTTGCAGCTGTACCAGTATCTGCAGAGTTTGCTTTCGCTAGTTCCGCAAAGTCAGCTCCATCTTTTAATTGTTGGATTAATTCTTCAGCTTTTGCTTTAGCCGCTGCTTTTTCTTCATCAGTCGCAGAAGATGGAGCAGAAATTAAGATATGTTGAACCGTAATTTCTGGTTCCCACGCTTCATAGTACGCTTTGATGTCTTCTTCTGAGAAGTTCGCAGCTTTCTTCACTGCTTCTGTCATTAATTTGTTTAAGTAAACTGTTTGACGGTATGCGTCTATAGAAGTGATTCCGTTTTGTTGTAAAACCGTTAATAATCCAGTTTCACCACCATATTGAGTAACTAATTTAGCCACTTCTTCTTCTGCAGCTGTTTTAAGAGATTTTGCATCCTCAACAGATCCTTCTAGTACTTTTGTTAATACTAAACGTTGTAGTGTTTGTTCCCCAACAGAATCTTTCATTGCTGTAACAAATTCATCTTTTGTAATGTTGCCGTATTTAGTTGTTGCAACGTTTTCTGATGAGCCATTTGAGCATGCCGCTAATGCTAAAGTTGATGCAAGCGCTAATGCTCCTACGAATTTTTTCTTCATAAAATTCCCTCCCCAATCGGTTTTCTTTTTAATCGATGTTATTAATATACCACAGTTTCAAGTACTTTCCTAATTTTCTAGTCAACTCTTACTTTTTCTTAACTTTCTAAAAAGAAAAAGAGCCAGGGCCGATCGCCTGGCTCTTCGTTAAGTTAAGTTTAGTTCAAAAATATTGTGATTATTGTAATACACGAATTGTGATTGTACGACGTCCGAAATTGTAAACATCATTCAAGTCTACTAAGTGAACGTCAATTTTATTTCCTTGGATAGCACCACCTGTATCCGCAGCACGGAAAATACCATACCCTGGAATTTCAACATATGATCCTAATGGAATCACGCTTGGGTCAACCGCAATCACGTTTGGTTCACTTACAAGGTTTGTTCCATCAGCTGTGTAGTTTGATAAACCAGCTTCATTATATGAGTAAGCTGTTGCTTCAACTGTTAAGTAGTAACCACCTTGGCTTGAAGAAGCTGCAGCTGCTTGAGTTGTTTCAGTCGCCTCAGTTGCTTGAGCAGCTTGTGTTGTTTCTGTCGCTTGTGTTGTCGCTTCAGTCGTTTCAACTTCTTGTACTTCATTGTTGTCTTGAACACGGTATGAGTGTTGTTCTGTTCCGTTATCAACGGTCACTTCTTTTTGGTCCGCTGAGAAACGTAACACTGTTCCTGGGTAAATAAGGTTCGCATCTTGAATTTCGTTCACTTGAACTAATGTATCTAATGATGCACCAGTTGCTTCAGAAATCACTGATAATGTATCTCCCCATTTGATTGTGTACTCTTGTACACCTTTATCGTCTGTTTTTACATCTTGTTTTACTTGTTCAACAGTACGTGCTGTCCATTCTACTTCGTCGGCACTTGCTGTTGTTGCTGAAAATCCTGCATAACTAAATAAAGCAAGTGATGCTGTCACCATCATGAATTGTTTCTTGATTGGTTTCATATTTTCCTTTCCGGTTTCCGACTTTTTCTAAAGTCAAAAACCTCGTTCGCTTGGATTTTTTTGGTTGCGAACTTAATTGATGCTAATTATTTTAGCACAGGAAAAACTCAAAATGTTGATTTTATGCGGTTTGTTAAAGTCACTTAATTTTTTTGACTTTTTCTGATGTTATTATGACAAACAAATGACAAGAACATATGTTTCCGTAATAGTTGACATCGATCTGTAACACGTTCGTAGAATTTTCTTACATTCTCGGTCATATTTTCTTCATTTATTACATTGTTTTTCGTTCCTTTTCGAGGCAAAAACCTATCAATTCGCACTTTTTCATGCATTCAAAGCATCAAAAAAGACCTTCCTATTCATCCATAGGAAGGTCACTAAACAGTCGTTAAGCCATTTGATTTAATTCACTCATTTGAATCGTTTGATCGATATTTTCTTTCAACGCTTCAGGAAGA
>ENA-OWLZ01000358-OWLZ01000358.1-metagenome-genome-assembly--contig:-NODE-358-length-12594-cov-7.334636_pt1 | contig 12594 bp, 10 predicted proteins | sample MGYA00245341_ERZ651117 | MGnify/ENA primary metagenome ERZ651117 (study PRJEB26857, sample SAMEA4031763) | metagenome | biome: human; feature: oral; material: saliva | place: Philippines | collected 2014... | reverse complement strand
GCAAAACTAGATGCCCTATTATTATCTGGTGGCCATGATGTATCCCCACTTAATTACGGTGAGGAACCATTACAAGGCTTGGGCGATGTATTCCCAGAACGAGATCAATTCGATTTTGCATTATTGAAAGCAGCAGAAGAAAAACAAATCCCTATCTTTTGTATTTGCCGTGGCATCCAAATCTTAAACGTATATCGCGGTGGCACTCTATACCAAGATTTAAAGTATGATGAAAACTGTACGATTAAACATTCGCAAAACCAAACCCCATCTCTTGGGACTCATACAGTAGACATTGAGTTTGAATCCAAATTAGCTAGTGCTATCGGCCGTTCCACATGGATTACAAATTCTCACCATCATCAAACAGTAAAACACGTTGGTAAAGGATTACAAGTAGTAGCTAGGGCTAAGGATGGTACCGTAGAGGCTTTAGAGGACTCCTCCTATCCTTGGTTAGTAGCCTGCCAATTCCATCCGGAAATGATGTCTGAAACAGATGACAATGCAAAACATTTATTTGCTGCCTTTGTAGCAACAGCGCAAGAAAATATAACTAAATAGTAGGAAGGTTTTAATATGAAAGAAACAGGAAAATTTGGCTTTTGGAGTATTGTACTCCTAGGCATCAATGGTATTGTAGGGACCGGTATTTTCCTACTACCAAACAAAGCGTATTCTATAATTGGTTCAGCTAGTTTAGGCGTCCTTTTATTTGACGCCGTTATTGCAGGCTGTATCGCCCTTTGCTTTGCAGAGGCAGCTAGCCTATTTACACGTAATGGTGGCCCTTATCTATATGCAAAACACGCATTAGGTGACTTTTGGGCCTTTGAAGTAGGCGTTTTAAAATGGATTGTAACCGTTATCGCCTGGGCGGCCATGGCCGTTGGCTTTGCTACCGCATTAGGTGCTGCCATACCAGCGTTAAGTGGTGATTTTGCCAAGGATGTCATTTCATTCATCTTGATTGTGGGTCTTACCATTGTAAACATCTTTGGTGTTAACGTATCTAAATTTGTTAACAACTTAATCACTATTTCTAAGCTAGTCCCTCTTGCCCTATTCATTGCGATTGGTATCTTCTTTATTAATGGAGCTAACTTTACACCAGTCTTTCCTCAAGACGTATATGTAGATGGATCATTTGCGCAAGCTGCGGTTCTTCTATTCTTTGCCTATACAGGGTTTGAAGTTATTGCTATTGCTGCAGAGGATATGAAAAATCCTAAAAAGAATTTACCACGTGCTATTATCATGTGTATGCTTCTCGTATCGGTTCTATATATGGCAATCCTTGCCGTATCTATTGGTGTACTTGGTACAGATTTAGCAAATACTAAGGCTCCAGTACAAGATGCATTCAATGTAATCGTTGGTCCTGTTGGCATGTATATCGTATTAGTAGGTACCTTAATCTCTATGGGCGGCATCAACTTTGCTGAAGCTTACTATGCACCGCGTGTGGCTACCTCCATGGCAGAAGATGGCATGCTACCAAGCGCTTTAGCAAAACGTAATCGTTACAATGCACCATATGTAGCAGCGATTGTTACCGCCATTGCCAGCGTATTACTTGCATGGTCTGGTTCTTTTACTACACTAGCAGCCATCAGTGCGGTATCTCGTTTTACCCAATACCTACCAACATGTTTGGCTGTTATTATCTTCCGTCGTAAATGGGCAGACAAAGCTCGATCCTACACAATCCCTGGGGGCTATTTAATCCCAGTTATTGCTATCGGCACATCCCTATGGATGCTCGCCCAAGCACAAACCAACCAATTACTATGGGGTCTAGGCGGCTGCATCATAATCTTGCCGTTCTACTACTCCTACTGGAAAAAGAAAAAAGCTGGACTCATTAAAGACAATGATGAAATGTAGAGTTAAAAGAAATTCTAATTACCTTAACTACATTCATTTTGTAGATACTACCAGTTAAAAGTAATTTCAATTACCTTACATACATTTATTTTGTAAATACTACCAGTTAAAAATAATTATTTCTAATTAAATGTAAAACTACCAGTTAATCATGTTGTTTGGTAAACTGATCTTCAATAACAGGAGGTCAATCTACTACAACGTGAACTTAACTGGTAGTTTTTTTATATTTCAGTACCATATATATTTAGACTAAATATAATAGTTTTAACTGGTAGTGTCTCATTAACCATATACAGTTAGACTAATTATAATACTTTTAACTGGTAGTATCTCGCTAACCATATATAGTAAAACTAAGTATAATACATTGTACTGATAGAGGTATTAAAATACATCGTCTTCAGTAGTTGTTGTCTCGGTTAGTTCTTCTTCGATATAGCCAACTTCATCAGTAGATTCGTCTTCGTCGCGTGTATCGATATAGATACTGATTAGCGCTAGTGCGCCTTCTTCATTGAGGGTTGCAATGGCACTCATAGGACCATAGGTCAAAATAAGACCATCTTCTTCATCGCGAATGATATGAGGCACCGCATCAAAATGTTGATTCATTAATTGGTCAAAATAATTCTCTACATCGAGGCCACTTTCAAGGGTAATCGATTCAGCATCACCCTTTTGGAACACAACCTGTGTGTCTTCATCAATGTACTGGTAGAAATCATCTATATCAACATTCGCTGTTTCAAGCCACATGCTAAGTGCTGTAAGCCAGTCTTTTACAGTTGTAGGGGCCGAAATAAAGGCATACTCGCTTTCATCATCGCCAAAGCGAAGATCATCATACTCAATACTATAATTTTCTTGGCTTGAAACGATACGATCTACAAGGCCTTCATCATTTACGTCTACGAAAATCATGTACACATAGTTATCGCCGCTTTCATAAGAAACGGTCAAACCATGACGGCCCTCATGAAATAGCGCATCCTCCTCGTACACATCTGTAATATGCATAACCTTGCACGTAACAGGCACATTATCAGCCTTAATAGACTCGGCCATAGAGGATAAAAACTCGATGGTTTCATTTCGATTACGGCCAATAATGCCACGTCCTGTGGACATGTACTCACAATCTTCACTTAAAATATGTTCAATACCGTGAATATCTGCGGATTCAAGAATAGATTTTATCAATAAAAGAGCTTGTATTTCAGTCATACTACTTCTCCAAATCTTTTTTAACTATATCTTCAATATTAGCGAGATCAACATTGCCCTTGAATTTCTCAGGAATAGTAACTAACTTAACATCAGTTATCATATTACGAAGTTGTTCTTTAGTATAAGACATATTTCTATTATAATGCAATATACTAGTTAAAGCTGTCGTTCCGTCCTGAATATAAAATACCATTATACCCTCTTGATTAGCTTTCTCTTCTTCCACTAGAATACCTGGTACACCATCATTCCATACAATGCGTTTAGAGAAATGGACATAGCCTTCAGGGGATTTAATCGTATCAATAATCACCTCAGTAAGGATGCTATCCAATTCAATGGAATCTGCTCCACGGTTCTTATCTATCGGCTCTATAAAGAGAGTTTGTGTTATACCAGAAGAGCTTTTATAAGACAAACCATCTTTAACATCTCTTACAAAACCCTTAACTTTTACATCATTAAGAATACGATAAATATAATTTTCACCGTCTATTTTTGTTGTATGAGAATATACATTGCTATCTGTTAGTGGTTTAATAGATGGCAACACATAATTAACCAGTATGGGACTAATTACCTGCCCCATATCCTGCTTAGCTTCAGTTATACCTACATGATATCGAATCGTCGAATCATTATCAAAAGCAAAATTTAAATTAGAGTAAAATTGAGCTTTATTATTTTTCTTAATTTTGCCATACAAAGAATCCCAGTAACTATCAGTTAAACCAATATACGAAAAACTCACTCCGTGGATATCTTCTGGTTTATAAGAAATCGATTCAAACTCTTTTATGTTTGTAGGTCGTTTATAATCTTTACGTAAATCCTCTTCCGTAATCGAATTAAATGGCTTTCCCATATAATCAGAACTTTGCCAATTCTGCTTATTTTCAACAATTAAGCCTGTGGTCATATTATGAGAGAAAAGTTCATACCCTATATATTTATCAGTTATATTATGCTTCTGCACTTTATAATAACTCATATAAGGTACAAGGAAACGAATCCCCTTTCCACTATGATCAATAACCTCTGTTTGCCCCTCATACAGATTAAGGGGACCTACATAGCTTTCTTGAATGACTGTTTCAGCCTCTTTTTCAGATAGGCCATTATCTATGTACAATTGCTTAGTTTTATCATACTGTTTACTCTTTTGAAAGTCTCTTAATGCTCCTTCTTGTATGCTTTTAATTGAAGAATCACTATGTATATAACTTTCATAAGCATTTATAGGAATTCTATAATCAGCACCGGGAATATTAACATCAATAGCCCCTACTAAAGCAGTAGTTAAGCTAATATATAATGAAAATGCTATTGTTTTACGAATCATTAATCTCTCCAATTTAAAAATTCCAAACTATAGTACGTTAATTGTAACATAGTCTAATTCTTTATGAAAATTTTCTCCGTCTGTCATATAATAGAATAGTTAAAAATAACATTTGGAGGTCCCTATGAAATATACAACCATCGTTTTTGATTGCGACGGCACATTGCTCGATACCGCTACAGATTTAGCAAATGCTGTAAATCATGTACTACGTACACATAACTTCCCTGAAAAATCTCTAGCAGAGGTAAAAGCAGCACTCGGTAATGCAGTAACATATTTGATGCGTCAATGTTTACCAAGTTCTGTATCAGATAACGAATTAGAGCCATACATTGAGGAATTCAAAACTTACTATGGTGAGCATCTAAAAGATACAACTGCTCCCTACCCAGGCATCCTAGATATGCTTGATGTCTTGCGTGAGCAAGGTTATAAATTAGCCATCGTATCTAATAAAATCCAAGAAGGTGTAACGCCTCTCAACAAAGAATACTTTGGCAATCGCTTACCAGTTGCCATCGGTGAAAGACCAGGTTTACAACGTAAACCAGCACCAGACATGGTGCTCCAAGCCTTAAAAGAACTAGGCTCTACACCAGAAGAATCCATCTATGTAGGTGACTCTGAAGTTGACGTAGCTACTGCAGAAAACTCTGGCCTCCTTTGCATCGGTGTTACATGGGGCTTTAGAGAAGAATCTCTCCACCAAGAGCTAGGCGTAACACACATTGCCCGTAAAGCAGAAGATATTCTAAGCATTGTGGAAAACTTAAATAAATAATGTACCAAATTATGGTCATTAATCTTATTTCCTTAAAAATGTGATATATGTTACATTTATGAGGCAGTTCTTTCACATAGATGAGCCGTCAATTCGATAACTAGTGTATTGAACAGGAGACTCTTGGGGCTGTTTTATTAGGTTCTTTGGCCCAATTGATTGCAAGCTATTTTGATTTCAAGAAAAATAATCCGTTCGGCTCTGTTGTATTCGGTGCATATGGTTTATTCTGGTCTGCAATGGCTGGCGTTTGGTTAATCCAAATGGGCGCCTTCGGGTCTGAAATTCAAAAAGGTTTCGATGTAACACAATTGGCATTCGCTTTTGTAGGCTTCTTAATCTTCTCTATCTTTGGTACTATTGCATCTTTGAAAACAAACAAAGTTGTATTCGCTATTATGCTACTTATCTGCTTCCTATTCTTCGGTCTCGCAACAGACCTATTCTTAGGCGGCAAAACAGGATTCTTCGCTCTTGCAGCATGGTCTGAATTATTCATCTCCCTATTGGGCTTCTATGGTTCCGGTGCTGTTCTTGTAAACAAAGTATTCGGCAAAACTGTATTCCCTATGGGTAAAAGCATTCTGTAATAGTTTAATAACTATATAAATTACTTGCCCGATAAAAGAGGTTCCTATGAGTCACAACTGTGGCCAATAGGAACCTCTTTTATGTATTATTACTTTATTATCCTAACCCGAGATCACTTATTTATAACTAAACTGCGCATCCATAATCATTTGGCGCAACTGCTCAATGCGGACACCATTTGGTAGCTTGTCTCTATAAAACTGCAACTTATAATAGTAACGAGTGTCCTCATAATCACTAACTAATACCATATCAGTCCTATTATGTAGCGGCCAGCCATACATAAATTCAGCTAGTAAACTACGCACACCATCATTATCAACCTCTATTACATCATACTTAATAGGCAATACCATCTTTACAGTAGGTTCAGGAACCGTTCTATCCTTAATAAGCTGATTAACCTCAGCAACAAGAGTAGGGCTATTGCTATCAATAGATCTAGCCTTAACATGCATAAAGACATCATCATAAGTTCTAAAAACTCTACCGTCAATATCTTTTGTTTCACCTTTTGTTTCTACAGCATCCTTTAATACACGGAACTGATACGGTCCATAAAACTTTGTATCTGTAATAGCATCTAACGACTCATCATATTGGCCATTATGTACATTTGTAACATGCATTAGAGGTCTAATATCCTTAGCTTGTGAAAGCATTGGTGCTGCTAAACACAAACCTAAACTTAGTAATGTAATACAACGTTTCATATGAGTCTCCCTCTCCCTAAAAACTATTATCTTAATTGTATTGTAACATAATTAATCTATTCTATTATAATAGCTAGCCTTTACTAATCAACTCGAGAATTGGCGGTGAGAGATTACATGAAAAAAGGCCCGACATTGAGAGTCAGACCGTTTCTTCAATTCAATAAATCTAGAAGCGAAGTCTGGCGACCAAACCATTTATGCCTCACTTTGATATAAATTATATCATATCTAAACAGGGAAAGAAATCATATGTTTTCTTTCCCTGTTTTATTTAGAAAAATAAGGATTAGATAAACCAAACATTCTCTTGATACATATTACCTGTATCAGATAATGTTGCATCTGTAATTAATTTTCGTAACTGTACCTTAGTATATGCACCATTATCTAAGGGATATTGGATTGAATTTTGGTACTTAAAACTGTCATCATAAGTAATAAATATCAATATACCTTGTCGATTATCTAATTCAAGATCTAGTAATAAACCTGGCACACCATCATTCCAAACAAAGGAATGGCTACCTTTGATAATCTTTGGGGATCCAGGAAATCCAAAGAGTTCTGCAGACTTATTATCAATTTTATGTAACAGATCAATTTCTTCAAATGAACTAAATATACCCTTTTCCAATTTACTCGCAGGGTCAATCAAAATTTGTTGTCTTATATCTTTATCAACTGTGAAAGTTACACCATCTATCTTAACATTAGGGTTATTTTCTTTAACGGCTGTTTTAGGGACTCTAAAAGAATATTTCTTGTAGTTTTCTACTCGGCTATAGTCATCTAAATCTCGAAGAGAGTGAATTGAAAGCAATATATAATTTGCCATTATTCTATTAATATCATTTGATGTGACTAGCTTTGCTGCACGCGGATAAAGGATAACATTATACTCCTGATTTGGCTGTTTACTCAGTTCAAATTTTAAACCAATAATCTCCATCTCAACAGCCCCTCTAAGCGTTGTCTTTCTCAAAGAACTTTTACTTAAGCCATCATAGTTAAAAATGATATCAGTTTTTTCAGTAGTATTTGGTATTTTATTTTCAATAATACCTGCAGCAATCATAGGTGATTCTACTAAATAATGAGCATTTGAATTAGGGAAATCAGTTATAGCCTCTTTCTGTATTGCGCTAAATGGAAGTGTAACTGACAGTCCACCACCATTATTATGTAAATTCACAATTGTATTACCATCAAATTGACGACGCTTGATAGAATATAACTCATTTTTAAAAGTTTCAACTTCAGCGTCATTAACATCAGTACCAAACTCTTTAGGTATTCCTTCTTTTAAAATAATCGAATCTATTATTTTTCGAGTTTCTACATCATAAGCACTCTTAATTTTCTCAGTCCTATAAATTTCTTGTTCATACGCATGCTTAGGAATAGTTGGATCTGCACCAGGAATATTTACATCAACAGCATAACTAGATACACTAACAGTGCTCAATACAATAGCACTTAATAATAAACGTTTTATCATATACATCACTCCACAAATAGTAATTTTAACTGTATTGTAACATAATAAGAACACAATTATGAATACGATTACAAAACGAAAGAGGTTCCTATTGGTCACCTAGGTGACTATTAGGAACCTCTAATCTATTTACTTTTATTATTGACAGCACTATATTGAACTTGAGGCCTCTAAATGGGTCCAGCCTTTGCTAATCTTCTAGAGATTGGCGGTGATCAATATGAGTACATACAAAGTGTTATCTTTAATGATTTCCTTTGGCATACTTGTGGCGACCATTATCATGGCAGCAAAGTGATTGACCTCTAGCTGAAAGCTAGCTTTCTAATCGTGGTATGAAAAAAGGCCCGACATAGAAGTCAGACCGTTTCTTCAACATTAAATTCTAGAAGCGAAGTCTGGCGACCAAACCATTTATGACTCACTTTGATATAAATTATATCATATCTAAACAAGGAAAGAAATCGAAGGATTTCTTTCCTTGTTATCTTGAATCACAAATAGATTATACTAAATAGATTTATAAAATCAACCTAATAATTTAAAAGTCTTTTCATCTTTTTCCTTATCAAGTTAAATTTTTTTCAGCCTATCTAAAAAGTATGATGGATATTGTTCTAATATATCTTCAATCAAAGTCTTATTACTTTTAATTGCAACCCTCATTTTCTTTTTAGTATCACAATCATAATAATCTAATAGTTCAGCTATTTTTTGCGCAATAATTCTATCCGCAAAGCCCAATTCATAAACATATACAGATGCTTTATTGGGCAATCCATACCTTATTCTATAAATAATGTTATTAAGTTGTTTTTGTACCTCTTCACCATAATCCATGTATTTTAACACTTCTATAATTGTTTGTATTATTGTTAACGATATATATCCAAAATCAGAGTCACATAACGTTATAATATCATCAAGAGAGATTTTCCTAGTACGTTTACCACGCTTGACTTCTAAATTATATTTTTTAGAAAAATTGAAAATTTGAATATAACTCTCACCATTCATCCATAAACGTAATAGATCATTAATAATCTTATTATCAATGACTTTAGGAATAATTTTACAATTTTCTGATTCGATAAGTTTTTCTGCAATCAGATTAATTAACATCTCATAATTTGAAGTAGAAATAGTATATAAATTATCAATAATATAACTTGATAATTCTTTCATTTTTATTAGACCTAATAGACTTTTTCTATAAAGCAATCGTTCATTACTTTCAATAGAGTCTATTTTATTCTTAATTAGAGTAAATATATTCAATAATTCTATTTTTTCTTCTTCATTAGCTAAATAAAATCCATATGTAGATTGTATAATATCGGAACTCTCATCATCATTACATAAAAACTCTAGAATAAAATTCTCCAAGGATATTAAAATCCGATCAATCTCATTCATTCTATAAAGGATTTCTGAACCGTATTGTTCTCCTCTTTCCTTATATTCAAGTATATATTTTTTTATATTAAGATATTTTTCATATTGAGTATATCTTAATGATATATAGTCAATAAAAAAATGATTAGGGAGCACTCTATTCCACTCTTTTTCACTTTCTCTAACTAGTTTCAACAGATTACTAGAACATTCTTCTGAATTATCAGGTTCAAGAACCCTCTTATAATTATTTAACTTATAGTTATTTTTATGACTTTTATATACTTCTTCTGTTAAAATAATCGTCCCTTCAGTCTCCTTTCCTGCTCTTGCAGTTCGTCCAATCAAATTATGAAAATCTCGCGTCTTAATAATTTGCTTTGATTGATATATATTTGAAATGATTAAATATTTAATAGGTAAATTTACACCTTGAGCTAAAGTCGAGGTACACACAATACATCTTATCAATAAATTTTTTAATGCATATTCTTCAGCAACTCTTATACCATTAGGTACCCCAGAATGATGTCCAATAATACCATTTAATATGCCCAGATATAAAGGACTCTCTTCACCTAAATGTTCTTTAATCAAATTCGAAATTTTACTACATTCCGTTGTATCTGATAGACTATTAAACTCATCAAGTAAAATACCTCTATCTTTCAACTCAATAAATCGCTTTAATATATGATTTACTGTATCTTTTTTAGAGCAAAAGATTGCAATACTTCCATTGCCAACTAATTTTATCGCATAATAGATACCTACATCTTGCGTACTATTTTTTAAATCAGGAAAATATCTCTGCTTTCTTTCATGTTCTATCTTCGCTAACTTTTGGGGTTGAACAACTCTAGGTACAAAAAACTCTTCTTCTAAATGACGCGATGGATCAACAAAATAAAGGTTACTATGAGTATTATTATAAAATACATTAAATGCAACAGTTCTCTCAGATGTCTTAATTGTATTATTCTTTATTACAACCCCATCTTTATTAATCCAGGAGTTTAATTGCTCAACATTAGAAATTACTGCTGAAACTAATATTTTTTGTGCATCTTCCTTAAGATATCTATTAATAGTAGTTAATAAAAGCTCATAGTCTGTTCCTCTTGACTCATCATCAAATAAGTGAGCTTCATCAAAAACAATCAAATTAATTTTTTCTACAATTCCCTTATTCTGTTTCAGTATGTATGCTAACTTTTCTGGAGTCATAACAAATATCTTCTTGGAAATAGAATCTGTTATGGATACATTAAATTCACTGTCCTCGGGAATATCCGAAAATTCAGTTACAGATATGCTCTCATCAAACGAAAAAAAACTCTCCATATCGAACACAATTTCTTTACATAATGCCCTAAATGGGACAACAATAATTACAACAGATGTTCTTTGAGCTAAAAAAGCAGCCTGAACTGTCAATGCAACTGATGTTGTCTTCCCTGAACTTGTCGGCATCTGAATAACTCCCGATTTTCCTTTAAAAATTCCATCTTTACCAAGTAAAATCTGAGATGCCCACATTTCCCTTATCATCATATTATTCTTAAACGTTTCTATCCATGCTGTAAGATTAATTCCTGAATATAATGGCATCAACTTAATACAAGAGTTATACGTTTTCTTTTTTAATATTGCTAATATAATTTCTGTAAATAATATTTCTCTATCACTACCTACCTGATATAAATAAGATTTAATAGAATTAAAATCTATTTCTACCAAATCCTCACAATCAAAAAATATGTCATGATATTCTATAATATTCTCTACAATATTTATATATTTTTTATCAACAGTATTAATATCAAATTTATAATTGTTATCTAATAACCATATTACAATATTTTCTAAACCGCCCGCAGAAAACTGAAAATCATTTAATTCAGATAAATTGCCCATCATCACCTTAGAGCTACCATTCATATCACAAAAATAATATGTGACTGCCCCCATTAAAACGTAATATGGGTTCATTTTCTTACCTAATTTAGATTGAAAATAAGAGTCAAAATATCTTGCTGCAAAATATAATTCATCTTTTCGTTCATCTGAAAGCTCTATAGGAGGATCTGTAATATCAATGATTTCACTTGCAACATCACCAACAATACCTATACATAATAAAATTAAATCTTTTACTTGCTTTTCAACCTCAATATGAATACTTTCAGGTACTTTATACTCATACATTTTCGCTTTAGCACGAATTTTTTTTAAGTAGTACTTTGATTTATTTTTTATTAACATTCACAAGCCCTCCTATATAGATTTTGTAAAAAGGACTTCAATTCTTTAGAGTGAATTATCAATAAATTTGTAATACCAATCTTTTCATATTGAGCTTCAACCACTTCCAATATAGCGTCATCTATACATAATTCTGTATCTAGAACAGCAACTGCATAAAAGCTCAAAATAAAAGGATAATCAGTTTTATTCTGAAATCTTTCTACTATTTTAGCTTCGCTCTTTTTTAATCGTAAAAGAAGTCTTCTCTTTTCAGCATTTAAAGACTCTGCTAATCTAATCATGTCTTTATTAGAGTCTTTGATAGCCGCTTCCAAAGTTTTCTGACATATATTCTCTTTCTTTCCATTTATGCTTGATCGAGTCTTCACTTCAGCTACAAGCAATTGATCTGAGCTACATGCCCTATCACTATTAATCATCTTATACCCAATCACATCACTACCTGATATAGGTATATTAGGATTAACTTTTTCTAGATACCTAGTTCTTGTAATATAGTATTTTAAATTGAAATTAATATAATCATACATTAATATCTCACCAAATTCACCAGACATAGTTCCGGCTCCTTGTCGATTTTCAGAATCTGGAAAAATATTTTTCTTCAAATATTCCTGTTGTGTTAATCCCGTGCCAGAAATAAGAGCAGGCAATAACGTATCTTCAATATAGTTATTTCTTAAACTAGAAGCCCAATTATTTAGAATATCCTCCTCCAATAATTCATTAGTTAACTTATAAATATTAACCTTCTTTCCATTACGTGAAATTAACTCCCTATCCAAACTAAAATATTGGCTATTATCAAAAAACATAAATTTCTCCATAATACTATATTTCTAGGTAGTGTCAATAATTTTGTGTAAACGTCTTTTTATTCTCA
>ENA-OWLZ01000355-OWLZ01000355.1-metagenome-genome-assembly--contig:-NODE-355-length-12632-cov-5.511489_pt1 | contig 12632 bp, 9 predicted proteins | sample MGYA00245341_ERZ651117 | MGnify/ENA primary metagenome ERZ651117 (study PRJEB26857, sample SAMEA4031763) | metagenome | biome: human; feature: oral; material: saliva | place: Philippines | collected 2014 | study... | reverse complement strand
CTCTTCCGATCTTGCATAAAGCTCAGCAACTTTATTCCAGTTAATGATTTCAAAGAAGGCTTTGATGTAGTTTGGACGTACATTACGGTAGTTTAGGTAGTAAGCATGTTCCCAAACATCAAGTGCCAAGATTGGTTTTTTACCGTCTGAGATAGGTGTATCTTGGTTGGCAGTTGAAACAACTTCAAGTTTACCTTCTGCATTAACCACAAGCCATGCCCAACCTGAACCAAAACGAGTTGTTGCTGCCGCAGTAAAAGCGTCTTGGAAGGCTTCGAAAGATCCGAAAGCTTCATTAATAGCTGCTGCCACTTCTGCAGTTGGCTCTTGTTTTTCTGGTGACAAGAGTTCCCAGAAAAGAGCGTGGTTTAGGTGTCCACCACCATTGTTAATAAGTGCTTGACGAATATCAGCTGGAATTTGTTCCACGTCAGCCAAGAGTGCTTCAAGATCTTCACCAATTTCAGGGTGTTTTTCAAGAGCAGCGTTAGCATTTGCCACGTAAGTTGCATGGTGCTTGTCGTGGTGAAGAGTCATTGTTTCAGCATCAATGTATGGTTCCAAAGCATCGTAAGCGTAAGGAAGGTCTGGAAGGATAATTGCCATAGTAAAGGTCCTCTTTTCATTTTTTCTTCATTTTACCGTAAAGTGATAGAGCTTTCAAAAATTTTGCTTACAAAATCATGGAATTCTCCATTTTTTAGCGGTTTGACACTATTTTTAAAAGTGCTAGGTCAAATAAATAATTTTTATCTAAAGTTCCTGTTTTTATCTGGTAGTCTGTCTCAACCAGAATCTTAATCGTTGTCTTTAAAAATGCGACTGATAAAGGACGGCTATCTCTTATAGCATAGCGAATCTGAAATGGATTAACTTTCCGACCTAGGTAGTCTGAAAGACTTGAAACAATTTGTTGCTCACTTTTGCCTTGAGTAGATAACAATTTGACTTGCAGATAGGTACGGAATTGTCCCAACATAACAGCAATCAACTTAATCTCATCTTCTCCTTGCAATCGTAAATCATGAACCAATTCACGAACATCCTGAATCTGTCCTCGCAAAAGAAGTTGAGTCATATCAAAAATGTTATCTTGTAAACGTTTAGGTATAGCCTCCGCAATGTCTTGCGATGAGATGTTCCCTTCAGTTTTATATCCTTTTAAAAACGCTAGATTCTTCTGAATATCTGAAAAATCAAAACTGGACTTGATTAAGAGTTCCTCAAATGCCCCTTTATCAAAAATTAGCCCCTCTTGATGTGCCTGTTTTTGAAAATAAGTTCTAAGCTCTGCATCCTTTAAAGGGTTAGCTTCAAGTACCAAAGCATCACGTTTTAGGAGTTTAACCAACCGACGCTTCCCATCAAGCTTACCAGAAGCCATTAAGACAAGACGTGTTGTTTTCATAGGTGATTGAAGATAATTTTCAAGACGTTTCAATGCTTTCTCATCCAAATAAGACTTTTTAGCAGTGGTCATATCTGCGAAATGATCGAAAATAACCACCTTTTCGTCTGCAAAAAAAGGCATACTTTCCAAATCGAGTTCAGCATCTTGATAATCAGTCTCAGACATATCAAAATAGGAATAGGTCAAGTCACTCGGATCAAAACCAATTTGTTTTAAAAATTTTTCTTTAGCTTGACTATACTGCCCTAAATCCTCGCCAGCCAAAACTGTTATACTGGGAAGTTTTTCTTTGGTCAGCTTTTCAATCGTTTCCATAGCAATCATGGTTATATTATATCAAAATTTTCATTATAACAAAAAGCTCACCACCGAAGCGATGAACTTTACTTTATTAACCAGAGTTACGAAGTCCTGTTGCAATACCGTTGATCGTAATATGAATAAGACTAATTTCGTCATCAGTCAAATCATTGTTACGAAGACGTTTAATCAATTCAATTTGGATGTAGTTCAAGACGTTGAAGTATGGCAAGCGGAAATCCAAACTTGCTTTAAGAGATGGGCTTTCGTCGAGGAAGCCATCATGTTTTTCAATCGCAAGAATGACATTCTTAGTCAGTTGCCACTCATCCAAAATGATGTTAAAGACACTACGAACTTCTTCACTCTCTGCTAATTGTGCATAGTGGAAGGCGATATTCATATCTGATTTTGAAAGCACCATATCCACGTTAGACAACAGTGAACGGAAGAATGGCCATGTTTCAAACATGTGTTGAAGTTTTTCAAGGTTTCCTTCTTCAGCTTCAATATAGTGATTAAAGGCAGAACCCACACCATACCAACCTGGGAACATGATACGGTTTTGTGACCATGAGAACACCCAAGGAATTGCACGAAGTCCTGAAATCTCAGTAATAGTCTTACGAGCTGCTGGACGAGAACCAATATTTAAACTTGATACTTCCTTAATTGGACTTGCTTCAAAGAAGTAATCATAGAAATGTTCATTTCCGAAGACAAGATCTCGATAAATGTCATTAGAATCTTGAACAATACCATCCATAATTTCACGGAAATCAACCAATTCATCAGGATCAGCAATTTGGCGTGTTACCATGCGATCAAGCGTGGCGGAAACTAGCATTTCAAGATTGTAGTAAGCTGCATCCTTATTGCCATATTTATTACCGATAACCTCACCTTGCTCCGTCAAACGGATACGGTCTTTAATAGTACCAAATGGTTGAGAAGTAATAGCATCGTAAGATGGTCCACCACCACGACCAACAGTACCGCCACGGCCGTGGAAGAAGGTAATTTTAATGCCACGTTCTTCACCAATCTTGGTCAATTCGTTTTGAGCCTTGTAGAGAGTCCAACCTGAAGACAAGTAACCACCATCTTTATTTGAATCTGAGTAACCCAACATGATTTCTTGGTAGTTATTACTGTTCTTAATCCATCGTTTAACAATATCATAACCAAGGTATTGTTTCATGATTTCATTAGAGTTTTCCAAGTCTTCGATGGTTTCAAAAAGTGGAACAATTTGGACACGCGCACGCTCAGTATCAACTAAACCAACTTCTTTAAGAAGGATGGCTAACTCAAACATATCTGAGACGCTCTCAGTGTGAGAAATGATATGTTGTTTGATGACATCTTCACCAATATAGTCTTTCAAAAGACGAGCAGTACGGAAGATAGCCAATTCTTTTTCAAGAGTTTCAGACTTAGGTACATTTGTTGATGATAAGGTGCGTGGATCTTCTTGCAATTCTTTAAGAAGAACAGCAAGCTTTTCAACCTCTGTCAATTCACTATAGTTGTCAACAATGTTTGCAGATTTAAGCAACTCTGCCACACAAGCTTCATGAACGCTTGAATCCTGACGCATATCAATTGTTGCAAGGTAGAATCCAAAGATCTCAACGGCTTGAAGAAGCTCTTCGAAATCACCGGAAATCAAGACAGCATCATCATTCTCGAGAAGTGAGTTTTTAATTGCCAAAAGGTCATCATGGAAAGCTTCAGCTGTTTCATAAAACTCGGTAGTTTGTTGTGAGACAGCTTGAAGACTTTGGCTAAGACGTTCTTGCACAAAATCAGCTACTACTTCACCTGTTGAGACTGAGCCAAGACGAACATTTTCAGAAAGACGTTTAGCAACTCTTTCCTTACTAAAGTTTCCTTCTTTAAAGAATAGAAGGGTTTGAATCAACTTAGACTGGATGTAACTGAAAGCACGACGGTAGGGCTCATTTTCACGATAAACAGATCTATCTGGAGAATGTTTTGCCATTTCTGCTACTGTTTCAGAAACTTCAGTCAAACGTGATGAGAGTGAGAATGAACGGTAAAGATTATCAACTTTTTCAATATAGTAATTGAGGATAACTTCACTTTGCACTGTTGCAGAAAGTTTAAGAGTTTCTGCTGTTACAAATGGGTTCCCGTCACGGTCACCACCAATCCACATTCCCATTGTAATAGGTGTTGGATTATCAAGTTCGATACCTTTTTCAACCGCTAAACGTTTGAATTCATGCGATAGGTTTGTAATCGCCTTAATCAATGAGGAGTTGTAATACTCCATAACGTTAGTGATTTCGTTTTTAACCTTAAGTTTCTTCTCACGAATGATATCGGTTTGCATCATAATTTCCACATAACGACGCAAATCCACATACCATTTGTCCTTGTTAATAAGACCAGCCTTAACATCACGATGCTTACGGAGAAGTTCGTGAATATGGTTAGTCAATTCAAGCATGGTTTTACGTTGAACCTGAGTTGGGTGAGCTGTCAATACTGGTACGACATTAACATTTTCAAGAATGTCACGCGCATTGTCGCTTTCAGCGACAACATCAAAAGTCTCAGACAACTTACCTAAATAAGATTCACCAATATTATTTAGGTGGTTGACTTCATAAGCCAAATCCACGTCCTCAGAGATATTAATCAAGAGAGGTAACAAAGAGAAATAACGTGATGCAACGTCCATATCGTCATTTGTCATTTCTGAAATGGCTTGTGTAAGGGCCACATAGTCACCTTCATCATAAAGTTCAACCAAATGTTGGATAGTTGTGAGACCTTGCTCTCCAGCCATGCCTCGTGTTGCATCATCCAACAATTCTTTCAAGATACCAACTTCTTCAGAGATGATTTCCTGGTTGTTACTGCTTTCCAATTTGTTAAAAGCCAAACCGTATTCTCCTTACTTTATGTAGTACCCTTTTATGATATCACTTTTAAAACAAAAGTAAACTATTTTTCTGTAAATCGTCAGTTATTTTGCAATTTTCCGACTTTTTTGGAAAATTTATTAGACCTATTTCCGAACTTTATTAAAAAAAGACTCTGAATTAGAGTCTAGAATCTTAATTATACTTTTCTTGATAGAATTTAATTTCATCACCATCTTGAACTTTAAGTTGGTTAGCGGCTTTCTCACCGAGTTTTCCATTGACATCAAACATCCAATAGATTCCCTTGTCCTTGTCTTGAGAAATTCCATCAATTTCAGTAATAAAACCATCATTTTCTTGAACAGGATATATTTCTTCTAAAACATCAAGTACTGTATCACCTTTTTTGATTTCTACAGATTTTTTCTTACTTTCCTTTTCAGTTTTCAAAATCAAGGTAACCTGACCTTGAACCTTAGACTGATGATTGTTGGTGCTACTAGTAAGTTTAGCAGCCTCATTTTTTCCACAAGCAGCTAAAGTAACAAGAGAAAAGGCAAGAACTAAATATATCGATATTTTTTTCATTTCAAAAATCTCCTAAAAATAGACTGGATAAATGGATAGAATAGAAGCGTCGATACTGCATGGTAGGTATCATAAAGAAGACCAGAAACAACAAAGGTAAGACCACTCTTAAATAGGAGGCCATAACTATAATCCATGAGAACTCCATAGAGAAAGGACAAAATAGTTACCAAAGCAATCTGCCAAACAAGTGATAACCTAGGTGCAATCAAACTCCAAAAAGCCATCAAAACGCCGAAGGTCAAGATTTGATTAAAAACCCAGGGACCAAACCCAAAGATGAATCCTGAGATTGACATGGTCAAAGCCATAATCAAGAGACCATCTACTAACCCCAAATAAAGAACTGCTACAAAAAACATGGCTGTAATGGGCTGAATATTTGGCAATCCTATAAATGCTGACCGCAATCCTACTGCCAGTGCTGATAGAATGGCTATCCGAGCCATTCGTTGAATCGTTAGTTTCATACATCTATTATGCCAAAAATAAGTTAACTTGACTAGGTATGTATTTATTAATTTAATTAAAAAGGAAAATAACTGCTAAAAGAAAGAGACCAATCACACGACTAGCCTCTCTTGTATTACATTTGTTTCAAGCGTTCCACCCGTTCTGAAATTGGGGGGTGAGTATAAAAGAGCTTCTGCAAACCAGATTCCTTTTTAGGATCATTAATATAGAGGGCTGCACTAGCATCATCCACATGATGTTGCATTGGCTCACTATTATCAAGTTTGAGCAGAGCATTAATCATACCTTGTGGGTTACGTGTCAATTCAACGCTAGAAGCATCAGCTAGAAATTCACGCTGGCGTGAAATAGCCAACTGAACCAAGGTAGCCGCCAAAGGCGCCAGGATAATGGCAAGCAAAGAAATTATGAGAAGAATAATTTCCAAACCACTACTTCCATTACGGTCATCATTATTTCTACGACGGCCTCCACCCCAGAACATCATATTACGAGCCATCCCAGCTAGCATGGTAATGGCAGATGCTAAGGCAACTGCTATGGTAGAGATTCTGATATCATAGTTACGAATATGACTTACTTCATGTCCGATAACCCCTTCAAGTTCCTCACGATTCATAACCGCAAGAAGACCCGTTGTAGCAGCTACTGCCGCATTCTTAGGGCTTGATCCAGTCGCAAAAGCATTCATAGAAGGATCATTGACAATAAAGACACGTGGCATTGGGATTTGGGCCACCATAGCCATGTCTTCGACCACATGGTAAAGGTCTGGAGCCGTTTGTTCATCAACTTCTCGTGCACCATTCATGGCCATAACGACATTTGTTGATTGGAAAATCATGGTAATGGCATAGATAAAACCAATCACTAAGGCAAGAATCAGACCACCAAAACCTGAACCTAACCAAAGATAGCCGACACCGTAGCCAACAAGGCCCAACAAGAGGAAAAAGACCAGGAGCAAAAGCCAAGTCTTTCTCTTATTTCGAGCAATTTGATCAAATAACATATTAGTTACCTAGTCCACTGAAATCAACCTTAGGCACAGCTTTTTCTTCTTCTGGTGTTTCAAGGAATTCAGCAGCCTTAAAGCTAAACATCTTAGCAATAACATTGCTTGGGAATGTTTCCAATTTCACATTGTAATTACTTGTCACACTGTTATAAAGCTGACGTGAATAGGCAATTTTATTTTCAGTGTTCGTCAACTCTTCTTGAAGCTGGCTGAAGTTGGCACTAGCTTTAAGATCAGGGTAACTTTCAGCTACCGCAAAGATGCCAGAAACCTGACGAGTCAATTCATCACTAGCACGCATAGCTACTGCAGGGGAAGTTGCAGCTGCAACCTGATTACGAAGTTCTGCTACTTTTTCAAGCGTTGAACCTTCATATTTAGCGTAACCTTTAACCGTTTCAATCAAGTTAGGAAGGAGATCATTACGACGTTTCAATTGAACATCAATTTGACTCCATGCCTCCTTGGTTTGCATACGGCTTTTAACCAAGCCGTTATAACTTGCAATAACAAAAATCACAAGAACAACAATAATGGCAATAATAATCCAAATCATATATTTATTCCTTTCTTATACTTAAAAAGAGTCAATACGACTTCTCTTACAAGTATCTTTAATAGTTTCAGTATATCAAATTTTCAGATAAAAGTGGTAAAATGTGAGTCGTTTTGCAAAAAAACTGGACAAGATGTCCAGCTATTTTATTACTCTTTAGTCGTGTGTCGTTTACCTTGGGCTATGGCATCTGCTTCTGTCATAGTAACGACATTTGCCTTATTAGTATTGCTAGGCATACTATTGATGTCATACCAATAAACATCTGCTGTTCCATGACGCGCCACATAAACAATTCTACTCTCTTCTTGTGTAGGTTGCACAGGCTCAGGCTCGGAACTCGGTTGTTCAGTCACCTGTGAACTCTCAGAACTAGGCTCAGATGGTGCTTCAGTAAATTCAGTAACCGTATTTGTCGCTGTCCCATCCGCATAATTGATTTCTGCATTTGGCGATTGGTTATCCAAGACAACATGCGTAACTCCTTGACTGTCAAGAGTCTCCTTATCTCCACCAAGTTTAATTTCCAAGAGATTTCCAGAACTATCGATACCAACATATTGAAGTTCCACTTGACGAGGCAACAACTCATCTCCACTGTAGATAGCTGTTACCTTATAATCTAACCAATAATTAGGGTGGAGTGCCAGCCAGTTATCCAAGCGATTCTCGTAATAAAGCATTCCTGATTGATTACCTTCGTCGGTTCCTTTATAATTTCCAGAGTTCAACCAGGCAGTCATCGGTACTAAATTCTTGCCCTCGTCATTAACTCCAGAAAACTGATAGCCAATCAAATGCCCTCGATTCATTAGCCAAGATTTTGATTTACCATCACCATAATAGAACTTATAGTTATGCCATCCTACAGGATCATATTTTATTTTACCGGGACGTTTATTCTTCGGCTCGTCCTTATCTTGTAACTGTATGTGAGCACTGTGTGCACGTCCTAGATGGTCCTTCTCCTCCATGACAAACTGCTTTTGACCATTAAAAGCTAATATACCATTAATCTCATCCGCTTGAGCTATTTGAGAGCTAACAGCCAGTGATTGTTTGCTAGTATCTACTGAAAATCCGAAACCTAACGTAAATACTAAAACAAGAAGTGCAAGTAAACGAATCCTACTATTTCTTTTTTCTTTCATCATCTTAACTCCTTAATTTTTCTTATAACATTAATTATACAGGACCAAATCAAAGCGGATGATTAAAAATAAAGAATAATGATATTAGATAGCTTAAAAATACTTAAAAACAAAAAAACATCCATTTGACTGGATGTTTCTTACCTATTATCTACCTGCTTTCTTACCTTGTTTAGTAAGATAAATTGTAGATAAACTTAGTGCAGCAGCAACTCCGACAAGAATGAGAACCGTAGAAGTCTGAAATTTTCCTTTTTCTTTTGAAGAATCACCCTGACTTTCAGAAGACTTAGCTGCCTGTTTAGCCTCGGTTACTTTATCAATTCGGGCGACATTCTTAGGTGTGTCATCCTTCTTGCCTTCCGCCAATTCTGATAAATCACTACCAGTCTCTTTAACAACACCTTCAGAGCTCGCGATTGAAGCTGCTTCGGAAGCTAATGTTTCAGAGGCTATAACCGCCATGACTTTACTTGCGATGACATCCACAGAGTTCTCATTCAAAAGAGAATTAAAACGAATAGCTTCTGAGGCAAACTGACTGCTTGTTACAGGAGTTTTTAGGTCATTGTTATAGGCGACCTGACTATTTGTCGAAATGCTGACAACTTCTGATGTACTTGCTGTAGTTGGTGCTTCGGAAACTTTGATATTAACCTGACTTGTTGATCCCTTTTCAATAACTTCTGAAGTAAGCTCGCTAATTGGATTTTTCTGTGTGCTCTCTGAAGTTGGAGAGTTTTCTGGACTGTCAGAAGTAATGGCTACGTCAACCTGACTAGTAGATGAAGCTACTGATGTTTGCCCACTCTTTGGTGACTCAGAGACTGAAGTCTCAGAAATCACTTCACTGTTAGATACTTCAGAAACAGGGGCTGACGAGCTTGCCTCACTATTTGGTGACTCAGAAGCCGAAGTTTCAGAAATCACTTCACTGTTAGATACTTCGGAAACCGGAGCGCTTGAATTGGCTTCACTTTTCGCTGTTTCGGAAACTGAAGTCTCTGAAATTACTTCACTGTTGGATGCTTCGGAAACTGGAGTGCTTGAAACTGCTTCACTATTTGGTGCTTCGGATGCTGAAGTCTCGGAGATTACTTCGCTGTTAGATGCTTCGGAAGTTGGAGCAACTGAGCTGGCTTCACTTTTCGGCGTTTCTGAAACTGAAGTCTCAGAATTCATTTCACTATTGGATGCTTCGGAAGTTGGAGCAACTGAGCTGGCTTCACTCTTTGGTATTTCTGAAACTGAATTATTGACAGGGGTTGGTTCAGGTTTTGTTGGAGAAACTGCTGAAACAGTTCCAACAATCGTCGCTTTGTTGTCAATCGTATTGTTAGACAAACGGATTTCTCCATTACCATTGTCCCCCATCTCAAAGTTCTTGGTAATCATTGGGTCAGCCAAGGTATTCAATAGCTTATTATCGTAGACATCAACATTCTTGATTGTCCCACGAACTTGTTGGAAATCAATTGCACCTCGGTGGAGATTATAGAGGTCATTTGTTGTCCCTGAACGGAGAATAGTATTCTCATTAATCTTAATTCCAGTATCATTAAGGTCAAAATTGTGACCTGCAAAAACTGTGTTCACACGAATACCCGCCCCAGCAAAGACGTCCTTAATGAGGTTTCCTGAAATTTCATGCCCCTTACCACCAAAAATACCGATACCAGCAGCACGCCAGCCTGCTTCAATGGTGTTGTTGAGGAATTTATTATTTTCCTCAGCTGCGGCATTCGTCCCATCTGAAATACTTGACCAAATCGCCAAACCGTCATCACCATTCCCACGGATATTAGAGTTTTTTACCGTTGAATTTTTGGTTCCTTGGGCAAAGTTAATACCATCAGCCAAGTTATTACGGATACGAGCATTTTCAACGACAAGACCATCCGTATACTTCATATTTCCCGTCTGGTCATAGTCGCCAATCCACATACCAACTTCAAAATGCTGAACCCAGATGTCATGAATTTTCGAATCCTTGCCAAGTGTTCCCGAAATAGCCTTGTACTGTGCATCTTCGTTATAACGAGAGGTCAAATTGGAATCCATATAAAGATTGCTCAATTCAATACCATTACTATTATGACCAAAGACAATCCCACCACCATAGCGTTTGTCACTTGTGAAGTGCAGTTGTGTATGCCAAACACCAGCACCTGAAATCTTTAGATTATCGGCTTCGATATTAACTTGTTTGTCGAAATTGAAACGTCCCTCTGGAATATAGACAGATTTTCCGCTAGCTTTAGCTTCCTCAACAGCCGCAAGTAGGGCAGCTGTGTCATCACTATCATCATTGGCAGATGCACCCTTATCCACAATACTGATACTATTTTCACCTTGGGCAACTGGCGCTGGAGCCTGTTCTAGCTCAATAAAATCAATACCATAAGGGACATTGTCATCTTTCTTCTTAACCAAAGAAATCTTATCACCAGATTTCAATTGGATGTCCTTGAGGAGGAGACGTGTCTCATCAAAACGAAAACGTGCACTTGATCCATCAACGACTTGATCATATTCGTGGTCACCTTTAAGGTACTGCCATGCTGAGTGAGATGACAAATCAAGATTACCAACGCTTGAACCATTAACCTGCACATCCAACTGACCTGATGCACCATCAGGTATTGTATAACGCACATTCAAAGCATTGGCTGGCTCGGTGACATTGAAAGTAACTGCCGCATCTTTTTTAGGAAGCTCAACATAAGTTTGGTTAGTCGCTTCTACAGCCGTAGATTCCATGTCTGTTGACTGTTGAATTGTAGCTCCATTTTCAATAGTTGCATTTTCTGCTTCATAAGTCGTGTAAGGCATTTTGGCACCATAGGCATCTGTGCTATACTCCTTGCCTTGAGCTTGATCCTCAGTCGCATTGGTTAGGACATTTGCTGACGTTCCTTGATTTTGTGGATTACTTGCCTCAACCAATTGATCGATGGTCGGAGTCTGTTCAGCTGCTTGAACAGTCGCTACCTGAGGTTGAGACGGCGTAATATTGGCAGGCTGAGAAGCTTGCACTGTCTCTGATGCTGGCTCTGAAGTCGCTAATTGTGCTGTTGAAGCTGTTTGAGGTGTCTGCGCCTGATTTGAGGCATTCGTCAAGTCACTAATCGATTGTGCCTCGTCAGCCTTAACTGCTTGCCCATTGGCAAGGGCCATAAAGCCAATCAAAGCCGATGCTGCCCCAATTGAATATTTACGAATGCTGTACTTTGGTTTCGTTTTACTTTCTCTAAACAAGTTAATTCTCCCGATACTTTTTTTCACAATCTCTCCATTTTAGTTTTAAGCTATTCTCGAACTAAAAACAGAGACTCTTAAATATTTGATGTACTTAATGATGCTGTTGTTTCTTTAATCCAAAAAAAACCAAAACAAATTATAAGTCATGAGAAAACAAAATAAAAGGCCAAGTAATCCATTTTAACAAGGCCTTAACAAAAATGTCATATTAGAAAGTTCAGTTATTCGTTTCTAAATTATAGTCTAAAAATGTCGCACAAAACGATGAATTCTGCCACATGTAAGAAATAAAAAATTAGCATGTCCTAAAAAGACCTATTTAGTAAGAACTGTCAAATCAAATTTGGGAAATAGCTGAAATATTTTTTCTCAGATTTCTGTCAAACGTTTGACAGTCTTTTTTAATTTTATCTTTCAAAGTATTATTTTCCGAATGTTTTAGTATTACAAATGTTAAATAGCAAAAAATAAAAAAAGAGACAAAAACTGCCTCTGACTTTCAAAAAATGATTAAATCAACTAACTGATTTTAAGTTAACATAGCCTCTAGCTCTTCAAGCGACAGTCCTGTCACATCTGATACAACTTCTAACGGTAAACCTTTTGAGAGCATCTTGCGAATCAACTCTAGACGCTCCTCATGACGGCCTCGCTCCAGTCCCTGCTCTAATCCTCGCTCCAAGCCTTCTTCACGCGCTTCATCGATAGCTGTTTCCATGGTCATGTCATAATTTTCTTGAATACGTATGCGTTCATCAATCATCGCCTTTTCCTCCTGTGTCCAACTGATTTTAAGATAACATAGCCTCTAGCTCTTCAAGCGGTAGACCACTCACATCTGACACAACTTCTAACGGTAGACCTTTTGAGAGCATCTTGCGAACCAACTCTAGACGCTCCTCATGACGGCCTCGCTCCAAACCTTCTTCACGCGCTTCATCGATAGCTGTTTCCATGGTCATGTCATAATTTTCTT